>ERZ795032.2670-NODE-2670-length-9839-cov-3.780765_pt1 | contig 9839 bp, 7 predicted proteins | sample MGYA00375124_ERZ795032 | MGnify/ENA primary metagenome ERZ795032 (study PRJEB30167, sample SAMN05720154) | activated sludge metagenome | isolation source: Anaerobic digester | place: China | collected 2015-12-16 ... | reverse complement strand
GGACCTGAAATAACTGACAGGCTTATCGTGATCGATCTTTCAGCTTCCTCGCTGATTGGATTGATTATCATGTTAATCATTGTAAGTGGAGAAACTGTTTACCTGAACGTGGCTTTAATCACGGCACTGGTGATGTTTATGGGAAATATTGCCTTTGCACGTTACCTGAGAAAAACTTTAAAAAAATAATGGAATTTTTAATCGCAATTGTGTTGTTATTGGCTTCATTTTTTACCCTGGTAGCCTCACTCGGAATCATCAGATTGCATGATGTTTATATGCGCATGCACGCCATCACCAAAGCCTCCTCCCTGGCAACGATTTTATTCCTGATAGCATTGATATTGGCTCATCCTGGCTGGCGCATAGTCCTAGGAAGCTTGCTGCTGATTATGTTTATTATAGCCACAGCACCCATTTCAACCCATGCTCTGGCGCGAATTTCGGTGCATTTGGGGATTAAAATGTCGAAAGGAATGGTTCGAAATGACATGAAAACAGGGGAGGAAAGTGAAACGGAAAAACCTGAAAAAAATTCAGAAGATGAAAATATTGGGCTTCGTTGAGGATTGTCGCTATACAAAAACAGATTGAAGAGGCCGGCAAATCAATTAATTGTTGAAATGTTTCTGAAACTCCGGCTGAATTGTTAAATATATTACTGTTTATCAGCCGTGCAAAAGCTTTTTTGTCAAATAATTCCTATTTTTGCAGCCTTATTTTGAAACTGCTTTACAGAATGCCATTCAGATGGTTTTTCTGATTCGTTAAACAAAATTTAAAATGGATAATTTAGAACTATTGCCCACATCCGAAAGCGCTGCAAACAGCGAAAATGGAATCCAGCCGGAAAATCAATCCGGAAAAGAAAATCTTGTAAAACAGGAGAAAATCATGGCCAAAGTTGAAAAACTGATCAGTGAAGCTGAAAAACAAAACATTATCGCACTGATCACTGGTAAATACCTTGAGACAGATTTTGAACAAGATCAGGAGCTACAGCCTGAACAGGAACAAGTTGAATCTCTTGCAACGGAAATTTTAAAACCTGAAGAGATTAGTGAAATTCAGCAACTGATTGCCCCCGATCAACACCTTGATGATGAGGACGATGAAGATGATGAAACACATGATTTTTCTACATTAAACAAGCTTCAACTGGTTGAATTACTGGAAGAAACAGTCGAAAACGCTGATATTCCACAGATTAAAAGTAAGGTAGCTGCAATCAAGGTACATTTCCTGAAACTCAACAAAGAGGACATAGAGAAGGAAATGGAACAGTTTATTCTTGATGGTGGCGATAAGGATTCCTATGCACACACGGATGACCCCCTCGAAACAAGGTTTAAGGCTGCCTTTAATAAATATAAGGAGAATAAGGCAAGGTTTAACGAACTGCTCGAAAAGCAGAAACAGGAAAACCTACAGGCTAAAAACACCATTTTAGATGAACTCAAAGAACTGATTGCCTCGGAGGAAACGCTCAAAAAGACTTATGATGAGTTTAAGATTCTTCAAGATAAATGGAAGCAAATCGGACAAGTTCCGGCCGGAGAAATAACAAATCTCTGGAATAATTATCATTTCTTGGTTGAGAAGTTTTTTGATAAGGTAAAAATCAACCGCGAATTACGCGATCTGGATTTGAAGAAGAATCTCGAGGCAAAAATTGAGCTTTGTGAGAAAGCTGAAGAGCTTTTGCTTGAGACTTCTATCACCAAATCCTTTAAGCTGCTTCAAAAATACCACGACGAATGGAAAGAGATTGGCCCGGTTCCACAGGAGAAAAAAGATGAAATCTGGGAACGCTTCAAAACAGCCACTGATAAGATAAACACCCTGAGGCGTGAGCATTATGCTCAGATCCACGAAGAGCAAATGGCGCACTATGAAACAAAAGTGGCTTTATGTGAGAAGGCTGAGGAGCTGGTAAGTGAATTGCCAGAGTCTGTCTCGGCCTGGCAAAAAAAATCGAATGAGATCAATGATCTGTTCAAGCTTTGGAAGTCTGTTGGCCAGGCTCCCAAAAAGATTAATGACGAGATTTGGAACAGATTCAAAGCTGCAATGGATACTTTCTTTGAAGGGAAGAAGTCATTTTTTGCAGTGATCAAAGAACAGCAGCTCGAAAATTATAACCGTAAACTAGAGCTGTGTGTTGAGGCTGAGTCGATTAAAGATTCAGACGACTGGCGCAAAACCACTGATAGGTTAAAGCAGCTTCAGCAGGAATGGAAAGATATCGGGCCGGTACCGCGTCGCCATTCTGATAAGATTTGGAAAAGGTTCAGGGCAGCCTGCGACTCCTTCTTTAGCCATAAAGCAGAACATTTTTCTGGTATGAAAGCCAATGAAGAAGATAATCTGAAGAAAAAACTAGAGTTGATCAGTCGTATTGAAGCTTTTGAAGTAAAGAAAAATCGTTCTGAAAATCTGGAAAGTGCCAAAGCTTTTCAGCGTGAATGGATGGAGATAGGTTTTGTGCCAATAAAAAGGAAAGAGCAACTGCAACAGGATTATCGCAAGGCGGTTGATAAACTTTTTGATCGGATGAAAATTTCTGAAGCAGAGCTCACTGCAGTTGAATATCGTGGGATGGTCGAAAATATGAAAGAGGATCCGGATGCTCGTGACCGTATCAGAAGAGAAAGAAATACACTCTCGACAAAAATCAGCAAATTACGTGAGGAAATTCAACTCTGGGAGAATAATATTGGGTTTTTTGCGCATAGCAAACAGGCCGATCTGATGAAGGCTGAATATGAGAAAAAGATCAACAGAGCAAAGAATGATCTGAAAATTCTTGAGTCGAAGTTGAAAATTCTTGTTGAATAAGAAGTGTTTAAATAATTTAAAACCCGCCTGATAGGTGGGTTTTTTTTACGGATTACCTGCTGGTGATGCATTCCAGGAACTTAATATCCAGTTTTCTGTTTCGTTTTTGTATTGCCTGGAATATCGGATTAGCCCTACATTTTTTGCCATAAAAAATCGCATATAAACAGTATCCGGTGCTTGCTGATAATCTTTTACACTAACCTGAAAAACTGCACTAAAGATAGTTCCATTTTGCTCATAAGTATTGTGAAATGACTCATTCGTATAAATCCCTTCATGAATACCTAACAGTTGCTGCTCTCCCCTTGGATATCTGGGTGTTAAAATGCTAAAATATCTGTTATTATTGAAATAAAGACGGTAACTTTCTGCCAGGGTATCACTTGGTTTTGCCGTGTAGCATCCGGTTATTTCCCCTTTGATAATGCCTGTTTTCTTGCTCAAAAAATTTATAACATAAGCATCATAGTGAAATCCCGGGCTTTGATTGACGGGTGTGTGATATCGTTTTTCAGTGTAATAATCAAGCTGGAATACTGTATCAACATCTTGATTATCAGAATTTATATAAACCCAATAACTTAAGGTATCAAAAAGTGTATAAGATTTGAATAATTCCGAAATTTCTCCAGATGGCATAGTTAATCCATAGTTTTCGTTTTTTTTACACGAACTTAAAATGTTTAAAGAAAGGACGCTGGTCAAAACAAAAACAATTCCGCATGAATAGGCTTTCAATTTAAAACTTTATTATTGATTATCAACTCTGTCAATAAATAGAATACCATCCAGATGATCTATTTCATGCTGAAAAATTCTGGCTGTATAACCCGAAACTTTTTCAGTTATTAATCTCCCGGTAGTATCTTGATATTCAATGCTAATCAACCAGGGTCTTAACACCTCGCCTCTGAGGTTGGGGATAGAAAGACAGCCTTCGGTTACAGCCTCCAATGAGTCGGAAAAATCAATTATTTGAGGATTTACTATTACATCAAATACTTTATCTTCCTGATCAAATCTTTGAACAAGGATCAGTCGTCTGTTGATTCCAACCTGTGGAGCTGCAATACCCACACCTTTATGCATAGGGTCGGTAACTGTTGCTAACATTCTTCTTGCCAGTAGTTTAACTGTAGGATCAGAAGGATCATTAATCGGTTTTGAAGTGGTTCGCAAAAGCAGTGAGTCCTCTTGATTCGTAACGAGCGTAATACGCATGGAACTGTCAGCCTGAGCCTTATATATCAATTCTTTCTCGTAGGCGCTAAACTCTCTTACATTACAGGAGGAACATATCAGTATGGTTGTACTGATTAGAATAACTGATTTGAGCTTATCAATTAACATATAATTAAATATTTGGTGTAAAAATATGATTTGTTTGACGGAATTGCAAGTATTATAAAAAATACAGTACGAACTTAAATCGATAAAAATTGTTTATTTGTTTTGGATGGCATAAATTCGTGTTTGATTTTGGGTTGTTTTTATTAATACGATTATTTCTATGGCAGGAAACTCATTCGGCGAATTATTCAGGCTAACTACTTTTGGTGAGTCACATGGCGCAGCAATCGGTGGTGTTATAGATGGTTGTCCTCCAGGACTTAAGCTGGATCTTTCTGCTATTCAGGCAGAATTGGATCGACGTAAACCGGGCCAGTCGAATTTGACCAGTTTGCGAAAAGAGAGTGACATCTTTGAAATTTTGTCTGGTATTTTCGATGGCAAAACAACAGGAGCACCTCTGGCCTTTATGATCAGGAATTCTGATCAACGACCCTCGGATTATGAACATCTGAAAAATGTTTACAGACCTTCACATGCCGATTTTACCTGGCATGCAAAATATGGTTTTAGAGATCATCGTGGCGGTGGAAGGTCATCAGCCCGCGAAACGGTAGCCAGAGTTTTTGCCGGTGCCATTGCCAAACAATTTCTCTCGCTTAGGAACATTAGTATTATAGCTTTTGTTTCTCAGATCGGGTCTGTAAAGCTTACTGGAATTGATGAAGTTTTCAGCCAGGAGCAGGTGGAAGCTTCAGTAGTTCGATGCCCCGACAAACAGATTTCTTCAAAAATGGAATCACTTATTTTGGAAACAAAATCCAATGGCGATAGCCTCGGAGGTGTTGTTCACGGACGTATCATAGGTTTGCCTGCCGGACTGGGAGAACCGGTTTTTGATAAATTTCATGCTGATCTTGGGAAAGCTATGCTGAGTATTAATGCCGTAAAAGGATTTGAATATGGAAGTGGTTTTAAAGCAGCCTCCATGAAAGGGAAAGATCATAATGATGTTTTTGTTCAGGAGGAAGGAAAGCTGACTACTAAAACGAATTTTTCGGGTGGTATACAAGGTGGAATTACAACCGGTGCTGAGGTATATTTTAATGTGGCATTTAAACCTGTTGCCACAATTATGCAACAGCAACAAACAGTGGATAATACGGGCAAAGCGGTGACACTGGAAGGCAAAGGACGGCATGATGTAACAGTTGTTCCCCGTGCAGTTCCTATTGTAGAAGCAATGGCTGCTTTGGTGTGCCTTGATCATTTGCTTCGTCAACAAACCAATAAATTTTAAGCTTATGAAACGCTTTTTAAAAATTTTCACGATCGTCATCATTTTTGTTTTGGCTGTTATGCTGATCCTTCCCTGGTTTTTTAAGGCAGAAATTGTTGAAATCGTTAAGGATGAATTGAATAAGCAGGTGAATGCAAAAGTAAATTTTACCGATGCCAGGCTGAGTCTTATCCGGAATTTTCCTGATTTTACGCTCGATCTGAATCAGTTGAGTATTGTAGGTTCTGAAGAATTTGAAGCTGATACTCTCCTGAATCTTGATGCCTTGACCCTGCGAATAGATGTGATAAAAGCTTTTAAGGGTGATTTTGAGATCAAGGAATTACGGCTTCATAAACCTGTAATTCATCTTCTCGTGAACAAGGACGGGCTTGCTAACTGGGATATAGTCGCAGCTTCGGAATCTGGTGATACTCCTGCGGAAGAAACGAACACCGAGGCTCTTCAGCTTGAGCTCAGACATTTGAGTTTGACAGATGGTGCCTTGAAATATTCAGATCATTCCATGAACTTATTGGCCGAACTTCACGGAATAGAGATGAGTTTAAAAGGCAATTTATCATCCGACAAATCGAATTTAGCTACCCGATTTACAGCAAATTCTTTTGATTTGAGTTATGAAGGTTTTCCATATTTTAAAGGTGTAGCAGTGCGTTTTAATGCCATGTTTCTCATAGATTTAGCCAATAATATTTACACTTTTAAAGAGAATGAATTATTACTCAACGATCTTTTGGTCAATTTTGAAGGCTCGGTTGGTTTAAATCCTGAGAGCTATACACTGCTCATGAATTTTGATGCCCCAAAATCCGAGTTCAGGCAGTTGATCTCACTTGTTCCGGCGTTTTATAAAAATGAATTCGATAAGTTTCAGGCTGAAGGAAATTTTCAGCTGGATGGCTTTGTTAAGGGCACCTATAGCGAAAATCAAATTCCGGCTTATGGCCTTAATCTTAAGGTTGATGACGCCTCCTTTGGATATCCGGATATACCTGCCAGGGTCGAAACTCTGAATCTGAATGCCTCGGTAAGTAATAAAACAGGCGAAACCGATGATGCTGAAATAGAAATTTCCGATTTCAACTGGCAGCTTGCAGATCAGCTATTTCGGATGAATCTTAGCCTGAAAACTCCGATTTCTGATCCGCAATTCAATATTTCCACTTCGGGTGTTCTCGATTTTAAGCAGCTGAGTACTTTGTTAGCTGATCAGCAAAACATGGATATGCAAGGCATTTTGGAAGCTGATTTCAAGCTGAAAGGCAAGATGTCTGATATCGAAAACAACCGGTTTAATCAGGTGACAGCTTCCGGAAGTTTGGTGTTGAAGAATTTTGAGCTGGCAGATACCACCTTCCTGAGCTTACCATTGTCAATTTCTAATGCTCAACTTAATCTGTCGCCCCAGTATATTGATTTGCTCAACACGAGTATAAAGATTGGGGAAAGCGATTTGGTGCTGAATGGCCGTATTGAAGATTACCTGTCCTATGCCCTTGCAGACGGGATATTGAAAGGTAGTCTAAAACATCAGTCAGCTTTGTTGGATGTGGATGAATTAATGAAGCTGATGGAAGAGGAGGATCCGACAGAAAGTGTTAATTCTGACTCGAGCGAATTTGTTTTGGAACTACCGAAAAATCTGATATTTGATTTTGAATCGAATATGCAAAAACTCATTTTTGAGCCGTATGAACTTACCGCAGTAAAAGCGAAGTTGCATTATGAAAATCAAGAAATTAAGTTCGAGGAGTTTGCTGCAGAATTATTGGATGGAAAGATGAATATGAACGGCACCTTTGCTGCCCTGGAAGATATGTCGGCTCAGTTGGAAGTGGATTTCAAACTTACTGATCTGGATATTCCAAAAGCCTGGCAAACCATCGAACTTCTGCAGAAAACTGTGCCTATTGCGCAACAGGCAAAAGGAACCATGTCAGCTCAATTTGAGGTATCAACAAAGCTGGATGCTGAATTTAGTCCGGTATATGAAAATATGCAAGGAGGCGGAAGTTTAAAGACCAGTCAGTTAAGTATTTCAAACCTGAGTAGTTTGCAAAAGCTAAACTCTTTGCTTGGAACTCAGCAATTTGACCAAATGGTAACAGATGGTCTGAATATTTCGTTCGAATTTATCAACGGACGTATTTATCAAAAACCTTTCAATGTAAAGTTGGGTGGGCAGGAAACGACCATGTCGGGCAGCACAGGTTTTGATCAGACCCTTGATTATGATTTGTTGTTTAAAGTACCTTATGGTAAGCTTGGATCCTCAATTCAAAAGGGAATCACTGACTTGGCAGGTTTGGCAGGCAATACCTTTTCGGTGAATCCGGAGGAGGAAATGCAAATCAAGGCAAAAATGACAGGAACAACTTCCGATCCGGTCTTTAGTATTGATTACAAGGATTATGCGTCGAACTTAAAGCAACAAATTAATGATCAGATCAGTCAAAAGATTGATGAGGAAAAAGAGAAACTGCGCGAGCAAAGCCGTGAGGAAGCAGCCAAATTATTGAATCAGGCTCAGGCGAAAGCTGATAAGCTGATTGCCGAAGCCGCATCGGCAGCACAAAAGATAAGAGAAGAAGGTGCTTCGGCAGCCCAAAGAGTTCGTGATGAAGCAGAAACGCAGGCAGCTAATGTTATTGCAGAGGGGAAAAAGAAAGGGATACTGGCTGAAGCTGCAGCAAAAGAAGTAGCTAAGAAAATGCGCTCAGAAGCTGATAATCAGGCGAACAACCTTGTGCAAAAAGTAAATCAGCGGGCAGATCAGGTAGAATCAGAAGCGCAAAGGCAAGCCGACAATATCATGCAACAGGCTCAACAACAAGCGGATAAACTCTGATTTCTCTTGTGTAGTTAAAAGTTATTAATGACTTTGCTTGTTTACTCCTGGAAAAAAATTCCAGCCGTCTTTCTTATAAGAGTCAGTTCACTTTTACCGTTCCAAAGTTACGATCAGTGAACACTTTTGCTGGAATAGGGTGCGAATTTCAGGCATTAAGCTTTGGAAACCTTATTATGGTGATAGTTGCAAAAGCTGTCCTGAAAATCAAGTTTTCATTAGAAGGTTATTTTAGAACCATTTTTATGCTGTCGAGCTTGCCGTCAACTTCAGCAGGTTTTAAGCCAAGTATTTCGGCCATTAAGGGGTAGAGATGAATATTTTGAAAAGGTTCTACAACGGTATTTTGCTTAAAGGATTTACCAGTTGCATAAAAGATGGCACTCACATCTTTGTTGCGGATGTCGTATCCATGGGTTCCTTTTGCTTCGTTAACAGTCCACGACCAGAAAATACTCCATCCGTCATCTGCCAGAAGTGTCATATCGTGTGTGCGTGGGTGCGTGCCATGGTTGAGGTGTTGTGGGGCTTCACCGTGTTTCCAGATTTTTAGGTTCGATACCTTACTTAAAGCATTGTAAACGCTGTCTTCGAACTCGTCTTTCACAATCAGATTCATGGTTGGATTCCAGCCATCAATTAAAGTAATCATGCTGGTGTCGACATATTGATCCAGTATGATTCGACGATCTGGCGAAAGACTTGCCATACCATGATCAGAAACCACAATAAAATCTACTTTCCCAGCAATGGGCAATTGTGCCAGCCTGTTGCGAAAAACACCAACCAAACTGTCAACGTGATGAATAATTGGTTGCAAGCTGTCACTTTCGGGGCCATACCGGTGTCCGCTTGAGTCGGGTTCATCAAAGTACCACATGATCAAACGCGGGCGTTGTTCTTCGGGGAGTTGCAGCCAGGCAATCACAGTATCGAGGCGCTGTTCGTAAGGGAAGTTGTGTTCGTATCTTTTCCAGTAGGTTGGCCTGATGCCTTGTACATCAGCTTCGCTTCCTACCCAAAAAAAGGTGGCTGTTTTTATGCCTTGTTTTTCGGCTGTTACCCAGATAGGCTCGCCACCGTAAAATTTTCCCTGCTCCACAGAAATTCTGTTATTTTTATCATTATAGTATTCCTTCAGTTCAGGATCATAAAATCTGTTTACTAAAATTCCATGATGATCTGGATATAAACCTGTTGCCATGGTATAATGATTGGCAAAGGTGGTAGAGGGGAAGCTCGGAATCATTCGTTCAGCTTTAACGCCTTCGAGCGCCATTTGATCCAGCTGTGGTGTGCCGTGAATTTTTGGGTAATCCCAGCGGAAACCGTCAAGTGACAGAACAACGAGGATGCGTTCGTCATTTTGATTATTATTGTTTTGTGAAGTGCAACCGAAAAGCAGAAAAAAACATCCCGTAAGCACCAGTAAGGATAGCTGTTTCATTTGTAAAAGTTTCAATTAATAGAACAACGAAATTAAGGAAAAAAAGAGGCTCGATCAGGAGCCTCTTTTTAATAGATTAATAAATATTCAGGATTAGTTGAACAAGTATCTGA
>ERZ795032.2663-NODE-2663-length-9863-cov-3.987255_pt1 | contig 9863 bp, 6 predicted proteins | sample MGYA00375124_ERZ795032 | MGnify/ENA primary metagenome ERZ795032 (study PRJEB30167, sample SAMN05720154) | activated sludge metagenome | isolation source: Anaerobic digester | place: China | collected 2015-12-16 ... | reverse complement strand
AGAACGCCGCCCTCGCGCCCGTCCCGTAGAAAGCGGCCCGCAGGCACAACATGTTCTCGCCGTAGCCGTCGTCGAAAGTGAGAGCCACGGCCGGCTCACGGTTCTTCCCGCTCCGCGCCAGTTCCACCGCCTCGTCCAGCGTTACCAGCCGGTAATGCCTTCTTAAATACTCCAGGTAACGGCGCATCTTCTCCGTAGTTATACCCATGTAATGAGGCCGGTCCGATACCAGATGCCCGTACAATATCACGACTGGCGCACGGCCCCTGAGCCTGGCGGCCAGCGAGCGCAGCGGGGCGAGGGAGACGAATATGAAAACTAACCGCGCCAGGCGTTTAGGCCAGCCGCCGCCCCCGTCTCCCTGACGGGCGCCGCGCATGGCCGCGAGCCGGCGCTTATAAATGGCCAGCGCCAGCGGCGACGGCTCCCTGTAGGTCCGCCCTCCCGGCGGCTGCGGGCGGCCGGCGTGACCGGCGGCGATGAGCGTCAGCGCCTGTACTATCAGCCTGTCCCCCTCCAGGTCGGCTTTCAGGCGCAGGCTGGCCAGCGTGTCCAGCGGGTCTATCGGCAGCCCGGACTCCGCGACGATATCGCCGCCGTCCAGCTTCTCCGCCACTTTGTGGACGGTTATCCCTATCTCCTTCTCTCCGGCGAGCATCTCCCATAGCCCTATCGGCCCGCCGCCCCTGTAATCGGGCAGTTTGCGCTTATGTATATTGATGGAGCCGAGACGCGGCAGAGAGAAGAACTCTTTCTTCAGTATGCCGGTGCCGCACACTATGCCCAGGTCCGCCCCGCAGGCGGAGAGGAAGGCCAGGGATCCCGGCGAGGAGAAGTCCCGGGTCCGGAAGAAGCGGAGCCCCTCCCGGGCGCAGAACGAGGCCATCGGTTCCGGCGCCGGCGCCGGGGAATAACGGAGCGTGGCAAGGCCGAAAGAGGCGGCGGCGGCCGCGGCGCGGGCCAGTATGTCGTGGAGGACTTTGTAGAGGAAGGAAACTATCCCGTATTTCCGGATATGTCCCGAGGCCCGTGCGGCGAAGCTCCGCGCCGGGACCTCCTGCATGACGGCGGTCAGGCGGGCCGCGCCCGAGCCCGAAATGAGCCGGACCAGCCCGGCCAGGGCGGCGGGGTCGGTCGCCTGTGTGAATATTACGCAGTTCATCGGCACCCCAAACACAAAACCCCGGGGATTTCACCCGGGGCCGGTCCTGACATTTCTCGTCTCAGGTGAGGACCGCCCTTTGGAGCGGCCTCCGGCGGAGGCCGCGTGCGGTCCGCAAGGCCGGAGGCGTTTTTTCAGCGAAAAACGCCGAGGCGGGGTCGCGCAAGCCCGCTATGCGGGCTATGCGTGACCGATATTAAGGATGTCCATTAAATATAAAACACAAAGCCCCAAGCGTTAGCTTGGGGCCGGTCCTGACATTTCTCGTCTCAGGTTCGAATTCCAGAAATCTGGTTGCGGGGGCAGGATTTGAACCTGCGACCTCAAGGTTATGGGCCTTGCGAGCTACCAGGCTGCTCTACCCCGCACATGTATTATAGCACAGGCGCGGAGGCAATAGCAACGTTCTCCGACGAGAAAACAGGGCTTTACAGGTTTTTGGTTTCCACTCCAGCGCTCAACAGAGTGATCAATCAGAAGATGGTGATCGGATTTGTGATCAGTTTGGAAGAAACCTTACCAAAGTGATACCCAGTGATCACTCCTGATCAGAGCGAAGCGATACTAAGCACCCGCACGGAACGCTTTACTTACGCCCCGGAGAAAGAGTCGTGCATTTGCGCCAGGCAGGAGACCCGGCCTTCGCCGAACAGCAGTAGACCGCCCCCTCGGCCTTAGTGGGAAGCCTGACCGGCCAGTTCAGCTTTTTCAGTGTCTGGAATTCTTCACGGTGTACAGCATGATACTGTTCTAGTCCGTTTTCGGTCCTGTTATACACGTAAAACCCGCTCCCGCACATCAGCTTTATCAGTTCCCCCCTCTCCCCGGGGGTAAGACCGGCTTTGCCGATATCCGCAGCTATCCCGTAGGCGTGGTGCATGTTGTCGGCCTTCCAGTCGCCTTTCACGTCGAAAGCCCCGCCCCACGGCAGGCTGATATTGCCTATCTCGAGAAGAGGCGACGAAGGATGACCTTTCTTCCACGCGGCAGCCAGGTCGGTCAGCGCGACGACGGTGGCGACCGAACCGTAATGATTCTCCGGATGCGCCGCCGTGGCGCAGGTCAGTTTGTACAACCGGTCGTTCGCCGCCATCGGGCCCATTCCCGGAGTTGCCAAGTCCAGGAAATGGGTAAGCGTCGGTTTACGCGTCGCGCCGTTATAAAACACGGAGAACGTGCCCAGCACCTTCAGCTTTGCGGCATAATTTACCGGAGCCATATGCACCAAGAACCGCTGGTCCTGGGCGAACTGCGGTGAACGCACTGTGGTCCCGTCGAACCTGGCGACTACGCTCGTGTCCGGCCAGTTGGGGTAATAGAACAATTTCGGGGGCGGATCGTTATGGTTATGTCCCGCCTTTTTGGCATCTATCTCGACGGTAACGTCAACTATCCACTGGAAAGTGGAGGATGACGGAACGAACCCGAACCCAAAATCCCAGCCGCTCCCCGGAATGGCAGAATGGGTACGGGTCACGTGGTGATACGGATCAGCGAACGTCGAACTGGAGGATTGGAACTTCACGACCCCGCGGTCGAGGATGTGCAGCATATCCGCTCTGGCCGTCCCGGGCAGAATGCCAAGAGCGATAATCAGAAACAGTTTCCCCATCACAACTCCTCCATTGGGACGGAGCAACCCCTTGAGTTATATCCCATTATAGTCAGGTAGCCCTCACATCCTTCCATTCGCGGCGTATCTCCTGGAACCGCCGCAGACTGGCGACGAAACCCATGGCCAAGAAGTAAACCCATAGCATGGTCGAGTATCCGCGGGAAAACAGACTGTCCGGTGAGTTGGCTATGCCTGCAAGCCTGTCTGGCATGCCCGACAGTCCGATGCCCAGCCTCCATAAGAAATAGCCAGAAAAAGCCGTAAACGCGGCGAAGTATGAGATATGTACAACCTTTGTCATGCGGTTCTTTGCGAACGAGGCCTGGAGGTCCTTATAAAGCCAGTACCCGTCCGTCCTGAAGAACGGGTTAAGATTGAAGAACACCAGCACCATTATCCAGCGGACAGCTTCGGCGAATAAAAAATTGCCTGTAAGAGAGGCGGCGAGCAGCAGCAAGAGCAGGAATATCCCCTGAGAAATAAAACCGCCGCAATCTATAAGCGCTTTGTCCCGTAGCGGAACGGTTTCAATGCCGGAAACATTGGTGTAAAAGACGGGGAAGATCAGGTAGACAGAGAATCCAATCGGCCTCAAGCCTATACCCGCGGCGGCCGCCGCGAAAGAATGTCCGAGCTCATGAACCAGGCCGCCGGTAAGCGCCAGGAGAAACACGTGTATCCAGGCCGGGTGCCCCATAAGCGGCGTCGGGATTGCCTTTTGAACCCCGGCTAAGGCGAGAAATGAGCCCCACAACAGCCCGGCCAGGGATATCCATGCCAGGGCAGCTGCCCAGCGTTTTTTTCGCGTAGGCAACTTCACCCCAAAAGAGGAAAGCACACTTTCCTGAATCCGTGAAGTAATTATCTGAAATCTGGGGTTCAGGAATCTCTTTAAAAGCGTCTTCGGGCCAAACCTGCGTTTTTCCGTCAAAGCGCCGATCTCCACGAGGCGACCGAAGATTTCCTCCGGCGTGTAAAGGCCCAATTCCGACAGGCGTTTCAGGAACAGGTCCCGGGGGCCGTCGGACGGAAGCTCTTCTATGAGGCCGGCTGTTTCATCGCTCAAGCGATAAAAAGAGGTTTCGGTAATAGCAAGGCGCTTTCCTTCCGCGCTGACTGCGTAAGCGGACTTCAGATGATTCTCGTAAATAACGTCTGGCATGGTGTCGCAGAAACCGACCGCAGTTACGCAAGACGGGGCGGGCCGGCGGGGCGCTCTTGGGGCATGCTCCGCCCGTATCCCCTCTTGATGGATGCCAGTATGGAATCTTTAAGGTCATCACACCGGACCTTGAACAAATCTCCTGTTTTCAGACGGCATTGCACGCCGCATTGACCGCCGCAGGCGAGCGCAACGGAACAGCGCAGGCAGTCCGGGAGATTCTCGAGATGCCTGCTTTTGTAGATATCGCTTTGCGGCAGGAATTTTACCCCGTCGGAGCCGATGCTGCCCACACGCAATTCTGGGTTTCCCGCTTCCTCAGTACACGCGTAAATGTCTCCGAAAGGGTCTATTACAAAGTAATTCTGAAAGATCTGCATGCAGCACGCGGTGCGGGTCAGCCCGATCCCCCGGGTCAGCTTGTAAAGACGGGTGACGTCGATGTTCTTCAGGGTACTCGGACACTCCATTGCAAGCCCCATCTCGGATATTTTTTGGGCCAGCTCCCCCAGCCCCATGAAATGGGGGGATTGCGCCCGGGAGATGCCTTCATGCAGTGGATACGCGTAAATATTGACGAGGGGATCCCCAGCAAATCCCCTAGATTTCAGCTCGTCAAACAGGCCCGGGAGGTCTCCTACCTTGGCCCTATCCACGTTAATACGGATGTCGATAGATGTATTCCGGTCCATCAGCAGTCGGATGTTAGACAGTATCTTGTCGAAGGTGGGAAGGCCATTGGCCGGTATCCGTGACCTGTCATGAGACTCCCTCCAGCCGTCAAGAGAAATCTGCACCTTGTTTACCTTTCCCAGGCCCGGGCCGAAAATATCCGGCATGGCATCCACGGTGGTACCATTCGTGGTGGCGACCACCGGCATTCCGGGCCTTTTGCCCACGTGCCAAAGCGCCCGGCGTACTACTGCCTCGTTCGCCGGCAGGAACGGCTCTCCGCCGTACAGAGAAAGGGATGGATGGGATATCCCCGGCAGCAGCGCCGGCAGATGCTTGTCGAAGATGTCGTCGACCAGTTGCGGCGTCATTATGGCCCCAAAGTTCTTCGAGCGGTGTTTCCGCTGGAAGCAATAGTCGCAATCGAGGTTGCAGTTGTAGCTGGCAAGAAGGATTATCCCGCCGGAAGAAGGCTTCTTGACCTGGCTGCTGTGCAGGCCCGCCGCGAATTCCCTGAATTGTTCAAGTTCCGCTTCCGGGGGCAGCGCAGTGATATGCCCGCGCTCCGAGAGGAACTTCAGGTTGGTCGGGGAAATCTCGCGGAGACGCGCGTGTTCTCCTGATGCCAAGACACTCCCGAGTTCCCTCGGCACCTCGTCTAGACAGCCGTTAACCCCGTTGAAAAGAAGTGATTTTTCGCCGCAGTCCAGATCGATAACGTTGAGATAACGGCTTACATAGTACTCCGATGTCATCGGAGCTTCTGCTGCCCCCCCGTCTTTTTGGTTGCGGCGGAGAGAAAAGCGCAAGGCTTGACATTGTAGCCCTGGCCGCTTAAGATCTGGCAATATCGCTCCCTGTGCTGACTGTTCACAAAGATATCCTTATCCATGGCATAGGCCTTCTCCGCGGCCTCGGCGGCCTCGGCATACTTTCCCAGCCAGAGAAAAACTGACGTTTTAGCGCGAAACAGTTCCGGCGATTCCACCAATTGCTCCACGCGGTTCAGATCCGCCAGGGCTTCCTCGTGGCGATGCATCCCGGACAACGCTTGATACCTGAGGGTATAAATCTGGGCGACGGTGTCCCTCTGGTTCTTGTTCTTAAAATCTATCTCGTAAGGCTTCTGCGGTGCGAAGGCCTTTTCCACCTCCGCTATTAATCCGTCAGCTTCGGCATAAGCCGATTTATAGTCGCCTTTAGCATAGGCGATCTTGCTTTTCGCCATAACATAGGCCTCATCGGACTTTTGCCCCGGAACGTCCTTATCCCTCTTTTTCAAAATCTTTTCGGCTTTTTTAATGTCGCCCTTCTCAATGAGCTTGTTCAGCCCGCTAAAGAATTTATAGCGGCGCATCTCGCTCAGCGATTCCAGCATATCGGCCGCCGCTTCCGAAACATCCCCCTCGAAATTGCCTCGGTCAGGCTCGGCTATCGCCGCGATATCCTCGGGACCCTTATCCGAGGCTGACATCCCTGTCGGTGCAATCAAGAAAAAGAGACCGGCCAAAAGAAACATAGGTATTTTATTGCGCATCTTTCGCTCCTGTTAATCTCAACAGATAGTCTAGTGCTATTTTAGCGGTAGTTTCACTAGTAGCCCCCACACCGGGTTAGGTCGGCGTATCCTGCGGAATGTCATCCGGCGTGTCATCCGGCGTATCATCCGGCGTGTCATCCGGTGTATCATCCGGTGTATCGGGGGTATGCGGACAGGGCGGTGGATCCGGAGGTTCAGGAATTTTCCCGCCACAAGGTTCGGGCGCGGCAGGGTAGCAGGTTTCCTGCATGTTGCAACCTCTGTCGCATATGTCTTCCGCTATCAATTGGATCGCTATGGCCGCATACTCGACTCGATCTTTTTCCTTTTCAAGCGTCAGAACCGAAGTCCCGGACAGATTCAGAGACCGAATCAAATATTCTTTAGATACTTCTGTGTGTTTCATGGATATTTCTGCCTTTATAGTCTTCCGTTCAGCTACTCTATATACAGAGCACTCTCTGCGCCAACACGCCTCGTTTTGCGCGTCTTTCCCCAAACAAACATGCTATCAGGAACCCTCCGGCAGTCCGGCGATGTCACGACCTTGTCCTTATTTCGGATTCTGTAGTTCTGCTGTCTTTTTAGGTTTCAGCAGTTCTGTCACTTTCCAGGAGAATTCTTTCGCCGGCAGAGCAAGATTAGCTTGTTTATCCGAGTAGGGGATATTTATGTAGGAAGAATCGCCTGAGCGATACTCGGCAGTATGAAGCGCTATAATGAAGTAGTGATCCTTTCCGGATTCGTCCTTTTCTTTTATGAACATAGGACTGCCGGAAGCGCCGCGGCTGTTGCTGCAATTATGCCGGACCAGACCGAAACTAGTAGCTGCCGAAGTTATAGAACAATCCGTTTCCAAGGAAGCAGATTTCCCGTCCTCAAAATCCCCACTATATGAGACAGCAAAGAGAGGGACATTCTTCAGATCGGGGAGGATCTTGATCTCCAGCCAGCCAAGCTTACGCCCCAAAGGTTCAGATAGCCGCAGGATTGCCCAATCCCAGCGCTTGCCGGAGGCGGTAGCGGTTGAACCCCACCAGGCGAATGTTGCCTCGCTGGAGTAAAGAGACTTTCCGTCTGTATAGTTCGGACGGAAAACATAGTCCCCCTCCACGAAATTATTTTTCCCGTCTAGTAGGCAATGCCCATTGGTGAGTATGAGGTCGCGGCCGACCAGCGAGGCGGTACACTGACCTCCTTTTGCTAAGTCAAGGGAACCAATTACACTGAAAGGGTATTTGGTGCTCTTAACCTTGACTCTCTTGTTCCCGGTAAAGACATTTTTATCGATCGCGCCGCCCAACGGAAAATCCGGATCAGCGAAGTCCGGGCCAGGATTGTATTCTTCGGCGAAATCGCCAAAGGAATCCAGCGCGGTCGCCGGTTCCGCTGGGGTGGCGACAGGCACGGCGCTGCGGAATGCAGTAAGGTCCATTTCCAGTTCTGAAAGCACAGAATTGCTCCGTCCTAAGGAATCTATCGCATAACCAGCAGCTGGGTAGATAAGAACGAAAAAAAGACTCACGCTGCACAGCACAAGCATATTAGCCAAGTATTTAGCCATAGTTTCTCCCCCTAAAAACCGCCTTTAAAGCGTTGCTTTGCCAAACAAATAAGGGAAAGCAAAACACTTCTTGCTCTCCCTGGATACACCTGATTACGGTCGGGTCGTGGATACTCCGGGGCCGATTCCCCGAATTACAAGGAAACCACACTACTTGGAATATATTAGCCCATACAATCCCGACGAACAAGCACCTTTTGGGGAACTTCGCTATAGGCCAAAGGTCCTATACCCTAATTCCCAAAAAACTGATCGGTTGAAAGTGGCGATCGCTTCAGTGATCGGTTCTAGGTATTTCTAGGGACTTCTCCTGATTCGTCGGGAGAATAAAAAAGCACGACTCTCGTCGTGCTGATGCCTTGTGACAACTCCCGAATACTGCCCCGGTCCGCCTTGCGAGCTACCAGGCTGCTCTACCCCGCACATGTATTATAACACAACGACGCCGGACAAGGCAATACTATTGTGTTAAAATGTCGCAGGCCCCGGCCGGCGCCGCCGGCGTTACGGGGCGGGAAGGACGATATTACGGAGGCTGCGAAGTGTTCGACGCGTGGAGTTTTTTCGCCGGGCTGGGGATGTTCCTCTTCGGGATGTTCATGCTCGAAGAATCCATCAAGGCGCTGGCGGGCCGGTCGCTCAAGACCCTGATCCGCCGCTTCACCGGCACCCGCGGCAGGGCCCTGCTGACCGGCATCGCCACCACTTCCGTCCTGCAGAGCAGTTCCGCCGTCGGGCTGATGGCCATGGCCTTCGTGGGCGCCGGCATGCTCGCTCTCTCCAACGCCCTGGCCACGCTGCTGGGCGCCATGGTCGGCACTACGGGGACGGCCTGGATAGTGGCTTTCTTCGGCTTTTCCGTAAAGATAGATCATTTCGCCCTGCCGCTGGTGGGACTGGGCGGCCTCGGGCTGGTACTCTTCGGCGGCTCGCCGCGCTGGACGAACGCGGGCAAGCTGCTTTTCGCCTTCGGACTCCTCTTCCTGGGGCTTGATTACATGAAGAAGGCCGCGGAGGTACTGGCGGCGGGGACCGATCTCTCCGCCCTGCCGGACCTCGGCCTCTGGCTCTACGCGCTGACGGGCCTGGTCCTGACCGCCATAATGCAGTCCAGTTCCGCCTCTATCGCGGTGGTGCTTACGGCTGTCTTCGGCGGACTGATCGATTTCCGGCAGGCAGCGGGCATGGTCATAGGCGCCAATGTCGGCAGCGTGGTCCCTCTGCTCCTGGTATCGATAGGCGGCATCCCGGCCAAGAAACAGACGGCCCTGGGCTCCCTGGCCCTCAAGACGGGCACCGCTCTCATCGTAATGCCCGCCCTGCCGCTGCTCACCCGGGCGGTGGAGTTCTTCGTGGACCCGGCGGCAAGTCCGACGCTGGCCGTAGCGGCCTTCCACACTCTCTTCAACCTGGTGGCCGTGGCCTTCTTCTACCCCGCCATTCCCCCGCTGGCGCGGCGCCTCAAGGCGATCTTCCCGGAGAGGAGGACCGTTCTCGCCCGCTTCATACCCAACGCCTCGCCGCAGGTGCCCGAGGCCGCGCTGCACGCCCTGCGCAACGAAGTCCTCAACCAGCTCTCCCTCTCCCTGCGCTACACCGCGGGCAGGTACGGCCTGACGCAGCCGACCCCGGAAGCCCCGGAGGAGGAGGAGATCCATTACTACGACCTCGAGCGTCTGCACGCGGAGATATTCGCCTTTTACGCGCAGGTGCAGTCCAAGGAGACGGAAGAGGTGGAGGCCCTTCAGTTGGAACCCGTCATACGCGCCAGCCGCAGCGTGATGAACGCCACCAGGAACTTCTACGACCTGCGCGGACAGGTGGATGATTTCGCTTCGGACGAGAACGAGTTCCTGGCCGGAGCGGGCCGGGAACTCAAGGAAAGACTGGCCGAGCTGAGGGATTTTTCGGAAAGGCTGGCCCGGATGCCCGAAGGCTCCGGCGCGCCGCGGGAACTGGACACCCTGTTCAGGACGGCCGAGGAGGCCGACCGGCGGTTCATCTCCTCCTGCGCCGAAGCGGTAGCCGGCGGCGCGATACGAAAGGGAGAGGTTACCCGCCTGCTCATGGCCAACCGGCTTTTCACCCAGTCGGCCCGCATGATAGTGCTCAGTTTGAAAGGGCTTTCCGGCGATCCGGACCCGTCAC
>ERZ795032.2657-NODE-2657-length-9885-cov-3.705290_pt1 | contig 9885 bp, 10 predicted proteins | sample MGYA00375124_ERZ795032 | MGnify/ENA primary metagenome ERZ795032 (study PRJEB30167, sample SAMN05720154) | activated sludge metagenome | isolation source: Anaerobic digester | place: China | collected 2015-12-16 ... | reverse complement strand
AACGTTAACAGGAAAAAATACGACTCAACCAGGGTAGTTTTTCAACGGCCTGCTAAAAGCTCCACCGCCACCTTCCCCTTCCTGGCCGGATTAAGTGCCATACCATTCTTTGCAAGAAATCGTTTCAACTGCAAAATCTGAAGAAGAAAATCGCGTAATGGTGCATTTATGACTATTTCTTTTGGCTACCATCAGGGCAACGGCTAAACCCTCAGCTACCACATCGATATTTTCAATGCTCTCGTCGACCACAATCATGTTGAGGTCAATATCGACCTTCACAGAATATTCAGTTACTTGAAGCATCGGCAATCAGTATATGGCAGTCTTCCACGCGGTCAGCGTCATTAAGTGAGTCAAAATATGCTTGAACCTCACTAGGGCGCTGCCCGATAGAATGTAGGTAACGATATTGGGACGTGTATCCTGAATAAATGCGACTTCGGGCGCAAAGCTTACGAATAACTTCAACTTCAATGGCATCACGCTTACTTAGCTTAATTTGTGGCATCCTTAAAGCTGATAAATTATTTCTTAATTCGTCAACCCATTCTGTTCCTTTGTTCGCACCGTTGGCAAAATTCAGCCAGTCAATAATCTCATCAGTTTTAACATGTTTGGAATATACTGCGAACAGGTATCTCTCAGGATTCTTTCGGAGAATCAAGTCTGTGGATATTCGTTGGCAGGCGGTGAGCCACGTCCTATAGGCATCGTCCATGTCTGAAACTGCGTTATTGAGCATGTCCAACTCCGCTGAACACATGGCATGGCCGAGGGCAGTTATTGTGTAATACTCTTCAATTGGGAGGACTTCCTCAGCTTGCGACACACCAATCAACTGCGCCCGGTAGCGTTCATGGATTTCACCGAGCGTCTGTCTTGCATTTACCAGTAGTGGTATTCGCGTCTTATCATCGAGAGTCGGGACAATCCCAGAAAGCGTCTTTAGAGCCGTTGTTATTGCAGCCTTTTCCTTGGATTCCAAGAAAGTACGTATTTGTTTAACATCCTTGGCTATCTCTGTCACCTTCTCGTCGATTTTGACGAGTTTCTTGTAAAGAAATATAAAGCTTGCCGCGCTGACGGCAAGTGTAAGTCCAGAAAGCAACATCGTTCCCTTGGCAAGGCTGAGAATTGCAGCAGTGTCCTTTCCAATTTTGTGAAGTTGGTAGGTGTTCACTGTCTCTAAAACTTTACCAACTGGGGTCAGCATGGTGAGTGGGTTACCAGCATTCACAAGGTGAGCGACAATCTGGCCCGAGTTGTCCCGTATCACTCCACCGCAAACCTCATATGCGCCTGTTAGGATACCGATTAAGCATTTGTCTGGAATTACTCGTGATACAGTAAAGCCCGCAAGTTCCGCTATCATTATCTTTCGTTCCTCCTTGTATCTATAAGTAAATCGTCTGATTTCTCTTAGACCAGCTCAACCAACTCCATTGCTTCTTTCACGATCATATCCATATTCCCCGCCGCAACCCCCGACCTTCTTCAAATTCACCTAGTAAATGCCCCCGTCCCCCCAATAGCCCCAAAAAACGGGCTGCTACTCGTTTGTCACAAGTGCTGCCTCTCCTATACAAACCCAGGATTCCCAGCAATTATTGCCCCAATCGACGGAAGCATCATGTGAACACGTTGGGTACAGAACAGCATTGGCGCCTTGCTTGACGGCTTTGATTCTCAGTTGCATCATTGCCGCATCTTTCGTGGTTTCTCCGCTATGGGGAGAACCTTTGCATGAAATACCCTTGAGCTTACCGAGTGAAGAATATTTCAAGCCCTTATCGTTTTCGTAAAATTTAACGTCGTTTACTTTCCTGAGTTGGGACATCGTTAAATCGTCAACACGTTCAACTTGTCCGAACCCTGCACAACATGAAAAAAAGAGAAGTGGTAGCAGAACAATGATTCGATGCATATGATTCCCCCTCCAGACGTGACGACAAGAAATCGAATGGAAAAGTAGCAATCCTAAACCAGTTCCTCTAGTTCCATCGCCTCATTCCCAATCATCTTCAGATTCCCCACCGCAACCCCCGACCTTTTTAAAGTCTCAAAAAGCTTCACCGCCACCTTCCCCTTCTTGGCCGGGTCAATCTTGACTCCCTTCTTCACCAGACATTCCTCAAGAAATGCAAACTCCTGAATCATCAGATCCCGGTCGAACTCCAACTCACCCTCAACCAAATACATCTGACACGCCCCGGAAAGCAGCCAGTTGATATTCATCCGCAACTTGGGCTAACCACAGAAAACGGAAAGAATCAAACGCTAATACTCAGCGTGACGCCATCAGGACTTTTTCTTTACCGACTTTTCCTTCTTCACAGGAGTTGCCGGTTTTTTTGCGCTCACATTCGCCTTCCTCGCCGCCCGAGCCTTAGCAAGGTTATCGGCCAACCCCCTCTCCATCGCCACTTTCCTTCTCCCCTCCGAGAAATTCTTCGCAGTCAGAGGTTGCGTTGACGGGATGTTGAACTGTTTCCGATACTCGCCCGGTTTCATACCGTGGGTTTGGGTCAGATGGCGAGCAAGGGTCTTCATCCCGCCCTTCCCGCAAATCAGGCAGAAGACTTGGTCGGCCTGGAAAGCCTTCTTCAAGGACATGGCAGGCGCCTTCGGCTCCTCGGCCGCGGGAGGTACAGTCGCCCCACCCGTCTCCAACTGCTGAAGAGTTGCGTATACTTTCTGGATTTCCTGCAGGAGCTCTTCTGTCGACATTTCGTTAACAGAGGCATGGGATGAGACGATGTTTGCTGCGAGTTCTATGAGTGTTGCGGGCATTCGATTAACCCTCCTTTGTATTTGCAACAGAAAGTGCTTCACATAGTCCAAGTTCCTGCCGGGAGCAACTTTTCTCCCCAGATTTCCAAGCTCCGGTCGAGAATGACGGGTTTGCAAGGCGAGCGGATACCAAGAAAATCTCGAAACAAACCTGATCCGATTCTGAAAGCCGGAATCGAATTGACCTACCTGTCCGGTAGATCTGTGCCCCGACTCATTATCTCGATATAGCTAGCATAGCTGAACAACCGGTTGCGCTTCTGGGCGGTCAGTTCCTTCACGATGCCGAGCTGTTCCAGGTGGCCAAGCGCCTTGTTAACCGTGGCCGGGGTGATTCGGGTCTTCTCAACAAGCCAGTTTGATGTGGCGATGGGGTGCTCCATGAGCGCTCGATGGACCTGCAGGGTGGACGCCGCCGCCCGACCTAAGCCGCTTATCTTGTCGCGGTCCCGGTTCGACAAATCGAGAAGCTGCTGGGCCGTTTCCACCGCTTGGGTGGCGGTGACGATAACCGCTTCGGCAAAGAAGTCGAGCCAGGCTTCCCAGTCGCCGGTGAGTCGGACGTTGTTGAGCAGCTCGTAGTAATACTGGCGGTGCGTCTTGAAGTAGAGACTAAGGTAGAGCATCGGTTCCCGCAGCACCTTCTGCTCGCACAAGAGCAGAGTGATCAGTAGACGCCCAAGACGGCCATTACCATCAAGAAACGGGTGGATCGTCTCAAACTGCACATGTGCCAGCGCCGCTTTGAGCAGAACCGGGGTCGGCTCCGGTTGATCGTGCAGGAAGAGCTCAAGCTTGTTCATACACTCCAGCATCTCTTCGGCTGGAGGCGGAACAAAGGCCGCATTACTCGGCCGCGTACCACCGATCCAGTTCTGGCTACGCCGAAATTCTCCAGGGATCTGATTGCTGCCCCGGCCCTTGGTCAGCAGCACGCCGTGGATCTCCCGTAACAGCCGTAGCGACAGCGGCAATCCTTCTTTCAGTAGACGCAGGCCATGGTCGAGGGCAGCGACGTAGTTGCTGACCTCCCGCACGTCATCCAGCGGCACTCCTGGTTCTTGATCCAGCTCGAACAGTAGCAGGTTAGAGAGGGACGACTGCGTCCCCTCGATCATTGAGGAAAGCACCGCCTCCTTGCGGACGTACATATAGAGGAAGAGCGATGTGTCCGGCAACAGCGTCGAGACGCTGTCAAGCCGCCCGAGCGCCAGCAGCGCTTGGTCGAACTTGCTACGCAGCTCCGGTGTCCAGTCGATGGGCGGACGCGGGGGCAGCGACGCGGGAACAAAGGCCTGGGCCTTCTCACCCACCGTCGATATGGTCACGTATCTGCCCTGGAGTTCTCGCTTCATACTGCCTTTAACATAAAATAAGATTCGTTTTTATTTTACACTAACCGATTTTCATAAAATAAAGGCTCAGAAAGGAAATATCAAGCGGATTTCCCGACTGACCATTTTCATTTCCCCAGACGATGTTCGGCGCCTCGATAGTGCTCCAAATTGCATTCTCCAACCGATTAGCTTTCGTCCCAAGCTTCGATCAACAACCATTCATTTTCACGGCATGCCGCAACCACTGCGCGATCAATCATTGTCTTACCTTCCCAGGTCTCACCAATGACGTCGTGCTCACCGCAAACCCACGGTTGATTTGCTCCGGGAGGTCCTTTTAGTATTATAGGTATTACACTCCCAGCGATGGCTGTGAATTTTGAAGGGTACCCGATACCACCGAGGTCGATTGCTTTTCCATCTTCAATAAGACCATAAAGCCAATCTAGCCCACCGAGCCCTGTCTGCCAGACCGCTAATCTTGCGAATATAGAAGTCTCTTCCGTTGCGGGCATCGAATTGTCGCCAGTTTGCCTATAAACGCTTATGTGCCAGCCGAGCATATTGTAACCCTCCCTCCGATTGATACTTGCTGTTTTCGACCATCACAATCCATCGGAAATCAGAAGCCAGCTTCAAGTTAGCATCCCTGTCAATATAATCTCCCAGAAGGTATAGCCGCCAATCGCGCTACTGCAGATGCAATTTGGAGATGAGAGCCTGTAATGTCCGTCTTCCGCCGGGTCTATCTCCGTTGGCATATTTCGCCATTATTTTTTCTCTCTCACGCGAGTTGCAAGTACCATTGAATGCTTTCTTGTTTCAACGGCAACACCATATTCGCCATATAATGCATTATTGTGCAAATAAGCGTCAAGCGTCGCGAGACCTTGCTCTTCTGGCATCGCTGATCCCTTGCTTGCGGCAGACATCCTTCACCAGCATGCCGGATTCAGCTTCCTTGAGTATCGTAATGATCTGTGTTTCGGTGAAGCGGGTCTTTTTCATGCGAACCCCCTGGCTCCTTATTTTGCCAGAAAGATCTACTTTTAACATGTCTTCGTTTTAGGGAAGCTTACGCTCTCTCTCCTCAAAAGATATGGCGTTCACTAAACCGGGGCAACTCCAGTTTCTAATAAAACTCTTCTCCCTGACAACGAGATTTCCGGGAAAGATCGATTCATTACTAATGAGGAGAAAATAGATGCCCCGCTATTCTCATAACCTCAGCCCTCCAGAATTCAGTACTTCCCTGTTAACGGGACAACCCAAGGGATTGAAGCCCCTTATCGATAAGATCTACAGCCTCGTCTATTTCCTCAAAAGAGGTAAAGCGTCCCAAGCTGAAACGAATAGAATTGCTAGACTCCTCCTCGGATAATCCAATTGCCCTTAATACATGCGATTGACCAGGTACCCCAGATGTGCAAGCAGCTCCTGACGCTGCGGCTAAGTGAGGTTGTAGTGATGCGAGGATATCCTGTGCGACAAAACCTGGAAAACGTACATTTAAATTGCCAGGGTGACGATCATTTAAATCGGGGCCATTTAAATGAATCTCCCAGTTAGTCTGCTGCAGCCGAGACCAAAAGTAGGCGGTTTTTCTCTGTATTTCATTGCGTTCGCTCCCTGAAGAAAGTAGTAGCTCAGCCGCAGCTCCCATGCCAACACAGAGAGGGACAGGGACTGTTCCTGAACGAAGCCCCCCTTGTTGACCACCTCCATAGATAATCGGTTCAATTTTGTCCTGAAGCTCTCTTCTAATATAAAGTGCACCAATGCCCTTTGGACCGTAGAATTTATGGGAAGAAAGACTCAGCAAATCTATGTTATGCCTAAAAACATCTATGTTTAGTGCGCATGGAGCTTGTGCTGCGTCGCAATGATATAATATTCCGTGCTCACGCGCAATTTGGCCAATTTTTTCTAAATCTTGTAGCGTACCAATTTCATTGTTTACCGCCATGATTGATATAAGAAGAACATCGTCACCAACTAAAGACAATAGATGATCGAAATTTACTTTCCCATTCTGATCAACAAAAATATGATTGACCTCAAAATTGTTTGTCTTGTTGAGAGCGACCGAAGATTCAATGACGCATTTATGCTCAATAGAGCTAATAAGAATCCTAGTTTTCCCTCTCCCCGCCCTTCTCCCGCTTCCCAACAAAGCGAGATTGTTCGCTTCTGTCGCCCCTGATGTAAAGAATATTTCATCAGGATCTGCGCCTATAAGTTTTGCGATTTTGTCTCTCGCCATCTGTACCGCTTTATCTGCTTGCCATCCCAAATAATGTTCGGAGGAATGCGGATTGCCAAACTCCTGACAAAAGTAATGTTTCATTACGTCGAAAACACGTGGGTCGACAGGCGTTGTAGCTTGGTAATCGAAATAAATTGTCGATCGCATAACAAGAACCTTATGAAATATTTTGTCACATCGGTAAGGTAATATTTAAAATAAAGCCCTGGAACAACATTCCAGGATTTCGTTGACAATAGCAGATTCGTACGATAATGTCGACCTGGATTAAACTTCCAGATGAGGATACCATGCTAAGAGGCCCCCTTTACGAAGTCGATTACCGTCCGCAATTTTCCGGCCACGAAACTTTTCCCCTGAGGTATGGCTGGCTTAAAAAAGCTTACGACGAAGTTTTGGATTGCCTCGAAGTGGGCAATAACAGGTCGATTTTCCTAGGGGAAGATGCTATTGCCCGTTTTGGGGTCGGCAAGAATATGGTTGCTTCAATCCGCCATTGGGCAACAGTGGTTAGCGTAATTGAGGACGATCTCAACGCAGGTAAGATTGTACCGGGCGAACTTGGACAGCTAATTTTTGGCTGGGATGGTGAGCAAGGTCTCGACCCTTACCTTGAAAACCCCTCTACCCTTTGGCTCATTCATTGGCAGCTAGCAGCTCGGCCAAACAAAACCACTTGGTATTGGGTTTTTAATCATTTCCCTGGAATTCAATTTGATCGCCACCAAATAGTCGATGCGCTTGAAAAGTTAGCGAATGATAGCAATTGGGGGCGTGTTTCTGTGGCGACGATAAAGCGCGACGTTGAATGCTTTGTCAGGTCCTATGTAGCCCATCCCGCCACAGGTAAAAACTCGCCTGAAGACACTATTGAGTCACCTCTCGCAGAATTGGGCCTGATGAAGCCCGTAGGAAAAAGAGATGGGTTTCGTCTCGTGATAGGAAGTAAACCTTCTTTAGGCTCCGGTGTTTTTCTTTACGCCCTGGCTAACTTTTGGCGGGAGTCTTCATATAGAGGTCTGAACCAACTCCCCTTTGATGCAATCGCACGATCGCCGGGCTCGCCGGGCAGAGTTTTTCTTTTAGATGAGAACGATTTGGCCGACCGCCTGATCAACATAGAAGAGGCCTCTGATGGGACATTCAGCTGGTCAGAGACCTCAGGAATCAAGGGTATAATCAAAAATCCAAACCGGCGAATCAAGTACAAGCCCTTGAATTACATTCTCTCCGATTACATTTAAACGAGCCCCTATTATGCGATTGAAAGACATTGTCAAAATAACACCAAGATACCAGCGTGCAATTCGAATTGACGCAGATTTTGGCGCTTTAAGCGCGATTGATGGTTTTGTGTGTCCGAGGTCTTCGGCGGATGCCCTGTTTGGCATGATTCGCCACGTAGACGAAACAAATCAGGGTGCATTTACCTGGACAGGACCTTATGGAAGCGGCAAGTCAAGCCTTGTTGTAGCATTAGGTAGTCTTCTTGGAGGGAATAAACAGGCTAGATTAGCGGCAGAGAAAGCACTCGGCCCCGAGGTGGCGGAAGAAATACTGAGGGCCCTCCCAACCCAGAAGAATGGCTGGCGATTACTTCCGGTTGTCGGCCGACGTGCTAATCCAGTACAGGTAATTGGGGACGCCTTCTGGGGTTCCACGCATGTCTCTAACGAACAAAAAAAACTTCGACATGAAGCGGATCTTGTAGGAAGCCTTCTCAATGTTGCCGAAAGTGACCCGGACACTTATGGAGGCTTAATTGTCTTTATCGACGAGATGGGCAAGTTTCTCGAAGGAGCTGCCCATGAAAATGCAGATATTTATTTTTTTCAGGAGCTTGCAGAAGCTGCGTCTCGAAGCAATAAACGACTCATAGTCGTTGGAATCCTTCACCAGGCTTTTGGGGATTATGCAAATCGCTTATCCAGAGAGATGCGGGATGAGTGGACTAAAATTCAAGGCCGTTTCATAGATCTTCCGATCAATGTGGCAGGCGAAGAGCAGATAGACCTGCTGTCGAGGGCTATCACCAAAGAGCAGGAGAATTTAGCAGACGAAAAGCTTGCAATTAAGGTCTCAAAAGTTATACGGGCAAACAAGAAGGGCGTCTCTCCCACCATTGCATCTCTCTTAGCGCACTGCTGGCCCCTTCATCCAGCGGTTGCTTGCTTGCTCAGCTCTATTTCCCGTCGTAGGTTTGGCCAAAACCAGCGCAGCCTTTTCGGCTTCCTAAACTCTGCTGAACCCTTTGCATTTCAGGATTTTTTATCACGAGCAAACGTCTCAGAGCTGTACACACTCGAACTGCTATGGGAATACATGCGAACCAATTTGGAGTCGTCCATTTTGGCTTCACCAGATGGTCATCGATGGGCAATTGCAGTTGAGGCAATCGAGCGAGCAGAAGCTCAAGTCACCCAATCGCTTCACCTACAACTGCTCAAGGCAATTGCTCTTATTGACCTTTTCAAAAGCAACACAGGCCTCGTGGCCACACGTGAGATGCTTGAAGCTTGCTGTCCGCACTATTCCTTAGAACAGGTGGAGAACGCTTTGGATGACCTGAAACGGTGGTCATTCATAATCTTCCGAGGGCATCTTGATGCTTATGCGGTTTATGCAGGAAGCGATTTTGATATTGACGATGCAACAGCAAAAGCTAGGGAAGACATAAGAGAAATAGATTTCAAAATCCTTAAGCGACTTGCCGGACTTCAGCCGATCTTAGCTAAGCGACATTATCACGCCACAGGCGCATTGCGGTGGTTCGATGTGGAACTCGTGCCTCTTAAAACAGTGGTAGAAGAAGCTAAAAGTTTCGCTCCGACCAAAGGTACCATTGGTCAATTCTTACTTGCAATCCCGACTGAAAACGAAAGCAAGGAAGTGGCTAACCGATTCTGTGCCGATGCTGCACAGCATTGCTCCCAGTGGGATGTTGTTGTTGGACTTTCCGAGCAATCCTGGGTGATCAACGATTTGGCTTTGGAGATTCTTGCACTAGAGAAGGTCTATAACGAGAATACTGATTTGGGGGGCGACTCCGTAGCTCGACGTGAAGTGCGAGCTAGAATGAATGATTTGCAAGGGCAGCTTGAGGCGGAACTAAATCGTGCCTTTGATAAGGCTTATTGGTACCGTAGTTCAGCTGCCCCCGAAGAACTCAGCCGAAAAGCAATCAGTGTGCTAGCTTCTGAATTAGCAGACAACAGATTTCCTGAGTCCCCTAAGATTCAAAACGAACTCCTTAATCGCATCAAACCATCCAGTAATGCAGTGGCTGCTCAGAACGCCTTGCTTAAACGGATGGTTATGCATGAAGGAGAGCCGCGCTTAGGCATCGAAGGCTTCCCCGCTGAGGGAGGACTGTTCTTTTCTATCCTTGAGGCAACAAAACTTTATGACAACGATCATAGAATGTTCCTCTCACCGAGAAGACATGGAGAGGATCCCAAGAATTTAATACCACTTTGGATTACCGCTGCT
>ERZ795032.2654-NODE-2654-length-9897-cov-3.323918_pt1 | contig 9897 bp, 9 predicted proteins | sample MGYA00375124_ERZ795032 | MGnify/ENA primary metagenome ERZ795032 (study PRJEB30167, sample SAMN05720154) | activated sludge metagenome | isolation source: Anaerobic digester | place: China | collected 2015-12-16 ... | reverse complement strand
AATTCCGAACCTGTAACCCTGATACCACGGGCTTCGGCCTTGCGACACACCTCATCAAAAGCGATATGAACCGGCGTGATGCCAATATTGGTAAGGTTCATCGAGATCTGAGCCACCCCATATTCTTCAATAAACCAGCCAATGGCTTTCACCGCTTTCAAACTACCCGGGATATAAACCTGATTGCCTTTCTCATCTTTCACGATCTTTCCGGTGATGGGATTTCCTTCCCGTTTCACGCGTCCGCGCTCACGCACATCAAAGGCGATTGCATTGGCGCGTCGGGTGGAGGTCGTATTCAGGTTTACATTGAAAGCCACCAAAAAATCACGGGCACCAACAGCCGTTGCTCCGGCTTTCTCATTCAGCTTATCCGGGCCAAAATCAGGCTTCCATTCAACCCGTGTGAACTTTTCGGCCAGCCCCTCATATTCTCCTGCCCGGCAGTTTGCCAGATTTGTGCGTTCTGGTTTGTAGGCAGCATTTTCATAACAATAAACCGAAATATTCAACTCATTACCAATGCGTTCGGCAAGCTTGCGGGCATATTCAACCGTTTCTTCCATGCTGATGTTCGCTACCGGGATCAACGGACAAACATCTGTAGCTCCCATGCGTGGATGTTCTCCTTTGTGTTTGCGCATATCAATCAGCTCAGATGCTTTTTTAACGGCCAGAAATGCAGCCTCAATCACTTGTTCGGGTTCTCCAACCATCGTTACAACCGTACGATTTGTAGCTGCACCCGGATCAACATCCAGCAGACTTACACCTTCCACACTTTCTATTTGATCCGTGATCTGCTTAATGATATGCATATCGCGTCCTTCACTAAAGTTAGGAACGCATTCTATTATTTTCTTCATAAAATATTAGGTTTTTCGATTAAAATTTTCCTTTGATCATCGTTTTCTCAACCTTGTTGATGCCATAATAATAAGGCATATAAGCCAGGTTATCCAGTGGTTTTGTCAGGATAAGATTTGCCTGCTTACCAATGCTGATGCTTCCGGTTTCTTCGCTCAGATCCATGGCATAGGCTCCGTTGATGGTGCAGGCATTCAAACCTTCTTCAGGTGTGAGCCGGTATAAAATGCTTGCCATGCTCAGGATCAACTGCATATTTCCCGAAGGCGAGGAACCCGGGTTAAAATCAGATGCCATGGCAACCGGCAGTCCGGCATCGATCATTTTTCGCGCCGGCGCATAAGGCATATTCAGAAAAAAGGCTGCTCCCGGTAGAATGGTTGGCATGGTTTCGGAGCCAAGCAAGGCGGCAATTTCCTCATCACCTGTATATTCCAGGTGATCAACAGATAGCGCATTGTACTTCACGCCTACCTGAATGCCTCCTGAATAATCCAGTTCGTTTGCATGTATCTTAGCCCTGAGGCCATATTTCATGCCTGCATTAAGAATGCGATCGGTATCTTCTACCGTGAAAAAACCTTTATCACAAAACACATCCACATAATCCGCCAGTTCTTCGGCGGCTACCTGAGGAATCATTTCGTTGATAACTAAATCCACATATTCCGATTGCCGGCCGCGATACTCCAATGGCACCGCATGAGCCCCCAGAAAATTTGCTTTTATTGTTAACTCACTTTTTTCTTTTAGTCGTCGAATCACACGCAGCATTTTAAGCTCTGACTCAGTAGTTAATCCATATCCGCTTTTTATTTCAACGGCTGCCGTACCCATCGCACGAATTTCATCCAAGCGTGGCAATGCTTCTTCAAAAAGCTGATCCTCACTGATCTCCTGCATCTTTCGGGCAGAATTTAAAATCCCTCCTCCCCTTTGGGCTATCTCTTCGTAACTGAGACCATTGATCTTATCCACATATTCCAACTCTCTGGAAGCAGGATAGACCAAATGCGTATGACTGTCGCAAAAAGCCGGCAAAACCAAACGTCCGGAAGCGTCAATCTGAAATTCATTGGGAATCTGACTGCGGAGTTCCATAAAGCGGGTATCGTCCATTCGGCCATAATCGGCAATTTTGTCAGCTTCGGTTAAGAGCCAGGCGTCCGTTATACTATTCACATGAGCCATTTCTTTGCCCCGCAAGAGCAACTTGTTATCTTCCTCTATACCAATAAGTTCTTTAATTGAATGAATTAAATATCGCGCCATTTCCAAAGGTTTCAGTGAAAGGGCAAAAGTAGTGTTTTAGGCTGAAACGGCAAAAGCAAATCAATGGCATTTAGAACCTGAAAGTTCTTTGAAAACTACTATTTAATCGCAGCAATCAAATGCTTTAAAAGGTCTGATTTGCCTTTATCGGTAAGACATTCCATGATTCTGGTTTTAAATTTCCAGCAGGTCATTTGTCTTTTATCAAAAACCCTGCTGATCTCATAAGTTGAAATATCTGGTTGTTTGCACACTGTTTCGGCCAATTTAACAGCCTCTGTCAAAGGAATCCTGCATCGGTGAAAAACAGTATGAGCGGTGGCACTTTCCTCTGTTTTACACTTGGTGCACCTTCGTGAATAGGGTTTCTTTCCGGCACAATAATGATCGTGGCCACATTTGCGGCACACAAAACCTGTGGCCCATTTATAATTCGCCAACACCTGCAAAACAGCAAGTTCCGGGTCTTTTTCCGTGACCTGGAATTCAGGAGTAAGCGGTGTAATATCTACTGACATGATAACAATTTAACTGCTTAAACGTTAATCGAAACAAGTGACTCTGAAATTTTCAAACAAGACTAATTTAGAGTTTTGGAACACTTTTTGCTGCAAAGGTAAAAAATTAAGTGATATTTAAGCGATTTAAAAATAAAAAGTATTACTTTTGTCGCAGATTTTAAAGATTAACAATACCGATAAACTATGATCAGAAAATCATTCTTACTTTTAGCTTCCTTTTTTGTGCTCATGACAGCGTGCAGCAGCACAACCGGCAAGCAAACCAATAACGACAATGCTCCAAAAGTAGAAGAAGATGTATCCGGAAAACCGGTTTACCTGACTTATGATACCTTCCTTGAAAAAGTGTGGAATTTTGAAGAAAACCCTCAAAACTGGGTTTATGAAGGTGAACTGCCAGCCATCATCGACTTTTATGCCGACTGGTGTGCACCCTGCCGGAAAATTGCTCCCATCATGGAAAAGCTGGCAAAAGAATATGAAGGAAAACTACTCATCTACAAAATTGACGTGGATGATGAACAAAAACTTGCCGCTGTTTTTCGTGTGCAAAGCATTCCATCCGTACTTTTCACTCCGGTGGATGGCCAGCCCATGATGCAGGCCGGTGCATTATCTGAAGAGATGTATCGTCAGGTAATTGATCAGGAGCTTATCAAAAACTAATCGAAACACAATCTTATAAATTATTAATAATGGAACATTTAACAAAAGAAACTTTTCTTAATAAAGTATTCAATTACGAACAAAATAAAGACTGGAAATTTGAAGGTGAACTTCCCTGTCTGATTGATTTCTATGCAGATTGGTGTCAGCCCTGCAAAATGGTCGCCCCCATCCTGGAAGAACTTTCAAAAGAGTATGAAGGCAAAATCAATATCTACAAAATTGATACAGAAGCCGAAGTGGAATTGGCAGGTGCTTTTGGAATCAGAAGTATCCCTTCGCTCCTTTTCTGCCCGAAAGACGGACAGCCACAAATGGCAATGGGTGCTCTTCCGAAGGATACCATGAAAAAAGCAATCGAAGACGTTTTGCTAAAAAATTAGACCTAAATAATCATTGCATAACCGTTGAAACAATATTTCAACGGTTTTTTTATGCCGTATAAACCGGGATTTGTAGCTTTGCAGCACATGACAGGATTATTTTCGACAGCATATTTCCCTCCGATAAGTTATTTCAGTAAACTTATAAATTGCAATAAGATAGTATTCGAAGCTGAGGAAACCTACATAAAACAAAGTTACAGAAATCGTTGTATAATTCTGAGTGCCAACGGTATTCAAAAGCTGGTTGTTCCGGTAAAAAAACCTAATGGTACGCATTCTAAAACGAAAGTCATCACTCCCGATTACAGCATCAACTGGCCGGTTCAGCACCTGCGAAGTTTACACGCAGCCTACAAGTCTTCTCCGTATTACGATTATTACATTCATTACTTTGAAGAAATACTACTTTCAATACCAGCAACCAGCTTACTAAGCTTAAACAATACCCTGTTAAAGAAAATAGCAGCCTTGCTGAAAACTGACTTAGAAATCTCCTACACCGATGTTTTTATAAAAAATCCTGATGGCATCACAGATTTCAGAAGTTATTTCAATCCTAAGGTCGCTTTTCCAGTAAATTCTTTTGAACCCTATTATCAGGTTTTTGGTGATAAATTTACTTTTCATCCGGACCTTAGCATTCTTGATTTGTTATTCAACGAAGGCCCTCAAAGCATCTTTTATCTAAAAAAACTGATTTTGCCTAATCCGGATAGGCAATCCTGATGTGATAGATATTCATCAGTTTCTTTTTCAATACCTTTTTTACTGTGTTAATTTCTTTTAAGGTAATGTTGGCATTCACAAACTGATTGGTTTGCATCTGTTTAGAAATGATGTTTTCAATCAGATCGTTAATTTTTTGTTCTGTTGGATTTTTAATACTTCTGGAGGCAGCTTCCACCGAATCGGCCATCATCACAACAGCTGTCTCCTTTGAAAAAGGGATGGGGCCATGATAACTAAAGTCACGCTCATCCAGCGTAAGGCCGGGGTTTTGCTTTTGTTCCATGAAATAAAAATACTCAACCCTCCGATTTCCGTGGTGGGTGCGAATGAAATCAATGATCTGCTCCGGAAGCTTTGCTTTGCGCGCTTTTTCGATGCCTTTTCTAACATGATCAATAATAATTTGAGCACTTTCGGCAAAAGTAACATCATCATGAGGGTTATATCCACCCATTTGATTTTCAATAAAATAAACCGGATTATCCATTTTGCCAATGTCATGATATAAAGCTCCGGTTCGTGCCAGTAAGGTATCACCGCCAATCTCATACAAGGCTTCTTCAGATAAATTAGCCACCTGCATGGAGTGCTGAAAAGTTCCGGGAGCCTGTTGCGCCAACTGTCTGAGCAAAGGTGTGTTCGTATTGCTCAGCTCGAGCAGGGTGAGAGCAGTAATCATTCCAAACAACCTTTCCAAAAGATAGATCAGGGGTAAAGCCAGCATGGTAAACAATGCACTCAACATAAATATACCAATGTGCTGCCATTTCACTGCAGCGATATCACCCTCTTGAATAAGCGTGAAACCTGTATAAACGAACAAATAACCCAACAATATTAAAACCGAGGTTCTGAAATAATATATTCGTTTGTTGTGATTCACCAATCCAAATAAAACCACAAAACCTGTGACCAATTGCAAAAGCAAAAACATAAATGGGTTTGGAACAACCAATCCCAATAATATGATTGTCAGCAAGTTAACCATCATGGTAATACGGGTGTCGAAAAAAGTTATCAAAATGATCGGCAACAAACCATACGGCATTAGATAGATCAGCGTGGGGCGTATATCTAGGATTAAAAATGAAGGTAACAAAATGGTTAGCATCAAAAGCAGGATCATATTTACCTTCTTAAGCTGATCAAAAACTTTAGGCCGGATGATTTTCAAAAATAAAAACAAGACCAGCATAACAGTCACAACCAAAATCAGCTGTCCAAAGAGCAGTGCATTCTGCTCAGATCTGGTTCCGATGCGTTGCTCATACGCTTTTTGTAAGGATTTCAATACATTAAAATCGTGATCATCAACCAGTTCACCCTCTGATATGATTAGTTCGTCCTTTTGAATAATCCCACGAGTAAGTGCCACTTCATTTAATACAGCCTTGCGTTCTCTTTTTGTCGCAGCCTCATCATAAATCACATTTTGAACAAATGCCTTACCCATATCATCAGCATAACTTTTCGACAAACCGTGATTGGTTCGCGACAGAAAAACAAGCGCACTGTCATAAGCCGATTTCAGGGTGTAAAATTCACCTAACTCACTAACCGTAACTACTTTATCATCAATTAGATTAAGCTTTGACTGGGCTTCCAGATTCTCTAAAACCGGGTGATAGGCTAAAATACCCTGCAGTTGAATTGAATCAAAAATTCCAAGCAGAACCTGCTTCTCGATGGCTTTAACAGAATCATCAGCCGCTTCCGGATCAGGTAAATAATTCAGCTTTGCAGCAAAACTCTGGCGAGCCTTGTCAGTAATTTCCTGTTGTTTAACAAAATACGGAAAAACCTTAAGGAGCAATTCCTGTTGTTCCTGCTTCAGGATATGATCAGGTTTGTAGATCGCAAAATCAAAAGGTGCAAACAAACTCTCCTTTTGCCAGGGCTTTCCCTTTTGAAAGTCGAAACTAAATTTTCTTTCGCGTGGAATCTGCCATACGATCAGGGCAGCAACGATCAGAAAAATCAATATCTTTATGAGTTCATAATAATTATGACGCAAAAAACTGACCCACTGTTGAAGCATAAATCAAGGCCTTAAATTGAGCAACAAAATTTGTTCTTTGATGCTGCGAAAGTAAAACATTTTATCTAGCTTAGCAGCACCAAAACCAGCTAATCAAATGGTTTATAGCAAATTTAAATGAAATTCGAACTTAGTATGGAAAATTTTGGCATATGCCTTTTCACGCTGATACCGGTACGATCGCAGGCTACCGACAAATCTGAGATGGTGAGTCAGCTTCTTTTTGGTGAAACCTACAAAGTGCTCGATAACAAATCGAAATGGCTGCTGATACAAGGACAGGGTGATGGCTATGAAGGTTGGATCGACAGCAATCAGCATCAGGCTTTAACGGAAGAAAACCTGGAGACCTACGCTTCAGATAACCAATTGTTCCTGAATAAACTGACAACAATTATTCACACTAAAAATGATGGAATCCGATTATTGAGTTTTGGAAGCATAATCAGAGAAAGCTTATTTGAATTTTTTCCGGATTTAATCAGATCGATCTCAAAAGAGGATTTCGTTACCCTGCCATCAACGTTTGACGCCGACAAAATGACAGCCGCTGCCATCAAGCTCGCTGGAACAACTTATTTATGGGGTGGCAGATCAGTTTTTGGCATGGATTGTTCCGGTTTTACTCAGCTATGTGCCAAAGCAGCAGGTTATCAGCTGTTCAGAGACGCCAGCCAGCAAGCCGGTCAAGGCAAAATAATTGATTTTCTGGAAGAAGCGCAAACAGGTGATCTGGCATTTTTTGATAACGATGAAAGTCAGATTGTCCATGTTGGCATTATCCTTTCGCCCGGAAAAATAATTCACGCTTCCGGCTGTGTACATATTGACACCCTTGACCATCATGGCATTTTTAGTAACCAACAAAACAAATACACACATAAATTAAGGCTAATCAGAACTTTAAGGTATTCCTGATTGCTTAAATCCAGGATCATCCATCTTTCACTCTGGCTTATTTTGAAGATTTTTTAAATCGCTTAAATATCACTATTTGGCATACTTTGTGATAGGAGAGATTTAATTATTAACACAATATTCTATAAATTATGGTCTTACCAACACCCTTAAAACACATCGAAACAGCAGATGAGCTCACAAAAATCATCAATGAAAAGGAAAACGTAATGGTATGTTGTGGTCGCATGGGCCCAATGTGCATTCCGGTTTACGGCATCATGGAAGAACTTCAGGACGAATACCGGAATGTTGAATTTCGTGATATGGCTTTTGACTCTCCCGAAGCACACATCATCCGCAAACTTCCTGAATGTTCAAGCTTTATGGGACTTCCCTTTACTGTTTATTACAAAAACGGAAAAGTAGCCGCCGCAACCAGCAGCATTCAAAACCGGGATCAGATCACATCGATTCTTGACAAGGAATTTGGCAAATAAGAAGTAAAAGTCCGGCGATTCATGTATACGTTTCGCCGGATATTTTAATAAATAGGAATTATGGAAACCAATCATTACGATAGTATAATCATAGGTGCAGGCCCTGCAGGTCTCACTGCCGGAATCTATCTTTCGCGTGCAAAAGCTAAAACGCTAATCCTTGATTCGGGTATAGCTGGCGGACAGATGATTCTGACGCACGAAATAGCCAATTATCCTGGCATCGAATCTATTTCAGGATTTGCACTCAGCAACAATATGCGTTCACAGGCTAAAAAATTCGGTTGCGATATGCTTTCGGGCATCTCTATCACACAAATAGATTTTGAGTCAGGGCTTAAAAGTCTGTCACTGTCCAACGGAAAAACTTTTAGTGCCGACACCGTCATTCTGGCCACAGGTGGTCGTTCGCGCACTTTAGGTGTTCCTGGTGAGGCCGGGTTCAAAGGCCGTGGTATTTCATACTGCGCCACCTGTGACGGTGATTTCTTTCAGGATAAAGAAATAGCAGTGGTTGGAGGTGGTAATACGGCTCTTGAAGAAGCTGTTTCGCTCACTAAATATGCATCAAAAGTAACTTTGATACATCAGTTTGATCACTTTCAGGGATTTAAACACGCTGAGGATGAAGCCCGAAGCAACGAAAAAATACATATCCAACTGAATAGTCGTGTTGTATCATTCAATGGCAACGACAAGCTTAAGAGCATCACTGTTGAAAATCTCCTCACGCACGAACTTACTGATATCGAACTGGATGGAGTGTTTATTTTTATCGGCTATGAGGCCAATACTGATTTCCTGCAAGGCCGATGCATCAAGCTCAACGAAAGACAGGAAATTTTAACAGACGATAAACTTCAAACCAATATTCCCGGCGTATTTGCAGCAGGAGATGCGTTGGCGAAAAAATTTCGTCAAATCACTACGGCTGTATCTGATGGCACCATTGCGGCATTGAATGCACTGGAACATATCAATCAACGCAAACAAAAAGCTGCTAAAGCAAAGGCAAGCTAATTTAAATTGGTTCTAAATACATTGTTAATTTGCAAACAATAAAAAAATAAATTTATTTTTGCAGCAACTTTTCTTCGGGGCAGGGTGAAATTCCCGATCGGCGGTAAAGTCCGCGAATCCCCCTCAAAGGGATTGAATCGTTGAAACTACGATACCGACAGTTAAAGTCTGGATGGAAGAAGAAAATGTCAATATGGTAACTTGCTTTATGGCAGAGTGTAGTATCTAAAGATATAAAATACATGAGCCATATCTGCTGTATTGAATTAAAGCTTTGCCCCGTAAAAAGTTACGGGGTTTTTTAATTTAATACAATTACCATGAAAAATTTATCGCTTCTGCTGGTACTTATTTCAGCTTGCCTGGGCTTAAACGGTCAACAATTGATAAAAGGCAGGGTTTATCATCAAAACACCAATGAACCCTTACCCTTTGTGAATATTTCCGGCCGACATCCCAATCAAAGCACAAGCACCGATCTCAAAGGGCAGTTTACAATCCAACTCGATACTCTCGAACAGGAAATAACAATTTCGCATCTGGGGTTTAAAACCAAGGAAATAGCTGTTAATACAGCAATGCAAGAATTAAACATAGCCCTTGAGCCAGGTGAAATCAACTTGCAGGAAGTGAGCATTTTGGCAGAGATTGCGCAGGAACGTTACAATCCGGTTTCGTTTAATCAAATTGATGCACAAACGATTAGCAGTCGTCTGGGTGATCGCACGCTTCCGGAAATTCTGGAACGTACGCCTGGTGTTTATGGCAGTCGTGATGGGGGTGGCTCTGGAGATGCAAGTCTCTCGATCAGAGGTTTTAAACAGGAAAACATAGCTGTTTTGCTTAATGGCGTTCCCATCAATGGAGCCGAAAACGGACTGGTTTACTGGAACAATTGGCTCGGACTCACTGAGGCAACAGCTGGCTTGCAAGTACAACGTGGCATTGGGGCATCTAAAGTGGCTTTAAATTCTGTTGGCGGCACATTGAATATCATCACG
>ERZ795032.2652-NODE-2652-length-9900-cov-4.053936_pt1 | contig 9900 bp, 7 predicted proteins | sample MGYA00375124_ERZ795032 | MGnify/ENA primary metagenome ERZ795032 (study PRJEB30167, sample SAMN05720154) | activated sludge metagenome | isolation source: Anaerobic digester | place: China | collected 2015-12-16 ... | reverse complement strand
GATCTACACGGTCACTAACACTCTTTCCCTACACGACGCTCTTCCGATCTCCGCCCGCGCGCCGTGGCCATGCTGATACAGAGCTTCTTCCCGGCCGTGGGCGGGGCGGAGAGGCAGGCTCTGGAACTTTCCCGCTCCCTGACGGCCAGGGGCGTGGCCGTGACGGTGATAACCAGGAGACTGCCAGGGACGCTCCCCATGGAAGATATGGGGGGGGTCAGGGTCCTGCGGCTGAACTGTCCCGGGCCGGGCGTCCTCGGGACTTTCATGTTCATGGCCGGGGCCTTTATCCATCTTCTGAGGATGGGCTCCGCCTACGAGGTCGTCCACGTCCATCTGGCGTCCTCCCACGCGGTCGCCGCCCTGCTGGCATCCCGTTTCACCGGGACCCGGACCTTCGTCAAGCTGGCCGACGGCAGGGCGCAGAACGAGATCACCCTCTCGCGCGGCACGCTGCCGGGCCGCCTCAAACTGGCCTTCTTCAAAAAAGCTAAACCCAGTCTCATGGTCCTTAACACGGAGGTGCTGGACTGGCTTAAGGGGCAGCCGGGCTTCGGGGGACTGCGGCTCATACCCTTCCGCAACGGCGTGGACACCAGCAGGTATTCCCCGCCGCTTTACCAGGAGAAGCTCAACGCCAAGGCGGCACTGGGGCTGGGCAATTCGCTGGTGTTCCTTTTCGTGGGCAGGCTGGACCCGAAAAAAAGGGTCAGGGAACTGGTCGAATCGTGGGCAGGAGTGCTCCAGGAGAAGGGAGCGGGCCCGGAGCCCCGGCTGGTCATAGTCGGGACCGGCGGAGAGGCGGCCGCCGTCGGCGGGGCCGTGGAGGCCCTGGGGCTTTCGTCCAGCGTGCTCCTGGCCGGGATGCGGGAGGACCTGCGCCCCTATTACAGGGCGGCCGACGTGTTCATCCTCCCCTCGATAGCGGAGGGGCTCTCTAACTCCATGCTGGAGGCCATGTCCTCGGGCCTGGCCGTGCTGGCCAGCCGCGTCGGGGGCGCGCGCGAGGCTGTGGCCGAAGGAGAGAACGGGTTCCTGTTCGATCCGCTCAACCGGGGCGAGCTCAAGGCGCATATGATGAAGTTCATCGCCGAGCCCTCCCTGTCGGTAAGGATGGGCGAGCGGTCGAGAGAGGTGGCTGTTTCCCGTTATTCGATGGCGCGGGTCACCGACGACCTGCTGGATATCTACGCCGGCGGGCCGGAGGTCTGAGAGAAAAAATGTGCGGAATATGCGGCAGGTATAATTTCGGCTCTACGGAGCCGGTGACGCGGGAGGAGCTCAAGGCCATGAACGACGGCCTGGTCCACCGCGGACCGGACGATGAGGGCTATTTCTCGCAGGAGAACGTCGGCCTGGCCATGCGGCGTCTCTCCATCATCGACCTTTCCACCGGGCATCAGCCTATCTCCAGCGAGGACGGCTCGGCCTGGATAGTCTTCAACGGCGAGATCTACAATTTCGAGGCGCTGCGCGCCGAACTGACGGTTAAGGGACACAAGTTCCGCACGCGCTCCGACACCGAGACCATCATCCACCTCTACGAGGAGAAGGGAACGGACTTCCCGAAATACCTGCGCGGCATGTTCGCCGTGGCGATCTGGGACGCGCGGCGCCGGCGGCTGGTGCTGGCGCGCGACCGGATGGGCAAGAAGCCCCTGTTCTACGCGCAGGGCCGCGATTTCATCGCCTTCGCCTCCGAACTGGCCCCGCTGGCGGCCGCGCGCGGCGTCTCGCGCGAGGTGGAGCCGCTGGCCGTGGACGCTTTCCTGACGCTGCAGTATGTCCCCGGCCCGATGACCGTTTACAAGGGCGTGCGCAAACTGGAGCCCGCCTCGGTCATGACGCTGCAGGACGGCAAGACGGAAATTTCCAGGTACTGGGACCTGCCGCTGGGCCGGGAGAAGCTCGACTATCTCTCCCTCGCGGAACTCAAAGAACTGGTCCGCTCGGAACTGGCGGAGGCCACCCGCCTGCGCCTCATTTCCGAAGTGCCGCTCGGCGCTTTCCTGTCGGGCGGCATAGACTCCTCCATCGTCGTAGCCCTGATGGCGCGCGCCTCTGAGAGGCCGGTCAAGACCTTCGCTATCGGCTTCAAAGAGGACGCTTTCTCCGAACTGACCTACGCCTCGCAGGTGGCCAGGATGTACGGCACCGACCACACCGAGTTCGTCGTGGAGTCGGATATGGCCTCCGTGCTGCCGAAGCTGGTCCGCCATTACGGCGAGCCCTACGCCGATTCCAGTGCGCTGCCTTCGTACTTCGTTTCCCGCGAGACGCGCAGGGCCGTCACGGTGGCGCTCAACGGCGACGGCGGCGACGAGGCCTTCGGCGGCTATATCCGCTACTCGGCCATGAAGGCCGCCTGGCCTTTCAGCCGGCTGCCGGCGCCGCTTAAAAAGGCCGGCCTGTCGCTGGCCGAACTGCTGCCCGACCGCGGCGGCGGCGCGCCGTACAACACTATCTGGCGCGCGCGCAAGTTCCTGCAGGCCACGCTGGGCGGCACGCTGCCGTCGACCTATCTGGCCACGGTCTCGTTCTTCAAGACGCCGGAGAAGAACGCGCTGCTCTCGGCCGCTTTCCGAAACACCTGCGGCCGCGGCCTGGACTACGCGGAGCGCTACATGGCCGGGCTCTTCGAAAAGACCGAAGGGGAGGACCTGCTCAACCGCGTCATCTACGCCGATTACCACTCCTACCTGCCCGAATGCCTGATGACCAAGATGGACATAGCGTCCATGGCCAATTCGCTGGAGGCGCGCTCGCCTTTCCTGGACCACAAGGTCGTCGAGCTGGCCTTCCGCCTGTCCGGCCGGCTCAAGATAAAGGGCTTCCGCGGCACCAAGTGGATACTGCGGGAGGCGTTCCGCGATATGCTGCCGCCGGAGATCTACGGCCGCGGCAAGATGGGTTTCGGTATACCGCTGGGCCAATGGTTCCGCGGCGGACTCAAGGGGTTCTGGGCGGAGAACTGCCTGTCGGAGAAGGCGCTGGGCAGGGGTTATTTCAGGCCGGAGGAACTGCGCCGCCTCTGGGACGACCATCAGACCGGGCGCCGCGACAACGGCTACCGGCTCTGGGCGGTCATGATGCTGGAATTGTGGCATCGCGAGTTCGCCGACGATTTCCGGCTGGGCTGAGGCGGCGGGGAAGAACGATGGGCAGGAAAAAGATACTCGCCGTGGACGACGATCCCAACATGAGGACCTTTTATGAGACGGTCCTGGAGGACTACGGCTTCGAGGTCAGGACCGCCGAGGACGGGCTTTTCGGCACGGCCGCCTGCCAGAACTGGAAACCGGACCTGCTTATACTGGACTGGGACATGCCCGGCGGCGGAGGCAAACGGGTATTCCAGAGCATACGCCAGCTGCTCAGGATCCCGGTGCCCGTGCTTTTCGTGACCGGCATGCAGGGCGACCTCGACGTCGACCTCACGCTGGACCGCGTCTCCATACTCCGCAAGCCCATAGAGGTCGAGCGTCTGCTGACCGGCATTTATTTCCTGCTGCGCTGAAGCGATGAAGATAGTCCTGGTGAATCCCGACATCCCCTGGAACGCCGGCAATATCGGCCGCACCTGCGTGGCCACGGGCACGGAGCTGGTCTTCGCTGGAAAACTGGGGTTCAGGATAGATTCGAAGGAGATACGCCGCTCGGGGCTGGATTACTGGCCGGACCTGAAGTATTCGGTGTTCCCGGCCTTCGAGGACTTCCTGGCGGCGCTGGGGCCGGATCCTTCGCTGCTGTTCTTCTCCACGCGCGGGGAGAAGACCCTCTGGGACGCGCCCTACCGCCCCGACTCCTGCCTCGTCTTCGGCAGCGAGACCGCCGGGCTTCCGCCGAAGTATTATGAAAAGTACGCCGACAGGATGTACCGCATCCCGATGAGCGCGCCGCGCATGCGCTCGATAAACCTCTCCACCGCCGCCGGCATAGCCCTCTACGAGGGCCTGCGCCGGCTGCGTTAGTCGCTCTTCTTCCAGGATACGCTCAGCGAGTTCCTCCGCGCGTCATAGCGCAGGGCGGCCCCGCCCGCGGACGGCGGCAGGGACGCCGCGTCTAAGGAGGCCAGGGCGGCCCCGGCCTTTTCGGAACAGATGTCGGCGCAGGGGAGGCCGCCGGCGAACAGCCAGGGATGAGTCCGCTCTATCATGAGCTTAGGGTAGCCCATGGCGAGGGTCTCCGAAACGGAGAAGCTCCCCGAGGCGTCCGGCATGACGAAGGTAGAGCCCTTGTAGCCGAGGTAATGCGCGCCGGAGCAGATCACGGTGGCCCATGAGACCGAGGCGGGCGCGCCGTCCTTGCCGGTCACGCGGATATAGAGGCCGGCCCTGTCGCCCGGGTCCGGGTCCCCGAAATCGACGCGCGGAAAAGTGAAGACCGCCTCGCCTTTATCCTTCTTTATCTTTATTTTGACCGCGCTCCGCACGGAGACATAGCCCGCCTTGTAGGGGCTGAAAACCGGCATACGCTCGGAAGGCGCCAGCTCCTCCCATTCCATCGGCACCGGCCGCGGCTCCGGCACCGGAGGGACCCATATATGATCGGACGGCGCCACGCGCCGCGACGCGGGCCCCCTGTTCAGATCGAAAACGGGCCAACCCTCGGCCGAGGCCGATACCGGCAGCAGGAGCGCGAAAAGGAGTTCGAGCATAAATATATTCTAGCGCGGACCGGGTCCCTACGGAAGCGTCTTTGGACCTCCCCGGCCCCGGCCGAAAGGCCCTGCGCCGGAGGGCCCGCGACCCTGGGTCCCCGTTCATAATACGCCCGCGCGCCGGAAGTATTACATACCGGGGACGTTGTTTAGTTCTTTAGTTCTTATCCACAGGGGGGCGACATTACGCTGTCGCTGCCTTCTTTTACGCTATCCGTGGTCTTTAAATCGCGCGATAGGAGGGGTTATGGCACGCAAGCCCAGGCTCGATGTCGAAGGCGGTCTGTATCATGTGTGCGGACGGGGGATAGAGCGCGGACGCATATTTCTGGACGATGAGGACCGAAGGGACTTTCTGATCCGCCTGCGCATCATCGCAGGGGAGTCCGGTGTGCAATGTCCTGCATGGTGCCTGATGCCCAATCATTTCCATCTTGTACTCGTGCGCGGCGCGCGGCCGCTCGCCGGGATGATGCGCCGTCTGCTTACCGGCTACGCCATCCGCTTCAACCTGAAATACGAGCGCGCGGGGCACCTGTTCCAGAACCGGTACAAGTCGCTCCTGTGCGACGGAGAAAGATATTTCCTCCAGTTGATATCGTACGTGAACCTTAACCCGCTGCGCGCCGGTCTCGTGAAAGGGGTGGAAGAACTCGGTCGTTACGCCTGGTGCGGGCACGGCGCCCTGCTGGGGCTGGCCGACGATATATTCATGTCGCGACGGCTGATATTGCCGCATTTCGGAGCGACGGCCGGCGAGGCGGTCAGGAACTACGAGCGGTTCATCCTGGACAAGGCGGGGGAGCCGGGCGTCGGGCGTTTCGACGCTAAAGTGTTCCCGGCGGCCGGGTCGCGTGACGAACGTATCGCCGGGGACGAGGCTTTCGTCGCGCGCGTACTTCCCGGCGGCGGGGGCGCTGCGCCGATATTAAGGTCACGCGAGGAGTTGCTGGCGGCCGTGGCGCGGGCGACCGGCGCGCGGATGGAGGAGATCTTCAGCCGCGGCAAGGGACGTCGCGCGGCCGAGGGGCGCGCGCTATACTGCTATCTGGGCCGGGAAGGCGGCTGGAGCGGGGTGAAACTGGCGGAGGAACTCGGGGTGAGCGGCGGGGCTGTGAGCCAGCTCGCCCGCAGGGGAGAGGCGGCCTATGCCCGGCTCCGGGAACTAAAGAACTAAACAACGTCCCCCGGAATTTTGTTTAATGAATCTATATGATCACAAAACTCGTGGAGTCCCTTTTCGGCACCAAGAGCGAGCGCGCCCTTAAGCTGGTCCATCCCATAGTGGAGAGGATCAACGCGCTCGAAGAGGAGACGGCCAGGCTCTCCGACGAGCAGCTAAGGGCCAGGACCGCCGAGTTCAGGGAGAGGCTCGCCAAAGGCGAGAGCCTCGACTCCATTCTGCCCGAGGCCTTCGCCACCGTGCGCGAGGCCGCCCGCCGCGTGCTCAAGATGCGCCACTACGACGTGCAGCTGGTCGGCGGCATCATCCTGCACCAGGGGAAGATCGCCGAGATGCGCACCGGCGAAGGCAAGACTCTCGTCGCCACGCTGCCCGCCTACCTCAACGGCCTGACCGGCAAGGGCGTCCACGTGGTCACCGTCAACGACTACCTGGCCCGCCGCGACCGCTTCTGGATGGGCCCCGTGCACGAGTTCCTGGGCCTCACCGTCGGCTTCATACAGCACGACATGCGCAACGAGGAGCGCAGGCAGATGTACGCCTGCGACGTCACCTACGTCACCAACAACGAGATAGGCTTCGACTACCTGCGCGACAACATGGTGATGGAGAAGTCCGAGCGCGTCATGCGCGAGCGGCATTACGCCATAGTCGACGAAGTGGACTCGATCCTGATAGACGAGGCCCGCACGCCGCTGATCATCTCCGGCCCGGCCGAGGAATCCACCGATAAGTACTACATAGTCAACCGCGTGGTACCGCTGCTCAATGTCCGTTTTATAACGGACAAGGAGGAGATCGAGGCCAAGCGCGACGGCACGGACCTGGGCAAGGGCTACGACGCCATAGTGGACGAGAAGAGCCACACGGTCACGATAACCGAGGAGGGCGTGCGCAAGGCCGAGAAGATACTCAACGTGGGCAACATCTACGACGACGTCGGCGCGGAGTGGGCCCATCACCTGACCCAGGGCCTGCGCGCCTACCACCTCTTCAAGAAGGACGACGAGTACGTGGTCAAGGACGGCGAGATCATAATCGTCGACGAGTTCACCGGCCGCCTGATGCCGGGCCGCCGCTGGTCCGACGGCCTGCACCAGGCCATCGAGGCCAAGGAGAACCTCCGCATCAAGGAGGAGAACCAGACGCTGGCCACCATCACCTTCCAGAACTACTTCAAGCTCTACTCCAAGCTCTCGGGCATGACCGGCACGGCGATGACGGAGTCCGGCGAGTTCTGGGAGATCTACAAGCTCGACTGCGTGGAGATACCGCCGAACCGGCCGCTGGCCCGCAAGGACTGGGCCGACCAGATCTACCGCACCGAGCGCGAGAAGAACAACGCGATAACCGCCGAGATAGAGCGGCGCTGGAAGCAGGGGCAGCCCATGCTGGTGGGCACCCGCTCGATAGACCGGTCCGAGAAACTTTCCGCCATGCTGCGCGCCAAGGGCATACCGCACCAGGTGCTCAACGCCAAGTACCACGAGATGGAGGCGCAGATCATAGCCCAGGCCGGGCGCAAGGGCGCCGTGACCATCGCCACCAACATGGCCGGCCGCGGTACCGACATCATACTCGGCGGCACCCCGCCCGACGAGGCCGAGCAGGCGCACGTGCGCGAGCTGGGCGGCCTGCAGGTCATAGGCTCGGAGCGCCACGAGAGCCGCCGCATAGACAACCAGCTGCGCGGCCGCTGCGCGCGCCAGGGCGATCCGGGCGGTTCCGTCTTCTACGTCTCGCTCGAGGACGAGCTGATGCGCCTCTTCGGCAGCGACCGCATCTCCTACGTGATGGAGAAGCTGGGCATGGAGGAAGGCGAGGTCATAGAGTCCGACCTGGTCACGCGCCAGATAGAGGGCGCGCAGCGCCGCGTGGAGGGCATGAACTTCGACGCCCGCAAGCAGTTGCTCGATTACGACAATGTGATGAACAAGCAGCGCATGGCCGTCTACGAACTGCGCAACATCGTGCTCGACGGCGGCGAGGTGGCCGGCCGCGTGAAGAGCATGATCCGCGAGAGCGTGGAGGAGCAGTGCGCGCTGTTCGCCCCGGCCGACAGGCACGTGCAGCTCTGGGACATGGAGAGCCTCAACGCCTTCCTGCGCAAAACCTTCGGCTTCGCCTCCGACCTCACCGAGGAGCAGCTGCAGCGTCTGGGCGGCGCCGGCCTGGCGGAGCATCTATGCGAGGAGGCCGAGAAGGCCTACGAGCGCCGCGTGGAGGAGTTCAGGGAGCGCGGCGTGGACTTCGCCGAACTGCAGCGCGTACTGCTGCTGCAGATCATCGACCATATCTGGAAGAACCATCTCTACGAGCTCGACCATCTCAAGAAAGGCGTGGGCCTGCGCGCCTACGGCCAGAAGGACCCGCTGATAGAGTACCAGAAGGAATCCTACGCGATGTTCGAGCGGATGCTCGGGCGCGTGCGCGACCAGATGGTGGAGTACGTCTTCCGCGTTCAGCTGCCGCCGGTGGTGCGCCGCCGGCCCGAAATGGAGCCGCAGGCCGCCCCTTCCGGCGGCGGCGCCCCGGCCAGGCCTCCGGCGGCGGCCGCGGCGAAGAAGCGGGAGGATAAGTTCTCCAACCTCAAGGTCGGGCGCAACGACCCCTGCCCCTGCGGGTCGGGCAAGAAATACAAGAAGTGCCACGGCGCCGGCTGACCGCCGGCCCCGCGGCGGGGGAGTTTTCTGACCAGGAACGGCCCTGAACACGACGGACCGGCCGCGGACGCGGCCTCGCTCCGCTCCCGCCTGACCGCCTTCCGGCCGGCGCTGCGGCTGGCGCGCTCGCCTCTTTTTCTCTCCGTCCTTTCCTCGCTGCTGCTCGTCCTCTCCGCTCCCGGCATCGGTTTCCCGGCCTTCGCCTGGGTCGCGCTCGCCCCGTTGACCGCCGCGCTCTGGCTTTCGGGTTCCAGGCGCGCCGGTTTCCTCCATGGCTGGCTGTCCGGTTTCCTGTTCTATTGCGGCCTGCTCTACTGGCTCTTCCCCACGATGCGCGCCGGCGGCCTCGGCCCCGGCCTGGCTGCCGGCGGGGTGGCGCTGCTCGCGGCCCTGCTGGCGCTGGAGTTCGGGCTCTTCGGCCTGCTAGGCCGCAGTTTTAAACGCGCCGGCGTCTCCGCTTTCCCGTTCGCGCTGGCCGCGCTCTGGACGCTCATAGAATGGCTCAAGGTGACGCTCACCGACGGCGGCCTCTGGTTCCCGTGGTTCCTGCTGGCCTATACCCAGTGGCCCAACGAGCGGCTGATACAGATAGTCTCGTTCACAGGGCCGTGGGGGCTGAGCTTCGCGCTGGCCTTCTCCGGCGCGCTCATCGGCTCGGCGTTCTTCAGGGAGGTGACGCCGGCCCGCCGGTTCCGCCGCCTCGGGTGGGTCCTGGGCATAGCGGGGTCCCTCTGGATCTTCGGCAACGGCGAACTGAAGAAGGCCGACGCGCTGCCGCCCGGCAGGACCGTCAAAGCGGCCGCGCTGCAGCCCTGCATAGATTTCTACCGAAAATGGGACGAGTCCTACGCCGGCGAGATAAAGCGCCGGCTCGGCGGCCTGGCCGCGGAGGCCCGCGCCGCGGGCGCCGGCTTCGTCGTCTGGCCCGAGAACGCCCTGCCGGGCTGGATAGACGACGCGGAGACCTATTCCTGGCTGGCCTCGGTATCGGGCGGCACTCATTCGCTGGTCGGGTCCGTTTCAAAAGGAGACGGACGCTATGTTTCCGCTTTCCTGATAGGGCCCGGCGGTGAGCAGGAGGCCTTTTACAACAAGCGCAAACTGGTGCCTTTCGGCGAATATATCCCGCTCTCCGGTATTTTCGGCGGCGTCCTGCGCACGCTGGGCGCGCTGGGCGAGTTCTCCGCCGGCACCCGTTTCCAGGGGCTGATGGAATACGACGGGCTGAAGATCTCGGCCGGCATCTGCTATGAATCCGTGTTCCCGTATCTCTCCCGCGTGGACTCGCTCAAAGGCGCGGACCTGCTGGTCAACATGACCAACGACGGCTGGTACCTCGACACCGCCGGCCCGCATCAGCATTTCGCGGTCAACGTCTTCCGCGCGGCCGAGAA
>ERZ795032.2650-NODE-2650-length-9903-cov-3.757311_pt1 | contig 9903 bp, 10 predicted proteins | sample MGYA00375124_ERZ795032 | MGnify/ENA primary metagenome ERZ795032 (study PRJEB30167, sample SAMN05720154) | activated sludge metagenome | isolation source: Anaerobic digester | place: China | collected 2015-12-16 ... | reverse complement strand
ACCCGCGACTTCAACCTTGGCAAGGTTGCACTCTACCACTGAGTTATTCCCGCGCGACAAGTGTTAGCTTTATAGCAAAACCGATTTTCCAAGTCAATGATTTTGTCGACTTACGTCGAACAAAAAATATAACCATCCAAAAATCCGTCACTATTTTTTGACCGTGCCGAGGACGGAGCAGGCGCCCCGCGTCTCACCGCCCTACCGGAAGTATTCGCTGATTGTCTTTACCGAGTGAATGCCCACGGAAATGGTGGAGCCATCCTCTTTTCTGCCGTGAACGACGAACTCGCTCAGGCCGAAGCGGAGAGAACTGCCCCAGTCATAGGTGTAGCCGAGGCGCGTCCAGGGGTAGGCTTCCGATGAGGGGGTTGCGGTGTAGACGTTCCTGGTGCGGTTGTTGAACCAGGCGGTATAGGTCTTGAAAACAGGCGCCTCAAGACCTTCCGTGGCCCGTATCGTGTTGCTCGCATCCAGAATACGGAAAGGGTCGGCAGGGAACTGCATTTCGCAGACCGTGTCGGAAATCTCGCTGTCCGGACAGGGGCGGAAAAGGTCCTTGGGTGAAACCCACAACTCCAGAACGTACTTCGCCTCCCGCGGATTGCCCTGTATCGCGTAACTGGGCGGGAGCCCCAGCAGTTGAACCACCCGCAACAGGGAAGGCACTGTCCCGGCAAAGCGTTGCTTCATCTCAGGCGCCACCGTTACCCAGGAATCCCAGCGATACGTGGAACAATTGCCGCCTTCCCTGCATGTGTCCCCCGCGCACCCTGCCGGCTCCTCGCATCGGTAATATTTGCCGGCATCGTCAATCACCGTCGCCACAAGCAACCGTGATCCCACGATATTGTTTTCCCAGACGAGATTGCCGTTGTACGGAACAATGGCTGTCAGATGGGTGGATATTTCATCGGCGGTCACGACCCGCGTATCCGCCACGGCGCTCGAATACTGCTGCTGAATGGTCTTCTGATCCGTCGGCTGCGTCCCCGCGCCTCCGCCGCAGGATGCCGCGAGGAAAGACAGGACGAAGACAACCAGAATTTCGCGTACGGCCGGTAGAAAGACTATCCGGCGAATGATGAGACCAGTGGATGAATGCCGTGCATGACCCATTGAATGTACTCCTCTCGTCGTAAGGTTGCATCAAGTCCGGCACGCGAGAAAAGGCACTTCTCGGATGCGGATCGAATATAACCTGCTGATGCGGGCAGGACATGAAGGCACTGACAAAAGAACTACCATTCATCACGGGCCTTGGCAACCCATTCACGGTATGTTTTTCACGCAGAGCACAGTTTTCGTCGGGATGAGCACCCTGAGACCTGTCGGGTTTCGGAAACCCGGCAGGTCTTTCTTACAACCCTTTTCCGGGACGAACAGACCAGACTATGCTGCGAGAAGGTTGTAATCATCCCCGCGTATGCGGGGAACACTATTCAACGCCCCCCCTCCCCGCCGCTATCGCCGGTTCATCCCCGCGCATGCAGGGAACACTTTCAAGGCAAGCGATCCCGTGTACCTGACAGCGGTTCATCCCCGCGCAAGCGGGGAACACCGTTTCAAGCAGCGGGGCGTCTTTCTCGATTTCGGTTCATCCCCGCGCATGCGGGGAACACCAATCTTCTTTCTCATATCATCAGGATTTCTACGGTTCATCCCCGCGCATGCGGGGAACACGTCCAAGCTCAACCCATACCACATCAGTCGGTCGGTTCATCCCCGCGCATGCGGGGAACACTCTCAATTGTTAATGGTTGTAAAGAATAGTTGCGGTTCATCCCCGCGCATGCGGGGAACACACTCCCATACCGCATTTCTGGTTTGGGATTTGCGGTTCATCCCCGCGCATGCGGGGAACACAATCCCCACATTCGGAATAAGGAAAAAGCCGACGGTTCATCCCCGCGCATGCGGGGAACACTCGGTGATGCGTTTGGCCTCGGTATCAATGAGCGGTTCATCCCCGCGCATGCGGGGAACACAACGGCCCCAATTGACCGCTTACTGACCGTGTCGGTTCATCCCCGCGCATGCGGGGAACACATGGGACTGCCTTGAACGGATATCAACCGTAACGGTTCATCCCCTCGCATGCGGGGAACACGCCTCGCCGCTTACTGTGCTCACAGATTGCCAGGGTTCATCCCCGCGCATGCGGGGAACACGCCTGCAGATCCGCGCTTTTCTCCCAGGCCGCCGGTTCATCCCCGCGCATGCGGGGAACACGGAAATCTCCGTGGTCTTGATGCCCATCTGCTCGGTTCATCCCCGCGCATGCGGGGAACACAATAATAAATGTAATAGTTTCAGCAACACGGACGGTTCATCCCCGCGCATGCGGGGAACACAGCGCGGATCTGCAGGCCGAATTCGGCGGCAGCGGTTCATCCCCGCGCATGCGGGGAACACAGCGTAGCTCGTCGGTCGGTACGACCGGCGGGCGGTTCATCCCCGCGCATGCGGGGAACACAGGCGCTGCAACCTCTGTCAATTCATATCGAGCGGTTCATCCCCGCGCATGCGGGGAACACCATTGAGGTTGACGACCGAAGGGAACAGGTATCGGTTCATCCCCGCGCATGCGGGGAACACTTAGACTTTCAGAATCAGACGAAGAAAGAAGACGGTTCATCCCCGCGCATGCGGGGAACACCCCAATTCTACCCATGTAACGTCAGTAGGGGTCGGTTCATCCCCGCGCATGCGGGGAACACACTGGACTCATCGGCATACCGACAATTGGCAGCGGTTCATCCCCGCGCATGCGGGGAACACGGAACGGTGAAACCCCCCTAACCGGATTAGCCGGTTCATCCCCGCGCATGCGGGGAACACGGTACTCTAATTGTCCTTAGTGCGCCTTGCTGCGGTTCATCCCCGCGCATGCGGGGAACACACCGCATAAAGGTCTGAGGTACTCTAATTGTCCGGTTCATCCCCGCGCATGCGGGGAACACGAAAACATATGTCCATTCCAGGAGAGATCGGACGGTTCATCCCCGCGCATGCGGGGAACACAAAGCTTTTCCCTTTTCACACCTGTATCGGTTCGGTTCATCCCCGCGCATGCGGGGAACACTCGTTGCTGAACCTGTTGCCCCAGAGTTTGACCGGTTCATCCCCGCGCATGCGGGGAACACATCCTGCATCCCGCAGGAGGCGCTCGATATCCCGGTTCATCCCCGCGCATGCGGGGAACACCTCTCCCTGATGGTTATCACTGAGTGGCACGCCGGTTCATCCCCGCGCATGCGGGGAACACGCAATCACCGCCTGGTCGAACGACGCGACCACCGGTTCATCCCCGCGCATGCGGGGAACACACATGTCATTCAGCGAGGCACAGCGGCAATACCGGTTCATCCCCGCGCATGCGGGGAACACACATTGACGACGGATGATGCCGCCATTGCCGCCGGTTCATCCCCGCGCATGCGGGGAACACACTTCCTGTAACAAATTGATTTACCGAATCATTTTGACAGCAAAATTTACTACCAATTTTTCCATGTTTCGTAACTCCCCCTGACCCCCTCTTATTCTAAGAGGGGGAACGTGCTTCGTCATTCCGTCTAGAGTACACCAAGAGATTTTCTCCTCCCCTTAACTTAAGGGGAGGCAGGGAGGGGTTACACGTCCCTGATTCAAGGCATTCCAAGAGATGTTACATCCGTCAGCCAGACGCACCCGCCAGAACGTGAACCAGTTTCTCCAACACTCCATAAATATTCGTAACCACCTCGCTATTCCAAAAGCGTAAGACATGAATCCCGTGTGACTGAAGAAATTGTGACCGAGCGGCATCATACTCTCTGTTACCGTCAAGGGCATGATGACCTCCGTCGATTTCAATTGCCACTTTTCGCTCAGGGCAATAAAAATCAAGAATATACACACCAAGGCTGTATTGCCTGAAGAACTTCAGGCCATGCAACTGCCTGTTGCGAACATGTCTCCAGACTAGCTTTTCTGCTTCAGTCTGGTTACGCCGCAACTCGCGCCTACGTTCGAGAAGTGCCCGGTCATTCCGTGCGAATTTCATTATGACGACTCCCTGTATTGCTCTTGGGTAACTCCCCCTGCCCCCCTCTTAATCCAAGAGGGGGACCGTGCTTCGACATTCCGTCTAGAGTACACCGGGAGATTTTCTCCTCCCTTTAGCTTAAGGCCGGGAGGGGTTACTCATTCAAGCGCTCTCAGGGCCGGACGACGCTTCACCCTCTTCCTGCGGCAGAAACGACACCAGCTTGATACCATCCATTTCCACTGGTATCCGCCGGTTAGCGCCCATCGTAAGAAAATCAAATCCTGATTCCGTGTTCGTACTCCAGGCCATGACGGCATTGCCTTCATCGATGCCCCGTTCAAGGGTATCCCAGATCATCTCCCGCACTCGACGGGAAACTTTTCCCACATAGACACCGGCACGAACTTCCAGCAACCAGATGGCAAGCCGGCCACGCAGTCTCAGCGGCACATTCTCAACCACGATGACCAGCATCGCCGATCCCCTCCTTGTTCGGTATTGCCGGAGCCACCGACTCTTCCGGCGGTTTGGGACGCTCCATCTCACCAGCGGCAAGAGTTTCTTCAATAGTGGGAATAATCCGCTGCAGCAGCTTTGTCTGGCGGAAGGCATCCCGACATGCCAGACGGACTTCACGCTCCGGGTTGCGGGGCTGCTTTGCCGCAATGCGGAACGCTACGGGCACGACAGTCTCAAACTTGAAGATATCGGCAATATCGTAGACAAACGATTGGGGCTTGCCGGTATGGATGAACCCAACCGCCGGGGCGTACCCCGCCGCCAGAATCGATGCCTCGCAGATGCCGTAGAGACAAGCGGTCGCGGAAGAAAGACAGCGGTTGGGGATGTCTCCGCTCTCCCATTCGGTGTGGTCGTAGTTGCGGTTCTTCCATGGCACATTGAACTGCCGCGCGAGCAGTTCGTACATCTTCCGCACACGAACCCCTTCGATGCCCCGCAGTTGGTCAACGCTTCGTCGCTCCGGAGGGTCTTCCTTGAAGCGCAGGGCGTACATCTTCCGCACCACCTTGAGCCGGGCGGAGTCGTCCAGGGCCAGCTTTGCCTGGTAAAGCAGCCGGTCTGCCCGCGCCCCTCCTGGCTGACCCGAGGCGTAGAGCCTAACGCCTGCCTCGCCGATCCAGACCAGGAGGCAGCCGACCCGCGAGGCATAGGTGACCGCCGCGTGGGATACTCTGGTCCCCGGCTCCAGCATCAGGCACGCCACCCCGCCGATGGGGATATGGGTGCGCACCCCGGTCTTGTCCACCACGACGAAAGCACCATCCAGGACGTCCAGGTTCCCCTTTTCCAGGAACACTACCGAGATGCGGTCCTTGATGGGGATCGGTTTCAGGGGCGGAAGGACTGGTTCCATAACATACCTCGCAGTATCTCTTTACATTTCTATATCAGTGTGTACAATACACACCACGAACAGCAGCGAGTTGATCAGAAAACTCGAAGCCGCCGGCTGGGAACTCAGGAATATTATGGGCTCCCATCACGTGTACGTCAGTCCGAACACCGGCGCACACATTTAGTATTCCTCATCACAAAAAGGATCTCGGCACCGGTCTGGTTCACAAAATAATCAAGCAGGCCGGTTTAAAATAAGGAGAACAGCATGTATTACCCGATTGCAATTGAACCCGGTGACGCCAACCACGCCTTCGGCGTCGTCGTCCCCGATCTTCCCGGCTGTTTCTCAGCCGGAGATACACTCGATGAGGCAATGGAAAACGCGAAGGAAGCGGTGGCTCTCTGGATTGAAACAGCCATCGACAATGATCAGCCCATTCCCAAACCCTCTACGGTTGCCGCGTTGCGGAAAGATCCGGAGTATGCCGGTTGGGTCTGGGCCTTGGTCGAAGTTGATCCCGCCCTCATCGACGACAAGGCGGAGCGGGTCAACATCACCGTTCCGCGTAGAATCCTGTCGCGCATCGACCGTTACGCTTCCAGTCACGGTGAGACACGTTCAGGGCTTCTGGTCCGTGCCGCACTGGAGAAGATAGCGTCGAATGAGTAAAATCCCCCTGCGACACACATTGCCTTTCAGTCACACCACTTTGAAAAAGGGGGGCCGGGGGGGGTTCACATCCTCGCCAGTGATATCAAACCGCAACCAAAGGCTTTGGCCGGGCCGATGCCGGTCTCTGTCACCCCTTCTCTCCCGCCTGCAAAGTCTTTACCCGCCTTGGTGAAAACAACCGCCGATCAGTTGCAAACGAAATCGGCATGTCAGGCAAGCTATCCCGGCCATCGGCAAAATTTTCCGCCTCTACTTGACGGATATATTGTTCAAGAGAGTTTTCACCGATAAGCAGGCTCAGCGCCTCGTCCTTGCTGTCCCGTATTCCGGCAAATATCGGCGCAGTCGGGATACACGCCTTTCGTCCCAACCAGACACCCCAGACTGGATTTTCTAGGGCTTCGGCAATCTGCTTGAGCATCGAAGGTGTCCCTTCCAGAACAACACCAAAGGAGGCATCCGTCAGATACTGGCGATGGGTAAGCACAGCAAGCGCTTGGCCGTTTTTCGCCCTAGGTTTCCCGTCTTCCGCTGAGACAGTTATGCTTCCTCGTTCATTGGGATTAGTCGGATCATACCCACCGCCAACAGTATGATAATCCTGCAACCGCCGAACAGACAGCTCATTCTTGCCTGGTTTTCGGGGGATGGCAATTGCGGTCATGCGCACCGCACCGAAGGAAGCAAGAAACTCCTGCTCTCGCTCCGAACCGCGAGCAGATCCCATCGCAGCGCAGCAGATCCCAGCAACAGCGCTTTTCGTCGGCATCAGGCCGGTATTACGGCGATTGTATTGGCTGTCGAATCCCCATGAGTGGAGCGGCCCTTCCAGCCGCAGGGCTAGATAGGATTTATCAGATGACATGGGCCACCATCCCGTCGATGAAAGTCGTTACGTTTACTTCGGGTATCGATTGCTCAAAAACCGCCGTCACTCCCCAGGTATCCTTCAGGCGGGCATATTCCGCCTTCAGCAGTTCAACGGACTTTGCAGCATATCCCTGTGACGGCTTCACTGGCGCTTCGAAGGCGTTAACCAACTGTATCGGGTGTCCTTTCTCGCGGACCACGCCCAGCACATGCACCGGAAGAGTATTGCCGTTCATGGTGTTCTTGCGTGCCGCAGGAATCGCCTTGATTGTTGCTTCGATAAAGGTGCGCACAACACTTTGGCGCTCTGCGCTGCTGAGACTTCCCAAGTGGTCGGCGTCGGCAAGCATGTCTAGATTCAAGGCAGCAAAACGGTAGTAGGTGGCGGAGTTGAACTCCAAAGTGCTTGTCATGCCCGCACCGGATTCTTCCTTGGGCTGCAGATCGTCCACCGCAGAGAAAAAGTCGATCTCGTTGTCTACTTTGTGGGTGGAAAGAGCGTGGGAGAACATGGATGCCGCCTCGACGGTAAGGGTGTGGTCATTGGCAACCATACGACCAAAAATGGAAATGTCGGCAGCATCGTTTAACGACGTAGCATTAACTGCCTTGAGTGCCTTCTTGACGTCCTTTGTCTCAGCATAGACCTTGGTCATGGTATCCAGTTCAAGCGGAGACATGAAATAGAGGGTCGTAGATTTCACCTTGTCCTTCGACTTGCCATCCAGTTTGACCAGAACATCAACGATCTTCCGTGCCCCTTCGTCTGCTTCGGTTGCGGATAGCCCGGCAGCAGCCATGGTCTTTACCAAAGGGTCATACATCAAGCGAGTACGCTCTCCTTTAAATTGATCAGGTGCGATATCCTTAGCGAGTTCACGAATTGCCCGTTTCCACGACTGGCTCGACACCCGAGCCCGCTGGACGCCACCAAAAACGGCGGTTTTCGGCGAGTTGAGGTCATCGCGGTTGAGGCAGGCAACGGGTACGGATTGAATGATGTGCAATTCCAAATGTTTCATGATGTCTTCTCCTTGAAGGTGTGATTTATAGATTGATTGGTGCAAGCAGCAGCAGGCCGAAACCAAAACCCTTGGCACTGCCGATTCCTGCCTGATATGTCTGAATGAAGCGTTCCTGATCGGTTACCTCCAGGGTGCCGCGGAACTGAACCCCTCCGTGATAGGCACTGTCTCCTTTCTTTCGGAAATGACTCTCCACCATGGGGCTGATTTCCAGTGATTTCCCTTCAACAATGCGGAAGCCACCCGGAACCTCCTCACCCGTTTCTCTATCCAGACAACGGACCTCTCCTTTCCGCATTAGCCATGCGCGTAGCTCATCCGGGTTGACCAGTGGCACCCGCTTGCCGGATTTTCGCTTGCCGTTTGCCTTGAGCATCGGCTGTCCGTTGGCATCGCGCTGAACAAGCGACTTTACCGGGTTGGCTCGCAGGTCGAAGGCGTAATAACGATGGGACAGAAACGTTGGAGATATCTCCCTAAGGTCAAAATCGTCCGAAGGGCACCATGGGGGGCATTCCGGCTCGTCAGCGGCAAGAACCCACACCCTGAATGCTCCCTCCAGCGGATCGATACGGGTCAGAAAAGTGCGGCCGGCATTTGGCATGTTCGGGAAGCATTCCCATATTTTCTTATGCCAGGCGTAGTTGTCGAACATCCGTTCGGCACGAGCGGTTTCCGCATCAACGTTAAATCTGGCAAGCCAGTTCATGCCCCCTCCCCGCCGATTGGCTCAGTCCCCGGAGTCCAGAACGAAGCGGCCCATTCTGTCTTGGTGCGGTCTGACCAGAAACGCAGATCGGTTTCGAGTTGAGCATAATTGACCGGCAGTCCGTGTGACTTGGCCATCACAACCATTCTCATTACCCGCTCGAACAGTTCTTCCTGTCCGGCAGCCAACAAGTGTTGAAACCGCCGTTCAGTGGGGGTCAGCTTGTTGTCGTCACCGCGCCTGTCCCCCCGCTTTTGTTCAATAGCCTTGCAGGTAGCGCCGAAGTTACCGTTTGAAGTCTCTTCGGGATGGGTGGCATACAGTCCCGCCACGTGAGCAGTAACCCTTTGGTCGTGCCTGCTCCCGATCTCCACGCCCAAGCGGCTGAGCGCGGGCCAGGCGCGGTGTTTCTTGTTCTCCACCAGTATGCACCGGAGATTCGCCATCATCCCCCGGTCGTCCTTGTACTTGCGGAGTTTTTCGAGAAGATTGCTCATTCATCGTCCTCCTTGATCTCAGTACTATCTGTTTCCGGTTCATCCTTTGATGCGAAAAGTCTCTGCCATCCCTTGGCAAACGCACGTCGCTGACGGGATGTTTCCTGCCCACACGCTACCGAATAGGCCTCGCTAGCACTCCTGAACAGCATGGCCCGCCATGCTTCACGGGTTGAATCGACTATATCGGTGCCAATGGCTTCGATGTGCGACATCAGTAAGGAGAGGTTCTTCTCTACCTGAGTCCAATAATGCCCCGTAGCGACGGCATGTAGCTTCGCCTTTAGTTCGCCTTTTTTTGAACCGGCGCTTTTCAGCCGCCCCTCCCAGCCCCCGTCAATTTCGAGCCGGTACGTTTCAAGCGCCCACCCCACAAGATTTGCCAGCGACTCGGAAACCTTAACTTCGCTTTCGTATGTCGCTGCCCCAATGGCAGTTGTCATATTCGCGGGGAGATGAAAAATCGATTCGGCCGTATCCAGAATGGTGGCCTTATCTCTCGCCAGAGCTCCAACCACGATGTCCATACCCTTTCCCTCTTGCAGGGCATTTAGGGACATCGGGCCGCCAGGCTCACCGGCCTTTCTTTTAACCGTAACTGACGAGAGCTCCCTCCAAAGCGTCTTCGAAGGGCGATAGGACAGCAGTACTCGGTCTTCGTTCTTTTTGATTACCGTCGCACTTGGCTCTTGAGGAAAACCAGAAATAAAAGAAGGGTAGGCAAGACCATCACCAAG
>ERZ795032.2649-NODE-2649-length-9905-cov-5.840000_pt1 | contig 9905 bp, 10 predicted proteins | sample MGYA00375124_ERZ795032 | MGnify/ENA primary metagenome ERZ795032 (study PRJEB30167, sample SAMN05720154) | activated sludge metagenome | isolation source: Anaerobic digester | place: China | collected 2015-12-16 ... | reverse complement strand
TGGATTCGATAAAAGAACCTAGGTCTAAAAAGTACGAAGAGCCTAAGTACAAGGCATTGAGCGATGATGAACTGAAAAAGATATTTGAAGCTGTTAATGATAACCCTATGATAAAGACGGCAACCATCATAATGAACTACACGGGGATGCGACCGGGTGAAGTGTTTGCTCTGAAAATTGGCGATATAGACTTCGCTAATAAAACAATCAGTGTTAACAGGGCTTTGAGTCTTGAAAGGGATGTAGATATTGAGACCAAGAAATATATAGGCAGGCGTAGAGCAATTATTAAAGAAATTAAAAATGAACGTGGAGGTAAGGTTGAAAATGCGAAACGTACATTAAAAGTTTCTGATAATGTACTTGAAACTATAGAAAATTATCTCAGAGACATACTCGAGCTGATAGAAAAAAGAAAGAAACATGGTATGGAGGACTTCATATTCAGTGGTGTTAATGGAAATCTTGTAATACTTGAGTACTACCAGCAGGTATATGAAAGGCAGCTTGCAAAAAAAGGTCTGGACAGCAAAAAATTAAATCTATATCGTTTTCGTCATACATACTGCACCAGACTTGCCGAAATGGGTACGGATCCAACAATAATGATGCAAATGATGGGTGATAACACAATAGACATTGTCATGAAAGTATATAGGTCAGTCAAAAAGGAAGACATCTTAGCAGCAAGCAGTGAGTACGCAGCTAAAATGGATGCAACCCTGGTGGAAGCATAGGAAAGCTGGAGGAGAATTTCAGTATGATAAAGAGGAAATTAACTATAACCTATCAATACTATCCCAGCAACACAGTAATCCCTGTACTTCGTGTACAGGGTTGCTGGCTCGAGAAGCTTGGATTCAAGGTTGGCGATAAAGTGGAGATTTATCAGGTGCGAGAGGATGAGCTCATTATATGGAAGGTGGATAATGATATAAAAATAAACAGCACTGGATATTTGGTTGGCTAACGTGAGTATAAATATTGAATCAGGGATTATTGACATGCTGGTAATAATCCCTGATAATGGAACTGATAGTAGAAATATGAACGAGAAAGAATGCAGTCTATGCATAGGCCGGTCAGTTTGAAGTACTTATAATACTAAGAATAATATAGAAATAAGAAGGTAGGGACAGCAAAATGCCAAAGATAGGGGTAACTGTATATAGTTTATTAATCTCATGTCCTGGGGATGTAGAAGAAGAAGTAGGAATTATTCGTGAGGTCGTGGAAAATTTTAATAGAATGTTTGGAGAAATAAATAATATTCAAATTGCTGTTAAGCATTGGTCTACAGACGCCTATCCACAATCAGGAGGAAAGCCACAAGATTTGCTTAATAAACAGTTTGTTAACGACTGTGATGCTGCATTAGCTGTATTTTGGACAAGGTTTGGTACTCCTACAGACAAGTATCAGTCAGGAACTGAGGAAGAGATTGAAGAAATGATTAAGAGCGGAAAGCAAGTATTCCTTTACTTCGCAGATAAACCTATTACACCTTCAACAATTGACATGGCCCAATATGAGAAAGTACAGGCATTTAGAAAGAAGTATAAAGATAGAGGAATTTATTGGTCATATTCAGATTTAAATGAGCTAAATAAGTTACTTCTAAATCATATAAGTAAATACTTTCTGAATATTTTAACAAGTACGGAAACAAATGATGCAGAAAGACCTCAACTTGTCGTACGCGGTGTTTATGATAATAAACCCTCTGAATCTTTACATATTCTTAGGGGGAGATGGCTGGACTCGGGGCTGTTTGTAGAAGAAGTAAAAGAAATAGGAAACTTATATGAGAAGATATCGGGCATTGTATTACCTAAAATGGAAGTTGAAGAAAAAAAAGAACCGGCAATTAGCCCAAATGAATCAATAGCTAAGTTAGCAAAGCAATTTTCCTTGGCTGCGAAGGACTTGCAAATGGCTAACAAAGCACCTGCTGTTGTCAGTGATAAAATAAAAGATTGCATTTTAAACTACTCACAGCATAATAATATGGAACTATCGGACGATTTTTTCTATCTCGCTAACTTAAAAAAGAGTACATTATCATTTAATATAAATCCATTTGGTAGTTCAGCTCCATCTTATGATGGAACAGAGGATGAAATTAGTAAGCACCATTTGATAGTGGAGCTGTACTGGAAGATTGTTGAGTACAACGAAAAAACTGAATTCTATGCTAAGCTGCAAAATTACTTTGTTATAAAATGCATTGTTAGTAATATAGGTAAATCCTATGATGAAGACGTTGATGTTCAGTTGAAAATTCCAAAAGGATGCATCTGTAAAACTTCACAACTTCCGATACCAGGTTATTCGTTTATTGAGGAATTTAATGACCAATCAATTGCAGATTACATATACAAAATAAGAAAAGCGATTTCCATTGATGAGTATTCAAATTACCCAGCATATAAGTCACTGAAAAGCTTTGGTATGCCGGTTGGTTTGCTTAATAAAAAGACGGCAGAAGAAAAATACAGTGAAGAGAAGAGGTGTTATCAAAGTACGATAGATGAGATATTCTGCTATGAATTCTTTGAAACAGAGGAATATGATATTCTTGCATTTAATATTACATATTTAAAACAGAATACAAATATGGCTATCCCTTCTCTGTTGTATTTTAAGTCTGAGCCTAAAGAAATTGTATATGAAATTAGGTCGAAACATAGCCCGGATGTCGTATCTGGAAAAATCGAAGTACAAGGTGGGTAGCTGTTATCAGAAGAATTATGATGATACATATTTGTATTATAATGAGAACCAGGTATTATTTATAGATAGTGAAGTTAAAAATTTATATTAGGTAGGTGTAAGATGGCTGTTATAGAAACAGGTTGGGAACGCAATAAAAGAACACATTTTAACGATATAGTCGAAGATTATGATAAAATAAGACCAGAATACCCCAGAGAAATTTTTGAAGATGTTATGAAATTTCCCAATGTTTTAACAGGAAAATCAGCCATTGAAATTGGGGCAGGAACAGGAAAAGCCACTCATCCTTTTCTTGATGCAGGATATGATGTAACCGCTGTTGAGATAGGTTCAAATATGGCAGATTTTCTTTTGAAAAGATTTAATGCTTACAAAGGCTTTAATGTTGTTGTTTCTTCTTTTGAAGACGCTATATTACCAGAAAGTAGCTTTGATTTAATATATGCTGCGACAGCTTTTCATTGGGTAGATGCGGAAATAGGGTGTCCGAAAGCATTTCGCTTATTAAAAGATGGAGGAACGATTGCTTTGTTTCGCTATAATGCTATTGCTGGTGATGGTGATGAGTTATATGAAGAAATACAAGCTATTTATGAAAAACACTATTATAGCTATTACAAATCAAATACAAGACCGATAAAAAAATCGAAAGAAGATTTTGAAAAGCCATCAGAAATTTACATTTCCTATAGATTTGAGGATTTAAAAACTTATGGTTTCAAGGATATATCAATGAAATTTTATGATGGTTATAAGACATATAACGCAGATGAATATATTGTTTTGCTTGAAACTATGTCTGACCATAAATGCTTACCTAACAGCAATAAAATGGCTCTTTATACTGGTATAAAAGAAGCAATCATAAAACACGGCAATCACCATAAGGTGGATTATATTTTTCAATTATATATGGGCAGAAAATAGGCATTTTCTACAGAGAGCGTTGAATTAAATACTGGAGGTTTCGTATATGCCATTAGGGTTGAAACGAAATATAGTAGAACTCATTGACCATGACACAGAATGGGAAAAACTTGTGATTATTGATATTGCTGTAGCAGTGGACGATTTTAAGAAGTTTAAACCGTTAATTTGGAATTGGGAAGTAATGGTTTCTCATATCGCGGCTGGTTTTTAGTTGAACGTATTACAGTACTTAATGTATATGAGGAATTAAAGTCAGGTGAAAAGGTTACTACACATCACATCCACATCGTAAAAGTTGATAGTAGTGATTGGAATAACCATATAAATTTTCGCGATTATTTGAATGCTCACCCCTCTATCGCAAAAGCCTACGAAGCCATAAAAGTAAAGTTGGCTTCTGAACACCCTTACGATGAAGATAGGAAAAAGTATAACGATGGCAAGAATGATTTTATTAACCAAACACTAAAATATGCTGCTGAATGGCTGCGCCAATCTTGACAGAAACATATTACTGTTCATGTAGCGGTGCATAATAAGCATTACCAGATGTTGTTTTACTTCACAATTGTATAATATTGTGCAACACTAATTTTAAAAAAACAAAAGATTTATATGGAGGAGTGAAATGGAAAAGTGTATTTACTGTGGTTCCAGTAATATTGAAAAAGAATTATCTGTAGGGGCGGGAAATTTTAAGACAGGCTTGAAATATCTTAATTTCATCACCCCACAAGTGGAGTGGTTCTATGCTAATTTGTGTAAAGACTGTGGCAGTGTTCGAATATATGTAAAAGAAACAAATAGAAAATGGAGTTAATGTCACAATCTTTATATTATGCGAAGCATCAGGATCTGCAAACTACTTAATGGCTAACAGAGTCAGAAGGTCAAAAAGTTGAGGCTAACAATGGCTAACCTGAAATGTAGTGATATATAGAGTTAGAGGTTGATTCCAATAGGGTTTGAGAGATATCGACTGTTAGCCTACGGATCAGAAAGCTGGGGATTCGAACTCTCCTGGGCGCGCCAAAAATAATCAGAGCCTGTAAGTGTAAAATCTTACAGGCTCTGATTATTTTTGAGGTTTACAGGGACAGAAGATCTGAGTTTTTAGCATACGCACACTATGAATTTTAGACATATTTTCTGTCGTTTTTATTTTCTTATTTTATGATATAATTTAAGCAGCATGATCATAAGGTCAAAACAATAGGAAAATAAAGGAGAATTTATAATGCATACAAATACTTCTGAACAATTTTTTGAAAGGTCAAAAAAAGTTATTCCCTGGGGCTCAAGTACCTGCTCTAAAGCTGCCTATCTTCAACCATATGAACCCGTTGCCATAGTTAAAGGAAAAGGTTGCCGTGTATGGGATATTGAGGGACGTGAATTTATTGATTTTCGTAATGGCTTAGGTCCCATAACCCTTGGCTATCAATTCCCGGAAGTAGATGAAGCCATACGTACCCAGCTTGAATCCGGCATATTATTCGGACATCCAAGCATCCTTGAGTGCGAAGTAGCGGAAATGCTCACTGAAGTAATACCCTGTGCAGAACAGGTAAGATTTCTTAAAACAGGCGGAGAGGCTATGGCGGCTTGTATCCGCATTGCCAGGGGATATACAGATAGAGATCATATTGTCCAGGTAGGCTATAATGGATGGCTCAATAGTCTTTCTGCAGGAGGACCCGTATTACCCAGACAATCAGGAGGTTCCTTTCCATCAGGAATTCCAGGCTGCTTATCTGAATTACACCACTCATGCGGATGGAATGATATAGACGCAATAAAAAAGGTTTTTGAGGATGTAAAAGGAAACCTGGCTGCTATAGTAATTGCTGCAGACTACAAGCAAATGGAAAAGGGTTCTACCTATTATAGAGAAGTACGGGATTTTGCGGATAAAAACGGTGTTCTGCTGATTTTTGATGAAATTGTTACCGGCTTCAGGATAGCTATGGGAGGTGCTCAGGAATACTTTAATGTAACACCTGATATGGCTGTATTTTCCAAAGGTATTGCAAATGGAATGCCTATATCTGTTTATGCAGGGCGCCGGGAAGTCATGCAGAAATGTGATAAAGGCAATGGAATAGTTATTTCGTCTACATTTGCAGGTGAAGCTCTTTCTCTTGCTGTAGCAAAAGCGGTAATCAATGTTTATAAATCCTGCAACGTAGTTGAGCATCTTTGGAAACAGGGAGAGAAAATGTGGACTTCATTAAATAAGATATTTGAAGATTATAATATACCTGTTGAAATTAAAGGTTTTTGGCCGTGTCCAACATTCACTTCCAAAGCCGATGCCCCTGCTGATATTATTTCTAAATTCATGTATTTTGCTTATAAACATGGGGTATCTTTATATAATGTATCTTATGTAAACTTCAGTCACAAAGATAATGATATTAATGAAGCATTACAAAGACTTGAAAATGCGTGCAAAGAGCTTTCTGTGAATTGAAGCTGTCCTGAAAAACAAATAAATCAAGATTAAACAAGGCAAATACTGCACTAAAATTCTCAGATTAGGTTTACCTTTTTTGAATTGTGGCAAGCGTATATGATATACTTAGTGAGTAAGTAACCTATTGTGTAGAAAGGATGCTAAGCATGTATTTTCAGGAATTTAAGTCAGTTTTATATTCAGACACTCTGGTACCAGACATTTTTATAAGCGAGTACCTTCCATCCATGCCCTGTGAGCATGTTAAGGTATATTTATACTGTCTTTTCCTCAGTAAATACAACAAAAAAGCTACTACTGAAGATATTTCCAAAACACTGGGTATGGGATATGATTCCGTCAGCAATGCCATATCCGCTCTTGAAAACCTCGGAATAGTAGGCAGGAAAGACAACAGTATCGCAATATTTGACCTTAAGGAAAAAGAAATAAACAAAATTTACAGGCTTAAAACTACATCTACTCCTGAAGAAGCATTGTTTAGCTCAGAAAGGAATAATAAACGCAGAGAAACAATTGCAGCTATAAACAAAAACTTTTTTCAAGGACTAATGTCACCTTCCTGGTATACAAATATAGATGCATGGTTTGACAAGTATAAATTTGAGGAAGATGTTATGTATGCCCTGTTTCAGCACTGTTATGATCACAGGGGTCTGTCGCCTAACTATATTGTAAAGGTTGCTGATAACTGGCATAGTAAGAAAATTATCAACAGTTTTGACCTGGATGAGTATTTTATTCAGTATCAAAAAATAAGAGATATTAAGTTGAAAACGGTTAAGAAGCTAAATCTTAATAGATTTCTTACGGAATATGAAGAAGATTACATAGATAACTGGGTTGAAAATTTTAGATTCAGCTTTGAAATAATTGATCTGGCTCTTAAAAAAACCACATCTAAAACAAACCCGAATTTTAATTATATTAACGCAATTTTAAAAGATTGGGCGGATAACAATCTTAAAACAAAAGAAGAAATAATTGAATATGAGAAAATCAAAAAGAAAAATTACGGGAAAAAGCAGTCACAGGATACGACAGTACCACAACGAGATAACTTTGAGCAAAGAAAATATGATGATGAATATTATGATAAATTTTTCAGTAATACAGGTAAGTAGGAAGCAGGCAGGTTTTTTCAATGAACGAAAATATTTTTAGCCTTATTAGAAGAGAATATGAACGAAAACAAAGATTGGCTCAGGAGAAACTCAGGAACAAAAAAAGTGAGCTTTCTTTAAAAGTGCCTGAAATAGCCGAGTTGGAAAATAAAATACAAGAATGCGGACTAGCCTATAGCAAGCTTATTTTAACCGGTAAGAGCAGATTTGATGTGGAAGCCTCTGCTTTACTGCTTGATATGGATAAGCTGAAGAATAAAAAAAGAGATTTGCTTCTGTCCTGCGGGTATCCTGCCAATTATTTAGAACCAGAATATGAATGTGAAATGTGTAAAGATACAGGGTTTATAGATGATAACGGTTTTTCTGTAAAATGCTCCTGCTATCGGCAGCAATTAATAAATTATTTATATGACCAATCAAATCTAAGTCTGGTCAAGCTTGAGAATTTTGATAATTTTAATGAACAATATTACCCTGATGTAGTTGATGAAAACAGGTACGGTGCTAAAATATCACCAAGGGTGAATATACTGAATATAAAAGAAAGATGTCTTGCTTTTATAAATAATTTTGACTCTCCTACTGAAAAAAATCTTTTTTTCAGCGGGCCTACAGGAGTAGGGAAAACTTTTATGGCAAGCTGTGTAGCCAGGGAATTGCTTGACAGGGGTAAGACAGTCCTTTACCAGACAGCGCCGGTTTTGTTTAATACAATAAATGAATATAAATTCAGATTTTCAGGAAATGAAGAATACAGTGATGCCGGATATCGCAATATTTTTGAAGTGGAGCTTTTAATAATTGATGACCTGGGCATTGAACCATCAAGCCCTGCAAGATATGCCGAGCTATTAACCATTTTGAATACAAGGCAGGTAAATAATATTACCAGACCATGTAAAACCATCATATCCACCAATATAGGACCAAAACAGTTGTATGAATTCTACACTGAAAGAGTTACATCACGTATTGTGGGAAACTTTAACAGGCTCATGTTCATAGGAGAGGACATTCGGATTCTGAAAAAATAAGAGCAGACAGATACAGTTCTTGCCTTACCTAGCCTTAACCTTAGCTTAGCCTTGCCTGATATGCAAGCATGCAAGCAAGGCTAATTTTTTCGGGTACTAATTAAGTCTTAATCCCAGTGACTAAAGTTATGGAACTTTCGGCTAAACTCCTGAAAATACGTAATCATCGTCAAGTTTTATATCACTTTGCCGTTTTATCACTTTGCCCTTTTATCACTTTGCTCCCAGAATCCTTAAAATAAATTCAGCAGTGCTGTTTTCAACCCCTTTTAGCATCAGTCCCTCAAGGAAATACATGGAGCTTATAATAAAAATACCAGGCAGAAAGGTAAATAATCCTGCATTTCCTGAAGCCATAGCACTTTGCGGCTTAGAGGTATTTTTGATTAAGGCAAATACAAGGGCTGCCAGTATTGCTGCGCATGTTAATATTATAAAAGACCATACAACAATTATAATTATTAATTGTGGAAGTGGCATGTTTTCAAAACTTTCAAATATTTGACCAACATCTGTGGCAGGCTCTACTCCCGATAATTTAGCAAACTCTGAAAGCTTGCTTGAAGCAAATAAAACCAAAACACCTATGGTATTATTAACAAAATGTGCAAAAATACCTCCATAAAGAGAATTTGTTCTATATACTATAAAGCCAATAAGGGTACCAAGTAAAAATGTTCCGAAAAGCTTTTCAAACTGTACATGCATAATGCTAAAAAGAAAAGCGGAAATTAATATTGATGTTCCAGCTCCAAACTTTTCAAGTCCTCTTTGTATAAACCCCCGGAATAAAACTTCTTCACATACACCCGCACTAACACCCACAACCAATACGCTTAAAAGCAGCCCCCCATAACCTGAAGCAATAGGGGGCTGAACTAAAACCGCCTTGCCAAAAATATATTTTACCAACCACAAGTTAGCTAAATTAAACGCGCCAACCACAGGAATAGAAAACACCATGATACAGAATATCAGGAGAAGATTTATTACTCCTATCTTATTTAGCCTGAGAACTTTTTTAATATCGTATTTAAAGATAAATAGTGCAATCAAAGGAGGAAGCATTATTAAGATTATTTCAGTAGCAAGCACCCCTAAATAGAAATTCTTATGCTGGACCCTGTATGCTATAGTAATAAATAGAGTAACAACTATGGAATATACTATTCCTGTCATAGGGATGCCTGGTTTTCTAAAACCTTTGTTTTCTAAGTTACTTAAATTATCATTATACAATTCCATAAACAGTCCCTCCTTGCTTATTGCAACGTATATTGCTTACTACAAAATATATAATTTTTATACACCATATCATACCATATAACATGGTATAACTGCAAACAAATAAGTGGTCGCTGCGATAAATTCCGGAAAGGAAAAACAGGTACCTCTCTAATTTATAAATGTACCTGTTTCTCTTCCACTTTTGAAGTATATAAATATTTAATACATTGCCATATTGCTAAAATACCATTACCGTTTCATGTAGTCAGATATCATTTCACATTGTCAGAATTCCATTTGGTGTATTGATTATCATTAATATATTTTCTTCTTTCCCTGTAATAGCATTTATATATACCAGAAAGTCCTGATTAT
>ERZ795032.2647-NODE-2647-length-9910-cov-4.646271_pt1 | contig 9910 bp, 3 predicted proteins | sample MGYA00375124_ERZ795032 | MGnify/ENA primary metagenome ERZ795032 (study PRJEB30167, sample SAMN05720154) | activated sludge metagenome | isolation source: Anaerobic digester | place: China | collected 2015-12-16 ... | reverse complement strand
TATGGCTAAGGCAATTATTGGAGGTCGCCAATGTTCTGGATGGATATGAAGGATATCCCGGGGCAGACCTATACAAGAATCCTAAGTTTATGAAAATGTTCTCAGCATTTTACCCGCTTATACTGGCTGAACGTTACACTGCTCAGATAGGAGACTCAGGTGGAACAGGCAACCCGGGACTTATGGTAAGCATATCAGAGTCTGTAAAGGGATTTGAAAAATTTGGAGACCCTGTCCTTGCTCAACTGGCTTACTTCTTAAATAATAACTCAGCTGGTGGATTGCATGGAGATATATTTACACAAGATCCTGAGAGTATAGGACCGGCTATTGAAAATGTAATAGCTGAAAAAGGAAAATTGGATTTAGGAAGTACAAACCTGGCAGGGTATGGCTTCTCAGTTCTTAGAGATGGAAAAAACAACAAACAGTACTTTGGAATTCAGATTCCCTTTGCAAATTTAAGTGCCTTTGATGCTACAATAGGATTTAAACATTTTGCAAGCAATGGAACAATTCAATTTGAGTCTGATAAAATAGGAGATAAAATTAGTTTCAGATTTAATGTAGAAAAGACAGATATATATGAAGTTGATTTAAATCCTTTTAGGGCAGGTAGTTATGGTATATATGATATCAGTATCGATGGAACAAAGGTAAAAACTCTTGATTTCTACGGGGGAAGCGGAGCTGACTCAAACCTTGAACCAGTTGCAACTCTTGAACTTACTGCCGGTGAGCATGTTATTACTTTTGAGGGTGTAGACAAGAATGAAAATGCAACAGGATATAAGATGGGTGTTATTCATATTGTTCTCTTTGACAATGAATCTCTAAAAGTAAAGAATGATACTACTTTATTAAATACCTTAAGAGACTTTTGGATGTACTACGGAAGAACAAATACTTCCCATGCTCATAGAGACCAGCTTAACCTTGGAGTGCATGCATTTGGCCTGGATATCTCACCAGATCTTGGATATCCGGAGGAAACAGGAGATCAGCCTAACAGAGTAGAGTGGGTAAGCAACACTGTAAGTCATAATACTGTAGTTGTAGACAAAACAAAACAAAATGATTACTATGGCGGAGCTCCAATTCACTTCGATGATAGTGATACAGTAGATGTAATGGATGTAGATTCCACAGGAGCTTACAGCCAGACTCAAATGTACAGAAGAACTGTTGCTATGGTCAAGGTTGATGATGAGATTTCCTATGGAGTTGATTTCTTTAGAGTAAAAGGAGGAAGCGACCACTACTATAGTTTCCATGGGGCTGAAGGTGCAGTAGCCACAGAAGGTCTCAACCTTATTGGACAGAAAGATCCGGAAGGCAATTTTGTAGGGACTTATGCAGGAGTTAACACTCAATTTGGAGTACGACCTTCTGATGATAGTGTCGCTGGCTGGAGTTATAAAGGAGCAGGATTCCACTGGCTCAAGAATGTAGAAAAAGATTCAGCACCTGGAAATAACTTCAGCATAGACTGGGATGTTGTAGATGGAAGGAAAGTACTGCCACAAGAAATGGATATCCATTTAAGACTTACTATGCTAGGCAAATATGACGATGTGGCTATTATGGATGGAGTACCTCCTAAGAAACCGGGTAATCCAGCGTCACTTAAATATATGATTGCCCACCGCAGCGGTCAGAACTTAAGCAGCACATTTACAGCAGTAATTGAACCTTATAAAGATGCAAGATATATTGAATCCATATGCGAAGTTCCTGTAACAGTAAATGGCGAGGCAGCTGCAGGAGATGTAAAAGCAGTTAAAGTAGTTCTCAAAAACGGACGTACTGATTATATAGTTAATTCACTGGATAAGGAAACTGTTTATACAGTAGATGGTAAATTTCAATTTAAAGGATTCCTGGGAGTTTATTCCGAAAAAGAAGGACAACAGGTTTATGGATATGTAAATGATGGAACTATTATTGGTACTTTTAATTATGATTTGCCAGCAACTGTTGCCGGTACTGTAAAGAGCTTTACAAAAGAGATGAGTGTTAATAATGAGCTTACTGTTGAATTAGCAGATATAGTAGATTTAAATGAAATAACTGGCAGATATATCTATATTACTAATGATGGTGTACAAAACGCAGCCTATAAGGTTAACGGCATTAAGTCTGTAAACGGAAATGAAGTAACTTTGGACCTGGGCGCAAGCACTTTAATTAGAAGTTATGTAAACTCAAGTGATATATCCCAAGGATTTAACTACAATATTGCAGAAGGCAATAGTTTTGTAATTCCAATGTCACTGGAAAAAAGCAAGCCGCCTGTTGATCCGGGTTCCGGCTCAGGCTCAGACTCAGACTCAGACTCCGACACTACACCACCGCCTGTACCACCAACTGATATTAATCCTAAACCGGGAACCGGAAACCAGAGCAGCCAATTGCTAATACAGATAAACCAAAAATTAGATGACGGGCTGAAGAATATTGGAACAACCGAACCTGGAAAGGCAATATCCACACTTGATGAAATTATAAAGCAGGCAGGGCAATTAAAAGCAGATGAAAAGAATAGTATAAGCGAAAAATTAGGACTGCTTGTTGACGAAACACTTGGACAGATATCTTCTATTGATATCCATAAGGTAATGGGTGAAGATAGTAATGTAATAATTACTGAAAATAAGGATGTTCTGAAGGTAGAAATAGAGGATCAGGCTATAACTAAAGCAATAGATGACTTATGTAAAAATTATGAAAGCATTAAATCATTACTTACTGAAAATGGTTTTGACAAGGCAGCCAATACTACTCTTCAGAAGGGGAAAGAATTAAAGGTTATTTCAGGCGAAAGTAGTAAAGAAATAGACTTAATTCTTACAGTTAAATCAATTGATGCTTTATCTTCTAATGGAATAGACCTTCTAGTAGATTCCAAATTATCGTTGAAGCTCCCTGCAGGTGCTGTGGATCTGAAATACACATTAAAATATATGGAAGACATAGGACAAGATACAAAAGATACAGAAAAAATAAAAGATAGTAAAATTTTAATTGTAGTAAAAGAATTGGATGAAACAGATGGAGATGTATATTCTGTTGCTACAAGAGAAATGATAAAAGAAAATACAGGTATTTCAGATGCGTCCCAAAAGTTTGAACTTTATTTGAAGTTATTAAGTGCAGATGGCAGTGAAAAAACCGGAATATATATAGAAAAGTTTAACAAAAAGCTACTCGTTAAATTACCTCTTGATGATTCGAAAATAAATAATAGCAAAATAAACATTAAGAGTAATAAACTTGGTGTATATTGGTATAATCCTGATAAAAAGGTTTGGAGTTATGTTGGCGGTAAAATAGACACTGATGGTAAAAAAATATTATTTACTACGGATCATTTAAGCGTATATGCGGCTTTTGAATATGTGAAGACCTTTAATGATATACAAACCAACTGGGCAAAGGATTATATAGAGGTTCTGGCATCAAGGCAAATAGTTAATGGTGTAAATAACTACATCTTCCAGCCAAACAGAAATGTTACGAGGGCGGAATTCACCAAAATGCTTATAGAGGCACTAGGACTTGTTGATACTAGTGCAAAGGCTGCATTTGCAGATGTAGAAGAAGATGCCTGGTACTATAAATATGTATCAAGTGCCCAAAAGCTTGGAATTGTCAATGGAACAGCTGGAAACATGTTTAAACCTGAAGAAATAATAAACCGGCAGGATATGGCGGTAATGGCTTATAGATCTGTTAAAGCGGCAGGACTTGATTTACTAAAAGTAAAAGATTATAAGGAATTCAAAGATAATAAAAATATATCCAGCTATGCAAAAGATTCTGTAATGACACTGCAGCAGGCCGGAATAATTGAAGGCAGCGGAAATAGCATGTTCATGCCAAAAAATAATTCGGCAAGAGCTGAAGCAGCAAAGATTATATACATGTTAATTGAGGGGCTGCAATAAACTAATACTACTATACCTATCTCAATTTGGAAGCAATGTCTTCCAGCCAGAAATGTGCTTTCCATTGGCAACATAACAAAGCAGTATTAGATTAGCGCTGAAATTACAGTAATATTTGAGAACCGTCCCCGGCAAGCCAAGCTGTGGGACGGTTCAAATTTTATATTGAAATAGATTTAACTAAATGATAAAATATAAATATGCATAACAATTCTATTTAATTTGGAAGGTGGGCAATCTCATGTTTAGGATGAGGGTTTTTGTGAAGTACATGCTTTCTTATTTATTAGTATTATTTTTACCTGTAACAATTATTAGCTATTTCATATATTTCCAATTCATTAACCAATTTGAGCAGGAGATTATGCAATCAGCTGCAAGGGTTCTGGAGCAAACTCGTGACATTACAGATAACAATCTTGAAAGTTTTGCAAACATTTCATCAAATTTATCAAGTAATCCACATATTTCATATTTATTGTCCCACGATAATGTAGAAAAGGTAAGCATATATCCTTATTTATCCAATGCTATAAAGGAGCTAAACAAATATAAAAACGCAAATTCATCAATAGATAACATTTTTATTTTTTTCAAAGATGCAGATATGGTATTGAGTGATACGAGCAGATATTATTTAGAGTCATTTAACAAATATGTTTTATCGTGGCAGGAAATGAGCACTGATGAATTTAAACGGATTTTATACAATACTCATACTCAAACCATACTACCTTCTCAAACTGCAATCTTTAACAATTTAACAAGGCGTATTATCTCATATATTCAACCCATACCAATGAAGGATCCTTTCCCTAAGGCTCTGTTGATGATCACTGTAGATGAATCTTCCATAAAGCGTTCAATAGAAACTTCCTTGAGTCAATACGAAGGATATGCGTGTGTACTTGATGCAAATAACAAAATAATAATGGGTAATAAATCTGGTAACTTTCTGTTTGATGACGGAAAGAGGGATGCTTTGCTGTCAGGATTAAAAGATCAGGAAGCGGACAGCTGCTATATTACAAAGTACGGGTTTGTTGTATCATCAGTTAAATCTCAAGAAAATAATTGGAAATATATATCTATTATACCTTCATATACTATACTGGATAAAGTTAGTGATATTCAAAATAGGATGACAATTATATTGGTTTCGACCTTATTTCTTGGTGTAGCAATTGCGCTCTATTTTGTCCAAAATGGCTATAATAATATTAATACTATTATTAAGGCTATCAGAGGATTTGAACATGATACAACCCTCAATGGGTATAAAAGTGAATGGGATCTGATAAATAACACTATTGTTAGCTATATAAGCAAAAATGAGTCACTGCAGAAAAAAATATATGAACAGATACCAATTATGAAAAATACATTTTTTAGCCGATTATTAAAAAGTAGTTTTACAGATGAACAAAGTGTAGATGAAATGCTTGAATTTTTAAGTCTGAATATTAAGAAAGATAGATATGGAGTTTTTATTCTTGACGTTGATAGTTCCAATAATGTAAATTCTTCAGAAAAAAATGAACCTATTAGGGAAGTTGTACAGGCAACTTTAATCAACATTGTTGAGAATTTAGTTGATAAAGATTGCTTTGTATATGCTCTGCAAGATGAAGCATATAGAATTAGTGTAATAATTGGAGTAGATGACAGATCAAATAATCATAGCTTGGGAAATGACAGTTCACTTAATGACATCTCATATGACAGCAGATTAGATAAAAGGAGATTGGACAACAGCATACCGAATAACATCAGTAATATCAGTAATATCAGTAATACCAGTAATACTAACAATATCAGCAATAGGGGTCTTAATAATTTCGAGCATGATAATTATGTATACCTTGTTAATATTGCTCGGAAAATTAAGGATGTTGTGAAAAATGATTTGGGTTTTACAGTTACTATAGGAATTGGCGGGCTATATAATAAACTATGGCTTTTGAGCGACTCTTATAACGAAGCCTGTGAAGCCCTGGAATATAAAATAATAATGGGACGCGATGCAGTGATTAGCTATGATGCTATTTGCAGCCGTGGTACAAGAAAGGTTTGTTATTCTTTTAAACAGGAAAAGGAGTTAATTAATTTTCTGAAGATGGGTGAATACGAAGAAATTCAAAAGATTCTGGATGAGATTGTGCATACCATTAAAAGTGAACCTGTTACTATTGATTTCATAAAATATATTTACTTCGATATTATCAATACTGCTATGAAAGCTGCTGATGAGATAAATATAAAAAGTTCAAATATAGAAATTTTTATAAACAATTTAAATAATATGGGTACTCTAGATGAAATATATAGTGCTGTTTCAAATTTTTATTTAAAGTTGTGTGATGAAGTAAAAGATGCAAAGATGTCTAAAAATTTAGAATTAAGGGATAAGGTTATTGAGTATATAAATAAAAACTATAGTGACAGTATGCTTTCAGTAGAAGGGATCGCTGATTATTTTTCTGTTTCTCCATCTTATTTAAGCCGCTTTATGAAAGATCACATTGGTTATTCAATAACTGATTATATACATCAGGTACGCTTGCAAAAAGCAAAGGAGCTTTTGCAGAATACTGAAAAGACTGTTGCCGTAATTGCTGAGGAAGTTGGGTATAACAGTCTGCACAATTTTTCCCGTGTATTCAAGCGTTATGAAAGTATTACACCTACTAATTTCCGTACTATAGGGAATTTGTAAAATAAAATATATTTGTGGGCGCATTTTCTTCAGATAAATTATGTGCACCCTAAGAGTCCGGATTGTATTAATAAAAATAAGATTTTGGACTGTTTTATGAAATTTGTATAGTTAGAAATATGTAAAATCAAAGTAAATGTTAAAAGCAATCACAAATTGCAACTTTACAGTAAAACTTCCCGGGGTTTATAATTGTAGCTGATGGAGGGCGCTATTGTCAAGCAGAAAGGAGAGAACATAATTGGAAACACTGGGAGCTAAAATGATATCACCCAAATTGTCCATGAAAAATAAAGACACAAGTGAAAAAAGAGGGATATCTTCAAAAAAAACTGGAATATCTGCGGTTGCTTGCGGCTTTTACAGATCAAGATACCTATATTTATTAATATTACCAATAATAGTTTATTATTTTATATTCCATTATATGCCCATGTATGGAGTACTTATTGCTTTTAAAGATTTTAATGCGTTTAAAGGTATTATAAGCAGTCCATGGGTCGGGCTTAAGCATTTCAAATCATTTTTTGAATCTCCATTTGCTTATCGTTTACTGAGAAACACTTTGGCGATTAATATTTATGAACTTGTTGTAGGCTTCCCTATGCCTATTATACTGGCTTTATTAATTAATGAAGTAAAGAGCAACAGATTTAAAAGAAGTGTACAGACCATAGTTTATATGCCGCATTTTATTTCTGTAGTAGTTATTTGCGGTATGCTTGTGTCTTTCTTATCTCCGAGTACAGGGTTTATTAACAGGTTTATACAAGCTATTGGCGGGCAACCCATACATTTCCTTGCAGAACCAAAATGGTTCAGAACAGTATATGTTTTATCAGGAGTTTGGCAGTCTGCAGGTTGGGGATCAATAATATATCTGGCAGCATTAGCAGGAATAGATATTGAATTATATGAAGCAGCAACAGTGGATGGTGCAACAAAGTGGCAGAAGATGAAGCATATTACTTTCCCGGGAATTCTTCCTACTGTAATTATTATGCTTATCTTAAGAATGGGAAGTATGTTCAGTGTCGGATTTGAAAAAATCATGCTGTTATATAGCCCATTAACCTATGACACAGCAGATGTAATTTCTACATATGTTTACAGGAAAGGCATTTTGGATGCAAATTACAGTTATACTGCAGCAATAGGATTGTTTAATTCAATAATTAATTTTATATTACTGATTGCAGTTAACAAGTTCAGTCGTGCAGTTAGTGAAACAAGCTTGTGGTAAGGAGGTGACAAAATTGGGTAAAGCTATAAAGGAATCGATTGGAGAAAGAATCTTTTACCATATTATTATCCTATTACTTATAATAACATGTATAGTGGTTTTATATCCTTTAATTCATGTTGTTAGTGTATCTTTTAGCAGCCCTTTTGCAGTCATGGCTAACGAAGTAGGTTTGCTGCCGAAAGGATTTACAATTGAGGGTTATAGGAGAGTATTCATTAATCAGGATATCTGGAGAAGCTATCTTAATACAATTGCTTATACTGTTGTAGGAACATTTATTAATATAATACTTACTTCTATGGCTGCATATCCTTTATCACGGAAGGATTTTTATGGGAGAAAGGTCTGGACATTATATTTTACTTTTACCATGTTCTTTGGTGGCGGACTTATTCCAACATATTTGCTGATACAGAAGCTGCATTTGATTGATACGTTTTGGGTAATGGTTATTTTAGGTGCAGTAAGTACATGGAATATGTTCATAATGAGGACATTCTTTACTGCAAATGTACCGTTTTCACTTCAGGAAGCTGCTATAATAGATGGTGCCAATGACTTGAAGATATTTGTAAGTATTGTGCTTCCACTATCAGCACCAATTATTGCAGTTATGACTCTATTTTACGGAGTGGGGCACTGGAATGCGTTTTTTAATGCATTGATCTATTTGAATAATAGGGCAAAATATCCATTACAGTTGATATTGAGGGAAATATTGCTGCAAAACCTGTTAAATGCAAGGATGGCAGAAGGATTAGGGTCAGCGGCAGAGCAGGAATTTATAGGGGAAAGCATCCGCTATGCATCTATTGTAGTGGCTACAGTACCTATATTAATGGTATATCCTTTTCTGCAGAAATACTTCGTAAAAGGCATACTTATAGGGGCAATCAAAGGCTAAATTATTACTGCTTTGTTATACTGCCGATCAACAAAATATGCACAGTTTAACAAATAATGATAATAATTTTTTGTTAAACAAAAGCACAAGTTGGTACTTTACACTAAAAAATACATTTGATTATACTAACATTGAACAATGTGTGAATCTATAACACATAAATGTTATGATTTCACCTTGCAATAAAATTATCTTTTTAATCAATTCAATAACAAAAAAAAGGGAGGATAGTATTCTTATGAAACAAAAATTCTTTAAAGTAGTGTCTCTAGTTATGGCATTGGTTATGTGTGCCGGATTATTTGCATCCTGTACAGTTAAAAAAACCAATGATGGAAACAACGAAACTAAACTAACTACTCCAACTCAGGAAAAAACTACAGAAGTAAGCAGCACACCAAAAACTCCTGCAGAAATTCTGGCATCCGGAGATTTAATCAAGCCTGACCCGAGCATAAAGTTTCCTATCTCTGAAAAACCCATTAAATTAAGATTTATGAAGCCCTATGTTATGTATGACACAGAATATGGCGAATTGGCAATCTTAAAAGAATATGCAAAGAAAACAAATATTGAAATTGAATGGGATATTCCACCACAAGCTAACTTCAAGGAAAAATATACTCTTGCAATGAATACAGGAAATCTTCCTGATGCTGTAATAGCACCTCTTGATGTTGAAAAATATGGACAGCAGGGAGCATTCATTGATTTGAAATCTGTTATTGACAGTGATATGCCAAATTTAAAGAAAGCTTTTGCAAAGTACCCATTTTCAAAAAAGGTAGTTACCACTGATGAAGGTAAAGTATACTCATTACCTTATATTTATCAGTTTGTTTCAGGAAATAATGTAATGCTTCTCAGAAACGATCTTCTGAAAAAACATAATATTGCAATGCCTGTGACTACAGATGATTGGTATAACGCAATGAAGACCTTAAAAGAAAAAGAAGGCATTACTCCTTTTAGCGGATATGGCGAAAGCGGGAAAGGTATGAATGCTGCAATCAGCATGATTGCTGCATGGGGTGTTTTCCCTGAAGGATTATATGTTGCAGAAAAACTTGCTCCTCAGGATAATAAAGTGCATTATG
>ERZ795032.2646-NODE-2646-length-9916-cov-4.706521_pt1 | contig 9916 bp, 9 predicted proteins | sample MGYA00375124_ERZ795032 | MGnify/ENA primary metagenome ERZ795032 (study PRJEB30167, sample SAMN05720154) | activated sludge metagenome | isolation source: Anaerobic digester | place: China | collected 2015-12-16 ... | reverse complement strand
GGACTCGGTGCCATTGATGAGTTTGAACTGAACCTGGGCTTGAAAAACCCCGATTCGGGCGGCAAGACCAAGTCAGGACATTTTTCCACCTCTGCATCCGTCCTGGAGGAAATGCGCGGGCAGCATAAGGTTGTGGACCTGATCCTGGAATATCGTGAGCTTTCCAAACTGGTCTCTACCTATCTGGAAGCACTGCCTAAACAGGTAAACCCCCGCACTAACAAAATTCACACCTCATTCAGCCAGACCGGTTCAGTCACGGGCAGGCTGGCATCCTCCGAACCGAATTTGCAGAATATCCCTATTCGCACAGATTTGGGTCATCAGGTGCGCAAGGGCTTCATTGCGGATAAAGGGCATGTGCTGGTTTCGGTGGATTATTCCCAGATCGAACTGCGTGTGGTAGCGCATATGTCAAAAGATCAAGCCATGCTGGAAGCGTTCCGCAAAGGCATGGACATCCATGCTGCGACTGCGGCGGCGATCTATAATGTGCCAATTGATAAGGTGACCAAGGACCAGCGCCGGCACGCCAAAGCCATCAATTTTGGATTGATCTACGGTATGAGCGCATTCGGGTTAAGCCGAACCACCGATCTCACCCTGGCGGAGGCGGAGAATTTCGTGAAAACCTATTTTGAACGGTTTCCGAATGTAAAAACCTATCTGGATGGCATCCGCAAACAGGCTGCCAGTGCAGGGTATGTGGAAACCATGCTGGGCAGGCGCAGATATTTTCCGAATTTAAAGAATCCCATCAATGCGCAGGTGAAAGCGCGTGAAGAACGAGAAGCCATCAACGCCCCCATTCAAGGAACCGCAGCGGATATTCTCAAGATTGCCATGATCAAATTAGAGCCGGCTATTCAGAAAGCCGGTCTGCATGCCAAAATGCTGATTCAGGTGCATGATGAACTGGTGTTGGAATGTCCGGAAAATGAAAAACAGGACACCATTGCCGTGGTCAAAGAAATCATGGAAAATGCCTGTAAACTGGACATTCCGCTAAGCACCGATGCGCGCTATGGCAACAATTGGGCTGAGTTGAAGTAAGAACTTGGTTCTTTGCATCAGAGCCAGCGCGGGCTTCCTAACACTAGGTCTTCCTTGATGTGACTGTTATCGTTGAACAGACGGATAACCGGATTTCCCTTGTAAAAATCGATGATTGAGATTGACACGTTGTCTACCCAGTAGGGGATATAGCGCGAGAAATCACCACCCGTGTGGTAGTAGAGGCAGCTCTTAATAAAACCGCCATGTGACACCGCAGCCACGACTTCTCCCGGGTGCTTTTCTAAGATCATCTCGCTGAAAGATCGAATTCTTTTTTTCAAACTTTCAAGGGACTCGCTTCCCGGAACTTCGGGTCTAATGGGGCAATCGGAAAAGTCCGATTCACACCATTCGTCAATTTTTCTGAATAACTCTGGGTTGGTTTGGCGCAGTGAAGAGGTTTTGATTCCTTCAAGAATGCCAAAATTGTATTCGATCAAGTCCTGGTTGGGGATTGCCGGAATATTCAATGCCCGTGAAAGATATTCTGCGGTTTGCACGGTTCGCTGGAGAGGGCTGGTATACAGAGCGGCTACCTTATATTGGGATTTGACTCTGTCAGCTAACAATTGTGCTTCTTGATGCCCCTTTTCGGTGAGAGGGATATCGTTGATTCCTGAGATGAGAAGCTGGGTATTATGGATGGTTTGTCCATGACGGATAAGCAGCAGGCGCGTGAAGAGTTCATTGTTGATCGATAACATAGTTTTAAGCTAATTCCTTTTGTAGTGGAGTGAATTATTGAAGATTCTCAAAAGGTCGAACCTCGAGTGAAAAAATTTCACAGACCCTCGTATCCAGCATACGACTTCTGATGCGGGGGTCCATATCTTCCAATTTGACTGAAGTGGTAATGACGGTCGGAGCTTTTGTTTCATAGCGAAAATTCAAGATCTGGAAGAGCTTTTCTTTTGCCCAGGGAGTGGTATTTTGTATTCCCAGATCATCCAGAATTAACAATTTGGCATTGCGGATCTGGTTGAAGACGGAATCATAGGATATCGGAGAATTGGGATTAAAGGTAGCCCTTAAGTGGTCAAGCAGATCGGGTACTACGGTAAATATCGGTTCATCGCCAGCCGTCTGCCGGTAATTGGCAATGGCAGCCGCCAGGTGGGTTTTCCCTGTTCCGTATGCGCCCAGGAATACCAGCCATCCAGTCGGGTTTTCCGCAAAACGCTGCGCTGCCAGGAAAGCTTGATCCAAACTCTTTTGTTCATTGGCGGGCAACTTTTCATTCTTCCGCGCAGAAAAATTGTTGAATGTGCGGTGATCGCTGAGATAAGCGAGGGTGGAAATGGGAGAATCTTTATGCTCAGAAAAAGGATCGCGGTAATCAGGGGCGATGATGCTAATCTTCATGACCAACTCGCGGTCATTGATGCGTGAACTGATGCGTTCATTGATTTCTGCGATATCCAGATTGGAAGTGATGACGGTGGGCAAGCGGTTCACATAACGATGGTTGATGATCTGGAACAGTTTTTCTTCAGCCCAGGGAGTGGAATTTTGCGTTCCCAGATCGTCCAATACCAGGAAGGGAATATCTCTGATCTCTGAAAAACGTGTTTCAAATGACGCCTCTTCGCCGCTGAAGGCGTAGCGTAACCAGTCCAGCAGGTCGGGCACTGTGAGGAACAGGGTTTGCATGCCATTGCTGATGATTTCGTTGGCAATGGCAGCCGCCAAATGGGTTTTCCCGCAGCCGAATTTCCCGGTCAAGAACAACCATCCGTTTGGTTGTGATGCGTAGGCTTTCGAGCTTTTAAAAGCTACTTCTAAACTTTTGTTAGCGTCCTTTTCATTTGTCCTCCCATGAATATTGAAGGAATCGAAAGTCATAGAGCGAAATGATTCGACATTGCTGACATTGTACAGGTGTTCTTCTTTGAGCTTTCTCACCTGCTCCTGGCGACAGACGCAGATCTCCATCTTCCCGAAGTTCGGGTCATTGACTGGCAGGTCATAACGCACAAAACCAATACCGTGGCAGATGGGACAATTGGGGTCACCGGGTAAAGCAGCTTTCTTTTCAATTTTTGATGAATTTGCCATATTTGCCTTTGGTATATTGTTTGTAATCCTCTTCAGCGTGTCTTTGATCTCTTCCATTGCGACCTTCTTCTTTCCAATTGGTCAAGATGGCTTGAATATAGCGCCATTTGCGCACATTGTTCACCACGGCGATGCGTATGGCTTCTTCCAGCCATTCTCTGGGGTACTCTTTTTCAGCATCTTTCAAGGCGTCTGCGATAAGCGGTGTGAGCGGACCAATGTTTTCTTCATAAAGATTGAAAACATCCGTATGGACTAGATTGACAGAACGAGACGGAGCGTTCTGGTTCTGCAGTTGCGATGCCTGCAATCCGCGAACGGTGTTCAGGTAAAAAGTTTTCCCTTTTTGAATTTCTTCAAGCGTATTTCCGATGAAAGTGCCAGTTTTCAGGTTAGCATCTATTGCAGAAATTATTCCTTCCTGGATCTGTTCGGGATAGTCGCCCAGTTGATTGATGAATTCAGGATACGAATAAAAATCTTGCAAGGTAAGCGGGTTGGCTTCATCTCCGCTTTGTTGCGCTAACCAGATGGCAAATAGAAGGACTTTAAGTTGCGGGGCATCCTGAATTTCTCCGACCGTGTCGAGAAGAAAACGAGCGGAGAGATGAACGTCCTTGAGATCCAAAACATGTTTGCTCATTCTTTGGGAACCACTTTTCTGCGGGGTTCTTTTTCAACTTGCGCTGCATTTTCAAAGCGGGCGATCTCATTCAAGAATACGATCTGGATACCGGCGTGGGTGGGACCGTTTCTGTGTTTGGCGACGATGATCTCAGCCGAGTTTTGTTTGCTGATGTCTTTATCGGTGATATCGGGTCGATGGATGAACATGACGATATCTGCATCCTGCTCCAAACTGCCAGATTCGCGCAGATCGGAGAGCATCGGCCGCTTATCGGTGCGTTGCTCCACGGCGCGTGAAAGCTGCGCGGCTGCCAGCACAGGCACATTCAATTCACGGGCAAGGGTTTTCAGATTGCGGGAAATATACGAAACTTCCTGAACCCGGTTATCATTGCGCGTATCGCCTGACATCAACTGCAAATAATCTATGACGATCAGATCGAGATGATATTCAAGATGCAATCTGCGGCATTTTGTGCGCATCTGCACCGGGGTAAGGGCTGGCGTGTCGTCCAGGAATATTTTTGTATTGCCCAGCACTTCAATAGCGTGGGTGAACAGCGGCCACTCGTCTTCTTCCAACCCTCCGACCCTGAGCCGTTGTGCGTTGATGCGAGTTTCCTGAGAGATCAAGCGCTGAACTAATTGCTCATTTGACATCTCGAGGGAAAAGAACGCCACATGTTTGTTGTGCTTTTGCGCGGCGTTCTTGGCAACCGTCAGAAGAAAGCCGGTCTTCCCGGTGGCGGGGCGACCGGCGATGATGAGTAGATCTGATTTTTGCATGCCACCCAGCACTTTATCCAGATCCACCAGTCCGGTGGGAACGCCCAGCATTTCTCCATTCCGTTCTGAAAGTTCAGTAACCCGGTCATAATATTGGCTAAGCACAATCTGAATGGGTTGCAGATCGCGCCGGATACGTCGTTCGCTCAGATTGAAGACTTCTCGTTCAGCCTCGTCCAGAACGTTGTTGATCCCTTTCTCCTGGTCGTAAGCCAGTTTTGCCATTTCGTTGGCAGTTCCCAACAAGCGGCGTCGGATGGATGTCTCTTCGACGATGTGTGCATACGCTTCTGCGTTCAACGAACTGGGGGTCTGGTTGATAAGGGACAATAAATAGGCTTGTCCACCGATCTCCCCTAATTGATTGCGTTTTTCTAGTTCCTCACTGACTGTCAGGATGTCGATCGGGATCTGGTTTTCATGCAGGTAGAGAAAAACTTCCCATATCCACCGGTTGCGAATGATGTAAAAGTTATCCGCTTCCAAAACCTGTGCCACGTCAAAGAATGAATCGGGATTGATAAGCACGGCACCCAGCACTGCTTCTTCTGCCTGCTTGTTGTGCGGTTGCGAATGGATGGTCTGCTCTTCGTTCGTTTGTAGATCGCTGAACTCGTTCATATCAAATGGCACTCATATTTTCTGAAGAATCATCATCTTCATCCTTTTCATCATCCTCATTATCGTCCTTTTCGCCATTCTGATCGAGTTTTTGTAAATATTCTTCGAAGACGGATAGCCGATCAACGTCCTTTTCTCCTTTTTCAGAAGAAGTAGGAGGTTCGGATGAAGGCGCATGGATGTCTTGCCTGAAAGTCGATACATATTCTTCTTCTACGGGTGTGATGCCGGCTGATTTCATAATCTGTTCTGAAATGAAAATGGGCACGTGGGTCCTCACTGCCAGCGCCAGCGCGTCAGAGGGTCTGGTATCGAGCAGGATCTTTTTTCCCTTTTGAACGATCTCCACGATCCCGTAGAAAATGTCATCTTTCAATTCGCTGATGATGATACGGTTGATCGACCCTCCCAGTTCATCAATGGCACTTTTAATAAGATCATGGGTCTGAGGGCGTGAGATTTCAATTTCCTGTAACGCAATGGTAATGGATTCTGACTCGTAGGGTCCGATCCAGATCGGCAGGTATCGTTCATTATTCGCATCCTTCAGAATAATGATTCGTTGTTGGCTGGTCAAGCTCATGCGTATGCTGTCAATGGTTGCCTCAATTAAATCTATATCAACCATACAATACTCCTGGGAAATCTTTCTGCTATTTTAACATGTAAGCCGTCAAAAAATGTATAATCAACAAAACCATGTATTTATTTTAAGGATGTTGTATAATTTTTTGTAATGATTACCACCATCACCGCCGCCGCTAGGGAACTGGCAAATTGGTTCCAGAGACTTTTATGAGCACATAAACAAGGCGACAACACACTCTATGAAATTATCAAAACCACTTATACTGATTGTCGAAGGAAAACGTTCGGATAGGTCTTCTTTTTCGAGTGGGCTGATCAAGAAAGATTATGATGTGCATTCGGTTCCTAGCGGTAATGATGCGATAAGTTTTCTCGAGCAAGAAAAGCCGCAGGTGGTGATTGTTGATGCGTCTTCTTTGCGCACCGCAGGAAAGCGCATTTGCTCGGCGTTGCGCAAAGAAATCCCGGAAATTCCGGTAATCTTGATCGTTGATGCGGGCACGGATATTGCCAGGATCAAAGATGCGAATGAAGTTTTGGTTTTTCCTTTTACATTGCAGAAGCTGTTGAATCGGATTAAGCCTTTTGTACAGCGCGATGATCTTAATATCCTTGAGGTTGGTCCCATTAAACTGGATCTGACGCAGAGATGGGTTTATTGCAATGGGAAAAACGAGCGCTTGACCCCCCGCCTGTTTATCATCATGAAAACACTCATGCAAAAACCCGGAAAACTTATCAAACGAGAAGAACTGTTTAAAACGCTCTGGGAAACAGAATATGTAGGGGATATGCGTTCCCTGGATGTTCACATCAGTTGGTTGAGGAAAGCCGTGGAGAAAGATCCGCGCAAACCCGAATTCATTAAGACCCGGCGGGGGGTGGGATATTACCTGGATCTATCGGAAAAACCAAAAAAGAAATAAAAAAAGAAGGTTCAAAACCTCTTTTTAGTATCCACTCTACCCAAGTAGATTTACCAAAGTCAGCAGCAGTCCACCGGCGATCACGCTTGCCAGTTGCCCGGCTGTGTTGGCACCCATGGCATGCATCAGGATAAAGTTATCAAAATCCTCGTCCTGAGCCATCTTTGCCGAGAGCCGTCCTGCCATAGGGAAGGCACTGATCCCGCAGGCACCGATCAGGGGGTTGATCTTTCCTCCGGAAAAGAAAGCCATGATCTTTCCAAAAAGCAATCCCATAACGGTATCCAGGATGAAGGCGATCAAACCCAATCCCAGTACTTTCAAAGTGGTTACCTGCAGAAAACTTTCTGCCTGCATGGTACCGCCAATGGTTAATCCCAGAAAAAGCGTGGCGATGTTGATGATCTCATTTTGCGCTGATTTGTTCAGGCGATCTACAACGCCTGATTCCTTTAACAGATTCCCCAGCATCAAGGCTGCGATCAGTGGTGCAGCTTCTGGCGCGATCAAACTGACCACCACCGTGACCGCGATCGGGAAAATGATCAGGGCTTGTTTGGATACTGTGCGGGGTGCATACTCCATTCGGATCAGGCGTTCTTTGCGAGTGGTGAGCAGCTTCATCACCGGGCGTTGGATGATGGGAACCAGGCTCATATAAGAATAGGCAGCCACAGCAATGGGCGCCAGAAGTTCGGGGGCGAGCTTCCCTGAAACAAATATTGCCGTTGGACCATCGATGGCGCCGATGGAGCCAATGGATGCCGCCTGTTTCAGATCAAAACCCAGCAGTATCGCCAGGATAAGTGTGGCAAAAATGCCAAATTGACCGGCTGCCCCAAGCAATGCCATCTTGGGCTGTGCCAGCAGCGGGCTGAAATCGATCATCCCACCCACGCCGATGAAAATGAGCAAAGGGAATAATTCTGTTTGTATCCCGGCTCTATATAAGGCCGAGAGAAACCCTGTTCCATCGGCTGTGGCTGCCATGCCCAGGTTTGCCAGAATGCAACCAAACCCGATCGGCAACAACAGAACTGGCTCGTACTCCTTTTTAATGGCAAGATAGATAAGGATCAATCCCACCAGGATCATGACAATATTCTTCCAGCTAAAATGTCCAATATCAAAGGTGAAAATGCTCAGGATTTTTTGCAAGTCCATGGTTTCCTCATCATCCTCAGTCTTTGAAGCGTATCAACGTTTGTCCATGACCTACCTGATCACCACCTGCAACCAGGATCTCACCGATAACTCCCTCTCGGTTAGCGCGGATGGAATTTTTCATTTTCATGGCTTCCAGAATGCACAGTTCCTGACCGTATTGAACCGCGTCACCCGCTTTGACCAGAATATCCACGATCACGCCAGGGATGGGTGCTGATATTTCACCACTAGCTTTAGCGGGGTCCTGAGCAGGTGCTTCGATCTTGACTTGCTGAACCGTTGCTCCAATTTCATAGGGAATTTTTTGTGGCAGGGTGGACAGAATGCTCTCTTCGGGCCAAACCTCGAATAGTTCGCCGTTCACGCTGGCTTGAATCGGTCTGGCATGGATATCGCCCACAACAACTTCATAAGTAGTGTTCTGGATTTTCACATGGATTTTCATTCCGTCCTCACTTTGTGTGTTTTGAATATGGCAGACTGCGGTGACTGCGCTGTACGCTTTGCCAGGGAGTGAGCGCTTCTTGCTGGCAGAGGGGGGTTGGGATGGTGGTGGAATTTTGCAAGCGAATGGCAGTCGCCACTGCCGCTGCCGCCGCTTTCTGTTTCAATGTTCTTTCATCGTTGGCAGAGAAGGTGGAATCTTGTGGTTCATTTTCTTTCTTCCTCTTTCGTGTGAGATATACCAGTAATTCCATCATTCCCCACAACAAAAGAATGCCCACAAAGACCAGAATAATCCCGATGAGGGTGATCCATAGCGCTGTTGTTAAATTTGTATTTGCCATGAACACTTCTCCTCTTATACCGGAGCGTTCCCATGTTTGCGCATGGGATGTTGCACCTGTTTCTGGTGCAGTGTCTTCAAGGCAGAAATGATGATTGGTCTGGTCTGGCTTGGTTCGATCACGTCATCAATATGTCCGGCATGGGCGGCTGCATAGGGGTTCAGAAATTTCTCTTTATACAATTCGGTCACCGCGAGTCTCTCTTTAGCTGGATCTTCTGCGTTCTTGATCTGGTTCGCGTAGAGGATGTTAGCGGCGCCTTCTGGACCCATCACGGCTATTTCCGCAGTTGGCCAGGCAAAAGTGAAATCGGTGCCCAGATATTTGCTGCTCATCACAATATACGCCCCTCCATATGCCTTGCGGGTTACCACGCTGATCTTGGGAACCGAGGAAGTGGAATAGGCGAATAGAACTTTTGCGCCGTGGCGTATGATCCCTCCGTGTTCTTGATTCACGCCTGGTAAAAAACCGGGTGAATCAACAAAAGTGATGATCGGCAGGTTAAAACAATCACAGAACTGCACGAAGCGGCAGATCTTGTCGGAGGCGTTGATGTCTATGACGCCAGCGATGATGCTGGGTTCTTGCGCCACGATACCCACCGCACCTCCATCCATTCTGGCGAACCCGATAATCGCGTTGGGGGCAAAAGTGGCTTGCAGTTCAAGAAATGAGCTGCGGTCCACAATGCGATTGATCACGTCGTGCATGGAATAGGGCACGGATGAATCAAGCGGCACGATGGCATTCAATTCCCTATCTACGCGATTCGCATCATCTGAAGGGGCGACAAAAGGAGGGTTTTCCGCATAGTTGGCTGGCAGGTAGTTAAGGATGGTCCGGCATAACCGCAATGCATCGCTTTCCGTTTTAGCGGTCAGGCTGGCTGTACCGCTGGTGGAAAGATGAACATTTGCGCCGCCCAACTCTTCAAAATCAACTTCTTCGCCGGTCACTGTCTTAATCACATTGGGACCGGTGAGGAACATATAAGATTGTTTCTCGACCATGATGATGAGATCAGTCAGGGCGGGGGAATACGCGGCGCCGCCCGCGCATGGACCCAGAATGATGCTTATTTGTGGGATGATGCCGGAGTATTGTGAATTCCTGCGGAAAATCTCGCCATAGCCACCCAGGCTATACACACCTTCCTGAATGCGCGCGCCGCCAGAATCGATCAGCCCGATGATCGGGGCGCCGTTTTCATATGCCAGATCCATGACGCGGCAGATCTTGGAACTTTGCATTTCACCCAGCGCTCCCCCCTTCACGGTGAAATCTTGCGCATAGACAAAT
>ERZ795032.2641-NODE-2641-length-9944-cov-4.338659_pt1 | contig 9944 bp, 6 predicted proteins | sample MGYA00375124_ERZ795032 | MGnify/ENA primary metagenome ERZ795032 (study PRJEB30167, sample SAMN05720154) | activated sludge metagenome | isolation source: Anaerobic digester | place: China | collected 2015-12-16 ... | reverse complement strand
GTAGCACCGCCAGCCGTTTTAATAAGTCCGTCTTCGACTGACGACGACCGGATAAACCGGTCTGAAATATAATCCACGTCCCTGCCGCCCGTTCTTATTTTCTCAACCGTTTGATAAAATCGGGGAAGTTTTTCGCGTAAGCCGTGTATGGAAAAAGCGAAGTAGAAATCGTCCTGCTGCTCGTACCAGATATCGTAAACCGGAAAATAGACCAACAGGTCGTTATCCGGCTTTCCGTATTGAAGGAACGATTGCACCCGGTTTATGTAGGAGAAGAAGGCCGGTGCATCTTTCCAGACGGGCTGGGTAGGCGACAGGTTCACCGATGCGTAAAAAAGCCAGCCCGGCCATGCAGCTTCCCGGGGCGAATAAGGCGTTCCGTGAAAAAAGACATGATTTACGCCCGAGGTAAACACCTGGTCTATCTCAGCCTTGCATTGAGCCAGTGAGGTCCGGAAGTGTTCCGTTAACCAGGTAAATGTTTCCGATGAGGTATAATTTTTCCCCGAAATGTGGGCAGCCGAACTGGCAAATTTCAAGGTTACCGGATCCCCGTCATTTATTTTAATCAGGCTGTCTTTTCGTAATCCGGGAATATCAAAACCCGTTATTCCAAAAATCTCGCATTCGGGAACGTCCACAGTAGCATAAAGATCCAGGATATTAGCCGGAGATCCGTGTGCCTGGTTCCGAGTGGTAGCACCGTGCCTGTTTGCCCACTCCGTCCAGGAAACCGTGAAATTTTCCAGCAACATCTCTCCCATCGTTTCCCGGTAATCGGAAATCACTCTACGGGAGGTATCTGTTTGTCCTTTACCCAATAACTCGGGCAGGTATTCCTCCAGCTTATATCCTCTTCGCTGTTCAAATTCCTCCAAAAAGCCGGGACTCCAGTTTGCTCCGTAAACTTCGTAAGAATCGTTGAAAAATGCGTTCGGCCACGGGGCGCCGCTGCGAGAAAAAGCATCGTCAAACCTGTTGAGGTAATTTTTTACGGCACTTTTGTTGAAATGATCCATTACATACCCCAGGCCACCCGGCGCAGCACGCTTTACCTGCTGAAATGTCTTCCCGACAAACAACGCAATCAGCCTCCAGTTCCCCGCCGGTGCCAGCCAATCTAAAATGCCGTCCTGACCCACGGAGGAAGTCAGGTCTGTTTTTTGGCCGTCATCGGAAAAAGCGTACAGCTTAGACAGGTATGCCACTTTTCTCTGTTCTTCATCCCCGATCGTGATTTTCATCTCCATTCTTGTACCTCCCTTCACTTTATATTCCTGAAACAGTGCTTTTGTTGCTGCATCCTCAACCGTTACACCGGGACCCCCAAAAGGCCATCCGGTTCCCGTATTCATGTCTACCTCCATGCCCAGCCGGTGCGCTTCGGATACGGTATGGGAAAGCATTTCCATCCATTTCGGAGAGAGATAGTTTATGTACTGGGGTTCACCGTTCTTTACCCCATAGATCGGCGTGATCTCTACTCCACCCATGCCCGCTCTGGCCAGTTCTTCGAGATTATAGCTTAAATTGGGTGGGTCTACCGCGCTTCCCAACCACCACCAGCGTGTCCACGGCTTACATTCGACGGAAGGCCGGGGCCATGAATTGTGTTGGGAACTTACGGCTGTAATATGTATTAACACGATAAAAAAAAGCAGGATCCTCTTCATTTGAATAGAGTTGATTATTCGATTCCTTTCCGGTATTGTTTCATGTTCTCTCTGCCACTATAGCTTCCTGTTCCGGATACGGGTCCCGGAGTTCCGCCCGTATCAATGCTCGGAGAAGGAAAAAGGTTGTTCTCCCGGTAAAGGTAATAATTTTTATTAAAAAAATTTTCCCGGCACGGATTAAACCAAATATTATCCATTTCAAGCTTTTCGATACGCATTAAGAAACTTTTTTTTTATCCAGCTGTTTATTGTTTGCTATACCGTCAATAAAATCATATGAACAAAAGAAAAATATTCGAGCAACGGAGGCAGTTTTTGCAGGAAATGGAAGAGGTTGCCGTACAAAAACAGCATGCCAAGCTCAAACTTACTGCACGCGAAAGATTAAACGTGTTGTTCGACGAAGGGAGCTTCTTCGAACTCAATACTTTCGTTGAGCCGGCTAAAGCGATTAAAAAAACTCAAAATGCATTCGGAGATGGAGTTGTGGTAGGGCGTGGATTGATACAGGGACGCAGCGTGTTTGCTTATGCCCAGGATTTTACCGTAATGGGCGGATCACTGGGTTTTGCGCACGGGATGAAAATTGCCAAGGTTCAGGAGATGGCGCTTAAGTTCGGGTCTCCCTGTGTAGGCCTGATCGATAGCGGCGGCGCGCGGATTCAGGAAGGCATCAACAGTTTATCGGCTTACGCGCGGATCTTCAGAAACAACGTCAGTTCGTCCGGAATTATTCCGCAGATAAGCGTTATTCTTGGCCCGTCCGCTGGCGGTGCGGTGTACTCTCCCGCCATGACCGATTTTGTGATTATGACCAACAAAACGTCGTACATGTTCGTTACGGGACCCGATGTGGTGAAGGAAGTCCTTAACCAGAATATCAGTATGGATGAGCTGGGCGGAGGGAATATCCACGCAGAGAAAAGCGGCGTAGCCCACTTCGTGTTCGAAGACGAAGAACACGCCATCATACAGGTTCGCAAACTGCTGGCCTACCTTCCCCTGAACAATTTCGATCCAGTCCCTGTTTCCATGGATGTCAGTTTCAATGCGGAGCGTCAGGAATATCTGAACAAGATTGTTCCCGATGATCCGAACCGTCCGTACGACATGAAGGATATCATCAATATCCTGGTAGACAACAATACTTTTCTAGAGATTCACGAGAAATTTGCACAAAACATACTCGTCGGTTTTGCGCGACTGGATGGGAAAACAATTGGAATAGTGGCAAACCAGCCTAAGGTAATGGCAGGGACATTAGACATAAACGCCAGCATAAAAGGCGCCCGTTTTGTTCGGTTCTGCGACAGCTTTAACATTCCCATTCTGGTGCTGGAAGATGTTCCCGGATTTATGCCCGGGTCTGAACAGGAACATACCGGAATTATCCGCAACGGGGCCAAGCTGCTATACGCATTTTGTGAAGCTACGGTTCCCCGGGTCACCGTCATTACCCGGAAAGCATACGGCGGAGCATTTATCGTGATGAACAGCCTGGGTATCGGCGGCGATTTTAATTTCGCCTGGCCAACGGCTGAAATTGCAGTGATGGGCCCCGCCGGAGCCATTAAAATAGTAAACAAAGCCGAGCTTGCCGCAGCTTCCGACCGGGAAGCTGTTGAAAAGGAGCTGGTGGAAAAGTACAAGGACGAGATTGCCAACCCGTTTAAGGCGGAAGAACTGGGGATGATCGACGATGTGATCAAGCCTTCGAAGACCCGGCAGGTGCTCATCACCGCCTTTGATATTTTAGCCAACAAACAGTATTCCCAACCCGAGAGGAAGCACGGAAACATACCGTTGTAATATGACGCAGGGGCTTGTTGGACAGCCTCTGCAAAAAACTGAATCACAGCATGAACAAAAAAATTCTTATCGCCAACAGAGGTGAAATAGCTATACGCATTATCCGGTCGGCAAAAAAACTAGGCTTAACTACCTGCGTTATTCAGGGTAACCGTGAGCCCGATGCCATGTACCTGGAATATGCCGATGTAATCATTCCCGTGCGGGAAAACCTGACCGGCAGCATCATTTTCCTCAATCCCGAAGAGATCGTCAGGCTCGCTCTTGAGCATCAGATCGACATGATCCATCCCGGGTACGGATTCCTTTCGGAGAACCCGGATTTTGCCGCCCTCTGCGAACAGAATGGCATTACGTTTATCGGCCCTTCTTCCGATTTGATACAAAACATGGGCATCAAGACCATTGCAAAAAAAATGGCAGCCGAGGCCGGAATGCCGCTCGTCCCAGGCAGTGCAGGCGCCATTACCGATGCACAGGTGGCCAAAGAGTTCGCCGACACAATCGGGTACCCGGTCATTCTTAAAGCATCAGCGGGTGGTGGCGGACGCGGAATGCGCATCGTGGAAAAAGCCGAAACCATGGAGCGCCACTTCAAATCGGCCTACGATGAAGCGGTGGCTGCCTTCGGTAACGGCGATATTTTTATCGAGAAATACCTGACGAACCCCAAACACCTGGAGTTTCAAATCCTTGGAGACAGATACGGGCACGTCATTCATTTAGGTGAAAGGGAATGCTCCTTGCAAAGAAAACACCAGAAACTGATCGAAGAAGCACCCTCGGCCAGCATCGATTCCAAGACAAGGGAACAAATGGGCAAGCTGGCCGTGAAGTTTGCCCAATCCATTGGATACTACTCTGCCGGCACCATCGAGTTTATCCTCGACGAAGACGGATCCTACTATTTCATGGAGATGAACACCCGCATCCAGGTTGAACACCCTGTCACAGAAATGATAACCGGGGTAGACTTGATCGAATGGCAGATCCGGATCGCCCTGGGCGAGAAACTCCGGCTGAAACAAAAAGAGATCAGGCTTAACGGATGGGCCATCGAATGCAGGGTAAACACGGAAGATCCGCAAAACCGCTTCACGCCGCAAACCGGATTTATTGAAAGGGTTTTCTTTCCACACGGAGATCATATACGCGTGGAAACCGGCGTTAAGGATTTCTCAGTGGTCACCCCCTACTTCGATTCAATGATTGCCAAGATCATCGTTCACGGCGAAAACCGGGACGATTGTATCGATAAAACCCTGAATGCTTTAAAAGAATTTTCAATTTCGGGATTGAAAACAACTGTGCCGTTTTGCCGGACTGTCCTGCGCAGCAAGGAATTCAGGGAAGCTACGTATACCACACACTGGATAGACTCGGTTTTCACCACCGACATGCTCGAATCGGAAGACGAAGCCATGATGGCAGCGCTGGCAGCGACCATCACTTATGCGAAAGAATACCTCCAATACTCGTCCGATTCCCCAATGTTCAAAAGCGAATCACTCAACGTCTGGGTACTCAACAAGAGAATTAACAAATAAACGGTAATTAACAAAATGGCAACATCATACGTATACAAAAGAGATGCCACCCGCTTGTTTATCGCCATGCGGGACAACGGCGACAGGTATAAAATCTACTTGCCCAAAGAGTCAAAACCAATCATCAACGGTGAAGAAAAGGACGTTTTTTTCATTGAACACAAAAATAATTTTTCGTCCTTCAGTATGGGCGATGCCACATACCGGTGCGAAATAACCCAGCGCGACCAGCACCGGATCATGGTAAAGGTAAACGGCGTGGAATACAAATTCAGCATCGAGTCTATCTTCTCCTACTTGCGACGTAATTTGCTCAATAAAGGAGTTGAAGTACAAGCCGGCAACAACCTGAAATCGCCCATGCCGGGAAAAATTGTCGATATTTTTGTCAGCGAGGGCGATCTGGTGAACGAAGGCGAACCGGTATTGAGGCTCGAGGCAATGAAAATGCAAAACGAAATCACTGCTTGTTGCAACGGTGTAATCCGCAAAATACATGTTGCACCGGGACAATCGATCATGCAGGACGAACTGCTGGTAGAGATTACTTCTATAGACGAGTAACCGGTAAGAAACAGCTAGATAACCCGCACTTTTAAGACACCCGCAATGTCTTTGATGCGTTTCACGTTTTCGTCGGTAATCTCTTCCTCCAGGTCCACCATCGTGTAAGCGTAATCACCGCGGCTGCGATTGATCATATTGGCAATATTGGTGCCCTGTTCAGCCAGTACGGCAGAAATCTGCCCCAGCATTTTGGGAATATTTTTGTGTGCAATAGTCAACCGGTGTTTTACGATACTGATACCCATGTCGCAGACCGGAAAATTCACCGAGTTCCGGATATTCCCATTCTCCAGGAAATCCTTCGTCTGCAGTACGGCCATCACGGCACAGTTGTTTTCGCTTTCCGGAGTAGAGGCACCTAAGTGCGGGACAGGAATAACACCGGGGACATTGATCATCTTTTCGTTGGGAAAATCAGTTACATACTCGCTCACAATACCGGCCTCCAAAGCATCGATCATGTCCGCATCGTTCACAAGCTCTCCCCTGGAAAGATTGATTATCCGCACTCCCTCTTTCATTTGAGCAAACGCCTCCTTGTTGAGCATACCTTTTGTCTCATCCGTCAAAGGGATGTGCAACGTGATGTAATCGCAGTGCTTGAAAACTTTCTTCAGATCGTTAGCTTTTTTCACCGAACGCGATAAACCCCATGCATGATCAACAGAAATATAGGGATCGTATCCGTAAACATCCATTTCCATGTTTACCGCTGCATTGGCAACCATTACTCCAATAGCTCCAAGTCCAATTACACCTAGCTTTTTGTCGCGAATTTCCGGTCCTACAAATTGCGCTTTTCCTTTCTCTACCTGCTTGGGCACATCGTCCCCTGTTAACGACCGTGTCCAGTTAATCCCTTCCACAATCTTTCTCGACGACAAAAGCATGGCAGCAATTGCGAGTTCCTTTACCGCATTGGCATTGGCCCCCGGCGTATTGAAAACAACGATTCCTTTTTCCGCGCATTTGTCTACGGGGATATTATTAACTCCGGCTCCGGCACGTGCTATACAATGCAAACTATCGGGAAATTCCATCTCATGCAACGACGCGCTGCGTAAGATGATCCCATGCGGTGCATCCATTTTTTCACCTACTTCAAAGTTTTGTCCGAATTTTTCCAACCCCGATTCGGAAATTCCGTTCAGGGTTTTAATCTTGTACTTACCCATTATTTATTGTTAATTAGAGAATTACTATCGACGAGCAGATGTTTTTATTATTTGAAACAAATGACTTCAAATTTCGAACGCAAAGATATAAAATCTTCATCTCATTTTACAATTTATTACAAAAAATAGTAAGAATAAGTCAAGTTGTATTAATACTCATCCCGGGTATGGTTTATCCCCAGTAATTTCACCGCTTCTACCACAACAATCGGAACAAACGACAGCCCGACAACATACAGCCAGTGAACTCCATCCATTTCGACAATCTTAAAGATGTCACGGATGGCGGGTAAAAACAATACAATGAGCATCAAAACAGCCGACGCGAGAATGGCAAGCACTAGCGCCTTGTTGCTCATCGGGCTTGTCCTGAAAGACGACCGCCTGTTGGAATGTAGGTTACGCACGTGCAGCAGCTGTGAAAAAGCCAGTACAGCAAACGCCATGGTCTGCCCCAGCTGTTGTCCGCCATCGTTGAATCCTATCCGGTAAGCGGCCAGCGAGATCAGACCAATGGTCATTCCCTGGTAAAAAATGCGCCAGGTCATTCCCCGGGTGAAGAAGCCCCGCTTCGGGTCACGCGGATGGCGGGTCATAATGTCTTTTTCTGCCGGGTCCATGCTCAGCGCCAGTGCCGGCAGGCTATCGGTAACCAGGTTTATCCAGAGGATCATGATAGGCGTAAGCGGATTTCCAAGGTTGAAGACAGAAGCGATAAAAATCAGCAATACTTCGCCCACATTAGCGGAGAGCAGGAATTGAATGGCTTTGAGAATATTATCATAAATGCGGCGGCCCTCTTCCACAGCCCCAACAATGGTGGCAAAATTGTCATCGGTAAGCACTACATCCGATGCGTCCTTGGCCACCTCGGTCCCCACAATCCCCATTGAGACGCCAATATCAGCCTGCTTAAGCGCAGGTGCATCGTTTACCCCATCACCGGTCATTGCCACAATATCTCCGTGTGATTGCCATGCTTTTACTATCCTCACCTTGTGCTCGGGTGCCACACGCGCATAAACCGAGTATTTCTCTATGTCACGATAAAGTTCCTCGTCGGGTATTTCCTGCAACACATTTCCGGCCACTGCCTTATCGCCTTCGGTATAAATCCCGATCTCAGCGGCAATGGCCACGGCTGTCACCTTATGATCACCCGTTATCATCACCGGGCGTATTCCTGCGGTCTTGCATTTCTTTACGGCTTCCACCACTTCGGGACGGGCCGGATCGATCATCCCCAACATACCGATAAACACCAGGTTTCTTTCAATGGTCTCTGCATCTACACGGTCTGGGAGCCGGTCAATGTCTCTATACGCCACGGAAAGAACCCGCAGCGCAGATTTAGCCATCCGGTTGTTTTCGTTCCGGATCGTGGTTATGTCTTCTTCGGTAATGGTACGGACTTTCCCGTGCATCAGGATGTGCGTGGTAACCGCCAGCACTTCGTCGAGGCCACCCTTGACGTTCACACGCAGCTTCCCATCGGCCATCTGATTGACGGTAGCCATCCGCTTCCGTTCCGAATCGAAAGGCACTTCTGAAACACGCGGATACTTCCGATCCTCTTCGTTCTTGTTCAGGTTTAGGGCAAGAGCAATATCCACAATAGCTGTCTCGGTAGGATCACCGGCGTTTTCGTGTGTACCGTCGGGCAACATTTTCAGGTGGGCATCGGTACAAAGGAGCGATGAGTTCAGCAGGATTCTCTCATCGTCGCTTAACTCTTCAGGAACGGGCGGATTTCTGAAATCGCATCGATTTCCGCTTACCATTCCTTCCACCACGGTCATTTTATTTTGTGTGAGCGTTCCCGTCTTATCGGAGCAGATCACGGTGGTACTTCCCAACGACTCAACCGACGGCAGTGTACGCACGATGGCATTGAGCTTTACCAAACGCTGGACACCAATGGCCAGCACAATGGTCGATACGATCTGCAAACCTTCAGGAATAGCTGCCACGGCAAGGCTTACAGCCATCATAAACATCTCCAGCCAATGATTTCCATACAGCATACCCACGGCAAAAATCAACACACAGATGCCAAGCGCCACATAACCCAGAATTTTTCCGAGCTGCTCCAATCTTTTTCCCATCGGAGTTTCCGTCTCTTGTGCACTTTGCAGCATACCGGCAATCTTACCCACCTCGGTATCCATTCCCGTGCTAACTATCACTCCTTTTCCCCGACCGTAAGTTATTACACCGGTAGAAAAAGCCATGTTGTCACGGTCTCCCAACGGAACATCTTCCGTATCAATTGCCTCCGTACTTTTTTCCGCCGGCACCGATTCCCCCGTAAGTGCCGATTCCTGAATCTTCAAGTTTACCGCTTCGATAAGGCGCATATCCGCAGGGATAATATCACCGGTGTCAAGAATCACTATATCGCCCGGAACAAGCTGCGTAGATACCGTTTCCGTCACTTCACCGTCCCGCAATACTTTTGACCGCGGTGCGCTCATCTTGTTCAGGGCATCGAGCGATGACTGAGCCTTGGTTTCTTCCATCACGCCGATAATAGCATTTACGATAAGGATAGCAAGGATAATGAAGGTTTCGGTCAGCCCCTCTCCCTCCATCACGCCGATAACACCCGACACAGCTGCGGCTATAAGCAATATAACCACCATACTGCTTCTGAACTGCTCAAAAAAGATTACCGCTATGGATTTTTGTTTCTTGGACGCCAGCTGATTAGGCCCTGCCTCTTCGAGTTTCTTTTTTGCTTCGGCAGAAGAAAGGCCTTGATCTGGAGATACATTGAACTGTTGCAACACCTCCCCGACAGGTTGGTTGAAAAATGGTTTCATAGTTGTTTGTTTTGTTTGCGGTCATTAAGAAATTACTTATTCAGCTTTCACTCCGCTCCAGTCGAAAGCACCGTACCTGATAAAACAAACCGGAGGATAAATTGTTTGGAATGCCCTTAAGCCGTGCGACAACCGGACAAATACCGGCAGAGGCGCCATAAATGACGCCTCTGTCAACCGATACGGCCAATCCGTCAAAAATCAAAACTCAGGATAATTCCGTTGACGGTTCCGCTAATGCTGTCGCACGTTCCGTCGGCTTTGATGGATCCGAGCAACAGAACGTCATATTCAATGCCGTTGCAGCGATAACGGCCTTCTATCCGAAAGTGTGAGCCAGACGGATCA
>ERZ795032.2638-NODE-2638-length-9946-cov-4.449297_pt1 | contig 9946 bp, 8 predicted proteins | sample MGYA00375124_ERZ795032 | MGnify/ENA primary metagenome ERZ795032 (study PRJEB30167, sample SAMN05720154) | activated sludge metagenome | isolation source: Anaerobic digester | place: China | collected 2015-12-16 ... | reverse complement strand
AATACCTTTCGAAAATATCGGGATGAGTTTCTGAAAACAGCTGTAAACTACCCACAAAAACTCCTTTCGGCAGGGGTCCCTGATGATGTCCGTTGGTGTAAAACCGGTCGTTTATCAGGAAATATACATTGGTGTTGAGGTTAGGCACGTCACATTTGAATGCTTCGTACGGATCAACAGGAACAGGGACGTTCCGCAGGTTCAACCCTAAATCACAGTCGAACACGCGGGACACATCCGTATGTTTATAATCTTCTGATTTTGAGGTGGGGAATCCCGATCTATTGAACGCTTCAAAAGCAGCGTCGCGATGACGATTGAGTCCGGCAACGGAATTCGCATCGATCTCGTCTCTGTAGTCGTTGAATAAATCGATATATTGTTGTTCAATCATTTTTGTTACGGGTTAGGGGTTCACAAGCCAGTCATATCCTTTTTCTTCAAGTTCGAGAGCCAGATCCGGCCCTCCGGTTTTAATGATTTTTCCGTCGTAAAGCACGTGAACCACATCAGGTTGAATATAATCGAGAAGTCGCTGATAATGGGTAATTACAATGGCAGCTTTTTCGGGACTGTGCAACGCATTTACCCCGGCAGCAACAATTCGTAATGCATCGATATCCAATCCCGAATCGGTTTCGTCAAGTATAGCCAACGTAGGATCGAGCATGGCCATCTGAAAGATCTCGTTCCTCTTCTTCTCCCCTCCCGAGAAACCCTCGTTCACCGAACGGCTTACCAGTTGACTGTCGATACCCAGTAATTCGCGCTTGTCACGCATCAGTTTCAAGAAGTTTGATGCCGATATTTGCTCTTCGCCCCTGTATTTACGTTGTTCATTTAACGCAGCACGCATAAAATTAACCATGCTTACACCCGGAATTTCAATGGGGTACTGAAAGCTAAGGAAAATTCCCTCCTTGGCCCGGTCGGCAGGCTCCATATCGAGCAGTTCCTTTTCTTTGAAAATTACGCTACCGCGTGTCACTTCATATTTTGGATTTCCGGCAAGTACAGAAGCCAACGTACTTTTTCCCGACCCGTTAGGGCCCATAATAGCATGAATTTCGCCTTCGTTTACTTCCAGATGAATACCTTTCAGGATTTCTTTATTCTCTACTACTGCATGTAGATTTTTTATTCTCAATAAATTAGTCATATTACTCGCTACTTATTCTTACTTGTGGTTTCTATTTCTATGCACATGTTCTATGTGAATAACAATTTTTTTCATCAATTGTTTTGTTCTAGCCAGCCTCTTGTCCCGAAGCATTGTTTTCTGTGATAATGGTGTCGGCCGCTTTTATCTTTTTAAAAAGTTCAGATGCAAAAACAAATTCGTTCAGCTTTTCATTGTTGGCGTCCATTATTTTGTCTTTCGATCCCTGCCACTCCAGGATTCCCTCGTTCAGGAAGATAATATTATCGCCGATGTTCATTACCGAGTTCATATCGTGTGAGACCACAATAGAAGTAATCCCAAAATCTTCCGTTATATCCGAAATAAGTTCGTCAATAAGCTGTGCTGTTTTCGGGTCGAGTCCGGAGTTTGGTTCGTCGCAAAACAGGTACCTGGGATTCAACGCAATGGCACGGGCAATAGCAGCCCGCTTCATCATACCGCCCGATATTTCCGACGGATAAAGATCTGCCGCATGTGAGAGGTTTACCCTTTCCAGACAGAATTCGGCACGTTTTTTTCTTTCACGAAGGTTCATCCGGGAAAACATGTCCAACGGGAACATCACATTTTCAAGCACAGTCTTGGAGTCGAACAGGGCCGATCCCTGAAACAGCATCCCCATGTCACGGCGCAAACGTTTCATTTCTCTTGCTCGCATCTCGGTAATGTCACGACCGTTATACCTGATCTCACCAGAACTGGGCTGTATCAAGCCGATAAGACATTTCAAAAAAACCGTTTTGCCCGAACCGCTCTTTCCGATGATCATATTCACGGCTCCTTTTTTAAAGGAAGTCGTAATATCGTCGAGAACGAGACGCCCTTCGAATTCTTTTATTAAATTTCTTACCTGAATCATATATCAAGACTTATCTTTTTCAACCCATGACCAATTGCGTGAAAACCAAATCGGCAGCCAGTATCAGGATATTGTTGATCACAACCGAGTCGGTACTTGCTTTTCCCACCTCAAGTGATCCGCCTTTAACGTGATAACCAAAGTATGCGGAAACCGAAGCGATTATAAACCCGTAAATCATCGATTTCAGGATGGAAGTCCAGACAAAACTCTCCCGGAAAAAAAACTGAATCCCGTATATATACGTGGACACCGGGGGAGTACCTGTGAAAAGACAGATGACGTACCCGCCAAACATACCCAGAAACATACTCAATCCCACCAACACAGGCATAAAAAACACAAACGCCGAAACTTTGGGCATAATCAGGTAATTCGCCGAATTCACACCCATAATATCCAATGCATCAATCTGTTCTGTAACACGCATCGTACCAATTTCCGAAGCAATATTAGAGCCCACCTTTCCCGAAAGGATCAAACACATGATGGTGGAAGAAAATTCCAACAAAATAATTTCGCGCGAAACCACTCCAACCGTGAAGCGGGGCAGTAAAGGAGAAGCTACGTTTATAGCAATCTGCATAACAATAACCGCCCCTATAAAGAAGGAGATAATTATAACCAGCCAAATGGAGTTGACCCCCAGTTTATATACTTCCTTCGAGAATTCTTTAAAAAATTCTCGAGCTCGGTCGGGCGGAGCTATCACTCTTCTCATCAGCTCGACATACTCGCCGACACTCTCTAAAGAACTTATAATGCTCATTTCATCGGAAATTAAGGAATTGTAAACAAATAAGTATGCAACAGTTCACAAGCCAGAACGAATAGTTTATTTGTTTACAATTCCTAACGTGCACAAAGATAGGCAATGTTTTTTATTTTGATGATTGGCGGGGTAAAACAATTGGGAGAAATAATTGCATTATCTTTGTTAAATGTACGAATACAACGATAAAGAACTGGGAAAGATAATCGTGAAACCCGACACTCGGGCAAAGAGGATTATCGCCCGAAGAAAAGGGGAATATATCCAGTTGACCGTTCCGTTCGGATTTACCCCAAAAAGGTTACCCTCCCTGCTTGACGATATGCGTCATCGGTTAACAAAGCTGTTTACTGCTAGAGATCAACTCATTACGGAAGACTCCGTATTAGAGACGTTCTCGTTTACCGCAAGGCTGTCGAGGACACACCTGGTAGAAAATGTGAAAATGAGGTTGAAAGATGGCAATTTAACCATTTTTGTCCCCGGGAATTTTGATTTGGAGAACTCCACTTCTCAACATATTGTTAAAGAAATGATCAGGCAGGCTTTGCGGCACGAAGCCAAGAGAATTTTACCGGAAAAAACACGAAAATTTGCACAAGTACTCCACCTGCAGGTAAACGATATAAAAATCAACAAAAGTGTGTCGCGCTGGGGGAGTTGTTCCCGCCGGAAAACCATCAATTTCTCTTATTACACGATGTTGCTATCCGAAAAACAGATTGATTATGTGATTCTTCATGAGCTGGCTCATACGGTCGAACTGAATCACAGTGAAAAATTCTGGAACTTGCTCAATCGTTTTTGCGGTGAGGACGCCAAAACCATCAGCCGGTCGCTCAGAAAGTACCCATCAAAAGCCTATCAACTGTTGAGGCCTTGATTTATAAATCTTTCAGCATTATGTCACTGGGAGATTCATAAACAGACATTCGTGTATGCATCAAGGCATTCCAGTGCCGAGCGAAATCCCCTTCTACATCAATCAGAAAATCTTCTGAGCCCTCCTTGTCTATCTGCTCTATCAGGTCATTAACAGTCAGCAAATTAATATCCAAAGCGGGTTGGTAGGCCATAACGCGGTCATCATCCGGTGTGGGGGTCGGTAAAATCACCTGAAGCTTGTGCAGTTCATCAATAATATCGTTGGTTAACTTAATGGGTATTTTGCACTTCATCGATATCTGGTCGGCGGTAAGCGGGGTTTCACCTTCTGCGAACCGCCTTACAATTACCGATGCAATCATGATGGTAAAGAAATCCCGAAAACGGCGGCTGATGTTTTTAGTTTCCCTATCGAAAGAAAATTTTCGGACATTTTGTGCCGAATACGACAACTCTGCACCTATTAGTACAATAAACCAAGACATCTGTACCCACAAAAGCAACAGCGGTATGGCGGCAAAAGCCCCGTAAATGGCATTGTATTTTGCTATCCACAGCTGCCCGTTTAAATAGATCATCTGAAAAAGCTGAATAGCAACACCGCCGACAATCCCTCCGATCAATGCACTTGCCCATTTCACTTTTGTATTGGGCATAAACCTGTACAGAAGTGTCAAGGTGATGATCATTACTAAAAAAGGAAGAAAATTCAACACCTGGGTTACCACAGGGTCAAGGATATAACTGAACTTATCAAACGGGCCCGTAGATGCTTGTATAAGAGCTGTCAGACTGTAATTAAGGACAGCAAAAATAGGCAATAGTAGAATGAGCGCGAAGTAGTCGACCGCCCTCCGTTGGATAGATCGTCCTTTTTTCACTCCCCAAATACGGTTAAAGCTGTTCTCTATATCGGAAAACAGTAAGATGACGGTATATAACAGCAAGATAACCCCGATTCCGGCAAAAACCCCTCCCTTAGCATGCTCCAGGGAGTTGTTAACCAGCTTGATGATTGTCTCAATGGTGAAGGAGGTCGTCTCCGTAATCGAACTGTCGACGTCTAAAGAGTCCGGCTTTTGGACCGTACTCACAATATTTATTTCCTGATTGACACCTATGGATTCCGACACATCGATAAGGGTATCGGTCGCCATTTTTGACTCAGGCAAAGCAGCCGTTATTTCCGTATCGCTGTTGCTGAAGAAGTCGAAAATCTGGCTTTCCAGGATTTTCTCGAACCCGAAACCGCGGGCAATGGCAAACAATACGGCCAACATGGGGACAAGAGAAAGGATTGTACGGTATGTCAACGACCGGGAACTGGCTCCGAGGTTTTGCTCCTGCACACCTCTAACGGTGAGCATGGTGACTTTAAGAACATTGTGCAAAACATTCTTTTTATTGGAGAAATTTTCGGGATTTAGCCGCCAGATTTCGTAAGTAAGAAAGTGAACCCATTCCTTTATTTGGAGCCTGATCCTTTCAAACAACCCAGGCTTGTCTTCCTCCTCCTGTTTCGAAACTCTTTTTTTCCTTTTCAGCATACCTCAAAATAAAAAAGCAGCGGGCCTGTAAGCCGGGTTCTGTATCCCGACAAGTCGGGATGTTTGTCATTTATCTGCGAGACGATGTCACCATCGCTCTTTAGCGACCTACCCCTCGGCATCGGGCGAGCAACCCTACCTATCCGATATACATGGTCTTGCAACCCATAAGACGTACGGCATGCCGTGTTGCCACGGCACCCGGTAAGCTCTTACCTTACCTTTTCACCCTTGCATCGTAATCTCACGAGAAAACGAAGCGGTTGTTTTCTGTTACGCTACTCTGCCCTCACGAACAGCTTCCCGTTAGGAAGTATGGTGCTCTACGTTGCCCGGACTTTCCTCCCCGAATCCCGACAAATATCGGGACCGAAGCGACAAACCGGCCTGCTGCGACTGCAAAAGTAATACTAAATTAACGATTTAGCGTAATTATACCTGATTTTTTACAACTCACGAAGCATATTACGAATTGTGTACATCTACCGGCTACAATTAGCCGTCCAGGTCGCACCGTCCTTTACAACAGGCATCGTAAGGTGGCTTTTTGTACAGGAAAAGGTGATTATCACCGGAAAGGTGATTGTGAATGACACACCAACAAAAGGTTTAGTTAACCGAATACCGTGAAAACTTGTGCATAAACGACTCGTAATACGTTTTTGATACAGGGAGCTCGGGAGTGTTTTCGGCATCCAGTTCAAGCACAATCCCTCCTTTTACTTTTTTCAGTATCTTCACCTTGTCCATGTTCACAATATAAGAACGGTGACAACGTACTAACGGAGTATCTTTTGTCAGATTCTCCTCCATCCATTTTAGCGAATTGCGAAGCAGGAAGCGGGATTGCCTGGATTTGTTCAAATAAAAAATGGTGGCGTAATTATCAGCGGATTCAATATAGAGCAAGTTTTCCAGGGTGATCGAAATCTTCAGGTCACCCTTTTCGTCGGGAAACCCTACCAGGGTTCTTGTATGCGAGTCCGCCGTTTTTTCCTGTTCCATGTTTGCTAAAAGCAAACTTTTTTCCTTCCACGAGAAGTAAAGCCACGAAATAGCATAGGGCAACAACAGCACCAAGGCTGTGTTTACAGCACTTTGACGAAAGATATCCATAAAATCCCTGTCGGCACCCTCCTTGGGCACAAATTTCGAAAAAAGCGAATAAAACACCGCCATGGCCAGTACCTCACACAAGATCCAGAAACCATATTGCCAATAAAGGATATCGTTTTTTTTCGAATAGACCGCAAGAATAACACGGCTGACAACCACCACCAACATTCCGGTAAGAATGATCAGGCTGGAAAAAGTAAAATACTTAAAATCGGAAATAGCGGGATACCATGCCCTTGAGCCGAAAGGTTGGAAGATATTGATGAACAGCAATGCAAAAACCGCTGTGAACACAATCATTTTTACCGTGTTGCCTTTCTCGTATAAGTATGCGGGTATTTTCCCATTCATGTTAATAGCGTCAGTTACCGACCCGATGCAAAAATAGTTTTTTATTAAGGATTAACCAAATGAATTGCACGCTGCCCTAAAAAATTTCACCCCGCTATAGCGATTTCCACCCCACATAGGTGCTCCTGCCACATGCAGGCATCCTTTTTCCCTTTGATTTGCGGATACCTGAAAAAGGATATTTCTTTACAAGAAAAAATGAATTATTGCCAACGATTTACCGAGCTGGGAAATCTTTTTAAACAAGGGGCCGACTGCCGCTTACCCGAAACAAAAACGAGCATCCGTTTTTTTTCGTTCGGAAGCAACTTATGCTCTGGCGAAACATTACCCGCCGACTGCCACATTGAGGAAAATTATTCCTTTGAATATCCCGTATTTACCCCCTGCGGAAAACAAAAACAGGATAAAGCTATCTTGCTTTTGCACGGGTTGAACGAAAGGAACTGGACCAAATACCTCACCTGGGCCGAGTACCTGTGCAGCAACACGGGAAAACCCGTCATCCTGTTTCCTATCGCGTTCCACATAAACCGCTCGCCCCTGTCGTGGTCAACTCCGCGTGCCTTGTCTTCCCTGTTGAACTGCAGACGAAATAAATACACAGACGACCGCTCCATAAGTTTTGCCAACGTAGCGTTGAGCGAACGCATCAGCCAGAACCCGGAACGCTTTTATTTATCGGGCAGGCAAACCTGTGCCGACTTGACTTCTTTATACGAAGAAATAAAAACAGGAAAACATCCCCTTTTCACGGAAGGCACGCATATCGACATTTTTGCCTATTCCATAGGAGCATTCCTTTCGCAGGTGGCACTCATGGCAAACCCAAAAGGGCTCTTCGCCGATACGCGCCTGTTTATGTTTTGTGGAGGGAGTATATTCCGTTCCATGCATGGCGTTTCCCGAAGCATTATGGATAGGGCCGCCTTTGAAAAGCTGTATAACTACTACGTTTATACTTTCGGCATGGAACCAATTGCTAAATGGTTTCGGGACAAAGCTTTCGACGCATTTTTCCAGATGATTTTACCCGAGAGGTTTCAAACACAGCGCGAAAGTTTTTTTGAACGGATCGGGGAAAAAATCAGAGGCATTGTTCTTGCGCAAGATGTGGTAATTCCATACCATGGAGTACAAGAAGCGCTGGGGATAAAGAATACGGAAGTAAGAATTGAATTACTGGATTTTCCATATCCTTATTCCCACGAAAATCCTTTTCCCGTGAACCTCAAAGATGTTTCATCCGTTGACCGTTCTTTTATGAATGTCTTTTCCCAGGCAGCCGGTTTTTTAGAATAGGCTTTTTAACTTTTTTTTTCTTTACAAGCTGATTTTAATGTTTTATTTGTATATTTGGGCTCGAAAGTTTGAGGAATGAGTAATTCCCGGAATTGCTCCAGTCTTCGGAATCTCCATCAAAATCGGTTGGGAGATTATTATATTTAGTAAAATTTCAAATAGAACTAATTATGTCGGTAAAATTGAAGAAAAAAGGGATCAGCCTGCTATTCGTATTACTTTCCTTTGCATCACTGTCTGCTCAATACCAACCCCACTGGGATTCGTTGGATAAAAGGGAAGTACCCCAATGGTGGCAGGATGCCAAGTTCGGTATTTTTATTCACTGGGGACTGTATTCCGTTCCCGCCTACGCTCCTGTCAATGAAGTAGATGGTATTTACGAAAAGTATGCCGAACATTATTACAACCGGCTCTTAACCGGCAACAAGTTTTTTCAGGATTTTCACGCAAAACAATACGGTGAACACTTCAAATACGCTGATTTTGCACCCCTCTTTAAAGCCGAATATTTTAATTCCGACGAGTGGGCAGAACTTTTCAGGGAAGCGGGTGCGAAATACGTCGTGCTGACATCCAAGCACCACGATGGTTTTTGTTTATGGCCCAGTACACAATCCCCTCATTGGAACAGCGTGGTGATGGGGCCGCATACCGATTTAATCGGTAAGTTATCCACCTCAGTCCGCAATACCGGTCTCCGTTTCGGGTTGTATTATTCCCTGTTGGAATGGGCTCATCCGTTGTACTCCCAGCCCACCATTGAAAAATGGGTGGACAGGCACATGATTCCGCAGATGAAGGAGCTGGTCAACAATTACAAGCCCGAAATCATTTTCTCCGATGGAGAATGGGATTACGACAGCAAAACCTTGAAAAGCGAAGAGTTTCTAGCCTGGTTGTACAACGAATCTCCCGTAAAAAACTCGGTAGTAGTAAACGACAGGTGGGGAAAGGAGACCAGAAGCAAACACGGGGGCTACTATACCACGGAATACGATCTGGTGCACAGTCAGCAGGGTATTGGAGACAACGCGGATCATCCGTGGGAAGAAAGCCGCGGTATAGGAACATCCTACGGATACAACCGTTTCGAAACAACGGAACATTACCTTTCTTCAAAACAGCTGATCGATATCCTTATCGATAAAGTGGCGAATGGCGGTAATTTCCTACTGAACATAGGCCCCGATGCAACCGGCATGATCCCTGTCGTTATGCAGGAAAGGTTATTGGATATAGGGAAATGGCTGAAAGTGAACGGAGATGCCATCTATTTTTCGCAGCCGTGGAAAAGTCCCAACAGGCCAAAAAACGAAAACCTGCTCTTCACCCGGAAAGGAGGGAATTTGTATATCCTTTTAAAGAAGTGGCCAAAGACACCTGTCATCCTTACCGGCCTGAAACGTGCGGGGAAAGTTGAATTATTGGGATACAAGGGAACCCTGAATGCAAAACAACAACAGGGAAAACTGACGATCACCTTCCCCCCCTCCTTAACTGTTGATGAACTACCTTCCCAACATGCGTGGGTAATTAAAGTTTCAGATTTCAGGGAGTAGTGTTTCTATTTTGGGAAGGTTTTCACTTCCTTTATGTTGTTTTTTTGGTTTTTTGAGTTTGTAATTTCATTTTGAGCTTTAGCAGACAAGAATGAGCAATACCATTAAAAACAGGATTGAATTCGAGAATATCTATGTTGCCCACTACTCGAGGATGAAACGTTTTGCACAGGAATACGTTATTCGCGAAGAGGATGCAGAGAATATTGTGCAGGATGTCTTTCTCGATTTGTGGGAGCAGAACTTTCTTTTGCTGACGCACACCAATCTTTTCGCTTATCTGTTTACGACGCTAAAGAACAGGTGTATCGATTTTTTAAGGCACAAGACAATTGTGCAGAATACAGCACAAAAATTACAGGACGACTA
>ERZ795032.2630-NODE-2630-length-9986-cov-3.623099_pt1 | contig 9986 bp, 4 predicted proteins | sample MGYA00375124_ERZ795032 | MGnify/ENA primary metagenome ERZ795032 (study PRJEB30167, sample SAMN05720154) | activated sludge metagenome | isolation source: Anaerobic digester | place: China | collected 2015-12-16 ... | reverse complement strand
GCTTATCAAGTCCGGCATGACAACCATTGATATGTTTACTTGCCGGAGTAATAACCGGATGAAGGAGAGAAGAAGATGAGACTCAGAGCCATCCTTCCCTTGTTTGTTCTCGCTGCCCTGTTGAGTATTCCGATGCACGTATCCGTGTCATTTGCCCGCAATCCGGACCTCGACGAGATACACCGGTCCATCGAGCGGAAAGGAGCACGCTGGCGCGCCCAGGATACTTCCATATCGAGGCTGCGCGCCGAGGAGCGAAGGAAGCGCCTCGGCTCCTACGTGCCCTTCGCGACGGACAAGGAAAGAGCCCCGGCCCCTGCTCCGGGGATCCTGCCTGCCGCGCTCGACTGGCGCGACTATAACGGCGCCAGTTACGTGACGACGGTCAAGGAGCAGGCGTCCTGCGGAGCATGCTGGTCCTTTGCGCCGACGGCGGCCCTGGAATCCAATATCCTCATTTCCCGGAATACGCCCGGGGTGGAACTGGACCTTTCGGAACAGACGCTGCTTTCCTGCAACGGCATGGGCACCTGCTACGGCGGATGGATCGACCTGGCGTCGGACTTCATCCGCGACATCGGACTGCCGGATGAAACCTGCTGTTCCTATGCCGGGGAGGAGGGGTTTTGCTCCTCCGTCTGCACGGACTGGCCGGACAAATCCTATAAGATCCAGGACTGGTATAAAGTCCGCCCCACGGCCGAAGCCATCAAATACGCCCTCTACAACCACGGACCGCTCCTGACGCTCCTGGCGGTCCATACGGACTTCTACTATTACCGGGAAGGCGTCTATTCCCAATCCTGGGGAAGCTTCGAGGGCTACCATGCCGCGGTGATCGTCGGGTACGACGACGCCGAACAGTATTTCATCGTGAAGAGCAGCTGGGGGACGGATTGGGGCGAGGAAGGGTATTCGAGGATCGCCTATGGCGAGATGGCGAGCGAGACGCAGTTCGGCCTCTGGACCGTCGCCTACGAAAGCCCCATCCCGGCGGATTTTCCCACGCTCGGCGACATTCCGCGCAGGGCGGCCCAGCAGAACGCCGAGAAGGAGGCCAAAGAGAAGAAGGACTCCGCTCCGCTTTCGGGCCTGACGGGCGTCATCACGGACAGCGCCGGCAACCCGGTCAGCGGCGTATCTATCAAAGTCGGGAAATACCGCGCGACGACGGATTCCACCGGCCGCTATTTCATCACCTCGATCCCCGCCGGGGATTACACCATTGCCGTCATGAAGAGCGGCTATGTCATTTCGATCGAAAGCATATCGATCGCGCCGAAGACGACGGCGACCAGGAACTTTGCAATGACGTCGTCAACCGCAAGTCGTCTGAACGAACCAGGCAAAGAAAAGAAACCTGAAAACAGGCCGACTGATCAGAAAGAGCCTGACAAACTCGCGGCAAATCAGGCCGGAATTCTGGGGCCCGGCTGGCACGCTACGAAAGCGGAGCGCATCACATCTGCCGAAGCAGAAGCGTATTATGCAGCCAAGAGAGGTGAACTCCGATCGGCCAGGGGAGGGAGGGCGCCCATGGCCGCAGCCGCGGCGGATATCAGCCCGGAGATCCAGGAACTTGCCCGCGGCCTGCGCCACGACCCGAAATTGATCTACGATTACGTTCACAACCATATCGACTATGTCCCCTATTTTGGCTCGCTTAAGGGAGCAACCCTCACCTATCTGGACGGCAGCGGCAATGATTTCGATCAGGCGTCCCTGATGATCGCCCTTCTCCGGGCAAGCGGATATACGGGTCAATACGTATTCGGCACAATGACCATCCTCGGCACTACCCTTAGCAATTGGCTCGGCGTGAACCAAATAGCGCAGGCTATCGGTACAGTCCTTGCCTCAGGTGGCATTCCGATCGATGCATTGTGGTCCGATGGGGGAGCCCAATTTCGCCGGGTATGGGTTAAAGCCACGATCGACGGCGTAGACTATGTCTTTGACCCTGCCTTTAAGTCCTATACTTACACGGACAAGATCGATCTCGGTCAAGTCATGAGCTATAGCAGGAATGGCTTAATGGCTGCCGTGAACAGCGGTGCGACGGTAACTGCCGACTATGCCCAGAATATGAACGAGGCGAATCTCCGGAGCATGCTTTCCACGTATGCGTCGAATCTCGTAAACACGATCCGAACCAATTATCCCAACAAGAATGTCGACGACATCATCGGCGGACGCAAAATCGTTCAAACCAATTTGATCGGATATCAGACATCACTGCCAGGAACTATCACCGCTCAATGGTCGGACATTCCATCCGAGTACACGACCACCTTGCGAATTCAACATGCGGGCATCGACTACACCTTTAATACCGCTGATCTTGCCGGGAAACGCCTTACACTTACCCACGCCGCCGGAGCAGGGAATCGTCCGGAAATCCGTCTGGACGGCGCCTTGGTGGTCTTCGGCAATGCAACGACAATTGGTTCGATAAATAATTTGACCATTACGATAGATCATCCCTATGCGGCAAACAACGGAACGTATTGCGATCAGACAGTTATTTATACACCGGAAAGCGGGAGAAACTATGCAATCGTGTATAACTTCGGCGGGATTTCCGATGCGCTTATCCGGAAACGCCAGCAGCAACTCGAAACCTACAGACTCCAGGGATTGTCTGATACGACCGAAGCGGTACTCGGTGAAACTCTAAACGTCATGGGGCAGACTTGGTTAGCGGAATATCTTGTGACAGGTCGGCTCACGTGCCAACTGGCCGAGACAACTTTGACGATACACCACAGCGTAGGCTTGGTGGCCCAGGAAGCAGGTTATTATATAGATGTTAAAGCTCTTTTCGTCAGCTTCTGTTCCAGGCATGGTATAGATATTGATGAGATTCAGGGATTTAAGGTGACCGCTCTTGTCGGGAGCGCATTTGAACATGGCATACTGGAACAATTGATGGGATCGGACAAGCCCGCAGTATCGACCATGAAGCTCTTCCAGATTGCGAACTCCACGGGCAGAAAGATGTATCATGTGACTCAAGCCAACTCTGCTTCGATATTGGGTGTGAACGCGAATTGCTCCGATACAATCGAACAAATCCGGAGTACGTATTCCTGCAGCGATATAACGGGTTTCAGGTACGCTGTGGGCAACAATCACACCCTCATTTTGCCTGAAAACGGACAGATCGTTTTGAATTCCTGGAGGGGTGAAGGCTATATCGACAAATTTTTCTCCGAGAGCAAGTGGTCCATGGGTATGATTATCGGAGGCAGTTATTTCGGTGGCTATGGGGGATATGACATACCTGTGGACATCCCAACCGTATCCGAGAATACGGCTGTGACCACGTTCGATCCCACGTCGTCAACAATCTTCCAGATATTGTCCCTCACACCACCTGTTCCTTTCGGAGAGCCAGTTGATTCGGCAAGCGGCGCATTCCTCTATGACCGTACCGATCTTGCCCTGGGAGGCGGTGTCCCCCGGGGCCTGGCTTTCAGTCGTTCCTACAACAGCAACCGGAACCTCTCCAAGAGAAGCTTGGGCTACGGCTGGACCCACAATTACGATATTTACCTGAGCCCCGCCAGCCATGGCAGACCGGGACTGGGCGGACGCCAACCCGTCGATGCCGCAGGCGTCATCGCGGCTCTCTACGCGAGCCTGGACTTGTTGAAGAACTCCGATGCCATAGATGCCTGGATGGCGGCCTCGCTCGCGAGCAAGTGGGCGGTCGATCAGGTGATCGATAACGCCGTCACCGTGTACCTGGGAAGCAAGTTGATGGAATATATCAAACTGGCGGACGGGACGTATGCGTCTCCTCCGGGCATCACGACGCAGTTGATCAGGAACGGAGACGGGACGTACAGTCTCCAGGAGCGATTCGGCACGCGCATGAACTTCAATGCCGACAAGCGTCTGTCTCAGATAATCGACATAGACGGCAACGCCGTGACGTTCAATTACTCGGGCGGTCAGCTCGCCTCGGTTCAGGATGGTTTCAACCACGCGCTGACGATTTCTTACAGCGGGGAGAAGATCGCATCGGTTTCGGACTCGGGTGGCCGGTCGGTTTCGTACGCCTACAACGGCGACGACCTGACGGGTACACCGATGCGGCGGGCAAGGCGTGGACCTATATCTACGACGGCACCAGTCACCGGATAACGGGCTTGAGAAACCCGCTTAACATAACCACAGTGACGAACGCCTATGACAGCCTTGGCAGGGTGATGACCCAGATTGTTCCCCGTCAAGGCGAGACGAATGCCACGTATAATTACTATTTTTCCGGCTACCGGAACCAGGAGGAGGACCCTGCCGGGAACAGCATCACCTATTTTTTTGATGAAAAGGGGAGGGAATATGCTCGGGCAAACGCCCTCGGGCACAAGACGATACGGGAGTTCGACGGCCAGGATCATATCGTCAGGATCACCGATCCGAGGTCGACAGAGGAGAATCCGATCCGGACGAACTATGCCTACGACGGCAGCCACAACCTGACGGAGGTGACGGACGCGCTGAATCGCGCGACGGTCAACACGTATGACGGGCTGTACCGGCTGACGGACACGACGGACCCGCTGAGTCACAACACGCATTTCACGTACGACGGGGAGCACCGCCTGACGGAGACGCTGGACGCGGTGGGGAACCGATTCGGTTCGAGCTACTACGGGAACGGCTTTTTGGGGACGGCGACGGACGGAAGGGGCGCCGTGACGTCCTTCAGCTACGATGCCTACGGCAACCCTCAGACAACGCGCACGGGGAGCCACCCGCACGTGTATTATACTTACGACGGCATCGGGAGGATGACGGTCCTGACAGACCAGGCAGGTGCGTCGACAGGCTTTGTCTATGACGAGCGGAATCTTCTCACGAGCAGGACGGACGTTCTGGGGAAGACGTCGAGTTATGTTTATGACAACGCAGGCCGCCTGACCGAGAGGACGGACCGCAAGGGGCATACGGTAGCGTATGCGTATACTCCGACGGACAAGGTGGAGACCGTCACCTACCCGGACCTCTCGGAGGTGACATTCACGTACGATGCATTGGACCGTCTGACGCAGATGGAGGACGCGATCGGGACGACGACGTACGTATACGACGCGGCCGGTAGGCTGACGTCTTCGACGGATCCGCACGGCTTTACCGTCGGTTATGCCTACGATGCGTCCGGGAACCTGACGAACTTGACGTATCCTGGGAACCGGACGGTTTCATACACGTACGACAAGCTGAACCGTGTGGAGACGGTGACGATCGATTGGCTGACGATCAATTACATCTGGCTGAATCTGCATCGGGCGGCGACGTATGGTTATGACGAAGCGGGCCGGCTGACGTCACTGACACATTTCAACGCACACTTGCCGCCCCTCGGGTTCCCTTGGGTGACAAGGTATGGCTACGACGATGCAAACCGTCTGAAGTGGTTGAGGACCCAGAGGTTGAATTTGTCGATGATACTTTCGAGCTATGAGTTCACGCTGGACGGGAACGGGAACCGGGTGTCGGCAACACAGACGGAGCCCTATGCGAGTGTCCCATCGGTGGGTACGACGAACTACGAGTACAATCCACAGAAGAACCGGCTTGTGACCGCCGGGGTGTACGACTTTACGTACGACGACGAGGGGCAACTCAGCACAGGCTACGGGTCCGGCTACACCTTCGATTACGAGCACCGGTTAACGGGAGTCGGGAGCTACCTCGAATATGCCTATGACGGAAAGGGGACGCGGCTGCGTGCGACGAGGAACGGGACGGAGACGCGCTACATCCATGACGCGGCAGGGAACGTCCTGGCGGAGGCGGACGGGAACAACAACATCACGCGGATCTATATCTACGGGAGGGGCCTGATGGCGATGGTAACGCCGGAGGGCCGGGTCTACTGTTACCACTTCAATGCCACGGGATCGACCACCGTCATGACGGACGAGAACCGGAACATCGTCAATAGATACAGCTACGATCCCTTCGGGAACATCCGGAACCAGCAGGAGAACATGCGGAGCCAGGATACAAGGCTGGTGGACCAGCCCTTCAAGTTCGTGGGCCAGTTCGGTGTGATGACGGAGCCGAACTGGTTCTACTACATGAGGGCGAGGTACTACGATCCGCAGGTGGGAAGGTTCATCTCCCAAGACCCCATCGGCTTCGACGGCGGGGATGTGAACCTGTATGCGTATGTTTCAAATAATCCGATAATGCGGATTGATCCTTCAGGGCTGGACATTCTCATTTCCGCCCGAAAAGCAGAAGGATCCGTATTTGAAACATTTGATGCCAATCATGTTTATCTCTGGAGTACTGTTTATCAGAGAGGAGAAGGAACCGGAGGGAGTTCCGGAAGCCATTCTGGGCGAATTGAGGAAGCACCCGCCGCCGGTCATTTTATGAGAATAACTGGGCTATCGAAAGAAAAGGAACTGGAAATAATTGATTATATGAAAAATATTAAAGACTCGGGAATTTATATCCCGTATTTCAATGATTGTTTCACAAAAGCAGAACATGTCATTCAACAGTTTGATCTCGGCGTTACAATCCCATGGGATAGAACCGGTCCAATTAAGCCCGTTGCGGACACTGCAACAAGTGCAATAAATGTCCCTGTTACACCCATTAGGGGGAAATAATGAATATAAAAATAAATATGTTCACTATCATATTGTGTTTGACGACAATATGGGGATGGTCCTTTGGCATGGAAACAAATGCATCTGAAGGAAAGGGGTTGTTTTTATATAGTGGGAGTGAGATTACGAAATTCTTGGAGAAAGTAGGGCACTCAAATTATCAACCGAAGTCGAACTTTGATCTTAGAAGAAATTCAACCGGGACAGAGCTTTTTTTCATAAATACCGCGGAAAACAGGGTACTTATTATATCATGTGCCGGGACCATTAAAGAAATTGAAATACCTAGTAATCTTATCTGGCTTGATGACGGATACCAAGCCTTGGCATGGGTAGATAAGAAAGACTGGAAGATTCACTATAAATATGGCCAAACCGAAGAACCGCCGTTTATGGCCGATAAGAGAGCTGATCCTTCAGGGACCTATTTCATGAAAATTATAGAGTCGGCTGAACACAAAGGACTGTCAGATGGTACATCCATTTATTCAATCGAAGATCCTCAAATGCCCCTCGCAAAAATTATGAAATTTCACGGGCAGCGAATCTTTTCGAAAGATAGTAAAGTCATTGTAATTGGTAATTATTACAACACACGGGATGAACAATCAGAAATATACATATATGAGAAGAAAGACAAAGCACTGGCCCAGGTCGAGAAAGAGATAGTGCGCAGACCGCACAAATCTCATGCCTCATTTGCTGTTGCTGATTTAAACCCTTGGGGTGATGAAATATTGTTCATCGACGTATTTGATTTCCCATATAGATCAGTTTGGTACAGTTATAACATGACGACTCATGAAATGAAGGAGTTAGACAAAATGCCATATAGCGGTGGCTATGGCTTCTATTTGCAATGCGACATCATAAAGAAAGTTGAAGAGATGTCTCAAAGCAAATAGAGGCATACTGGGGTCAGCCGGGGACCCTTACTGGCTTTCAGGAGTTTATGTGACGTCTGTTTGACGTAGATGTCATGCCATGAATTTGAGGATATCGGTGTCGGGGCGGGATCGGATTTTCCCGCCGCTGATTCCAACGGCGGGGCGGTCATCCGGCGGGATGCGGACAAGGAAGACGGAAGGGGTCAACGGCGACGTGAACGATCCTCCAACAACCCGATGGGAGGGCAAATGCTATGGCAGGCAAACGAAAATTCAAGGTGTCGATCCTGGGCGCAGTATTTTTGACGCTCCTCGCGACCCTTATGGTTCTGCTCTTCGCGCCGGTGCCGTCCATCAACGGCGAATCGATCAATTATGTCTACGACGATTTGAACCGTTTGACGCGGATCGAATATGGAGACGGGAGAGTCACGGCTTATGAGTATGACGAGACGGGCAACCGTGTGCAGAAGGCGTCTCACGATCCGCTTGTGATTACGGCGACCGTTACCGGGAACGGCAGCATATCGCCGTCCGGCGCGGTGACGGTTCCCTACAGTTCGAGCAAGACGTTCACGATCTTTCCGGACAGCGGGTACCGGATTCTGGATGTGGTGGTCGACGGGGTGTCGGCAGGGGTTGTGTACAGCTATACGTTCAGCAACGTCACGACCAACCATGCCATCACGGCCGCGATGCAGATTCTGTCCGAGATGGACACCTTGCTCTATGCGGCGAACGCTGGGGACGGCATCTGGAGATGGAACGGGACGGCGTGGAGCCAGATCACGGCCGAGAATCCGCAAGCTATGATCGCCTCCGGTTCGGTATTGTATGGAGACTTCGGTGCAAGCGGCATCCGGCGATGGGACGGAGTTGCATGGAGTCAGATCACGGCGAGCAATCCTCTGATCATGGCCGCCTCGGGGTCGCTGCTGTACGGGACGTTTGAGGCGGGTAACGGCATCTGGAGATGGGACGGGACGGCCTGGAGTCATATTACGCCCAACAACCCGGAAACTATGGCGGCATTCGGAGGGGGGCTGTATGGAGACTTCGGAAGCGGCGGCATCTGGAGATGGGATGGGCGTCCTGGAGCCAGATTACGTCCAGCAACCCGGAAGCGATGGCTGCGTCGGGGTCGGTTCTTTACGGAGACTTCGGTGCCGGGGGGATCTGGAAATGGGAAGGGGCGGAATGGGGTCAGATTACCGGCAGCAATGCACAGGGTCTGGCTGCTTGTGGATCGATACTGTATGCGACTTTCGAGTCAGGGACCGGGGTTTGGAAGTGGGACGGTACGGCGTGGAGTCAGATAACACCCAACAACCCGGAAGCTGTGACGGCATCGGTGTCGGCGTGGTATGGAGACTTCGGCGCCGGGGGCATCTGGAAATGGGACGGCGCGTCCTGGAGTCAGATCACGTCGACGGACCCGGCGATCATCGTGGCGGGCTACTGATATCCATATTCGATTCATCTCATCCCTTATGGCAAGAGGAGGAGGCGGAATCGCAGGCAAGAGTGGGCGGATTTCCCCTCCGAAGCCGGTTGGACCAGGATCATTCCCGCGGAAGCGGGAATCCAGCGTCTTTTCTGTCGCCCCGCCGTCGGTGGAAGGTCCGGCACGTCGCCTCTTGACATTCTACATGCCGAACCAATAAAACTGTCGTCACGATGAAGCCTGCAGATCTCACCACTGATTACGTCCGGCAGTTTCTCTACGGACCGGGAACGATTTTTCACGCCCGGAGCCGGGCATCCGCCGACATCGTCATGGACGACCGCCTGGAGGGTTGGATCGGAATCCCCCACGGAGGCATCAGCATGGGGGTCATGATGGACCTGGCGGCGGCCCTCGGCGGCTATCTGGAGCGGGGCAATCCGCTCTTTCCCGTTTCCGCCGATTTCCGCCTGGGCGGGACCGGCATCAGGGTCGGCGACCGGCTCCACTTCGACGTCGCGTCCGCCGAAGCCGGCGCCGAGGGGAGCGTCACCGTGGACGGCAATCCTCTTGAGTACATGCTTTCTTCCATCCGCTACGGGGAAGACAGCGGAGGGCACGGGAAGCTGTTCGCCGCGTTCATGCCGGAGAAATGCGGTGATCTCCTGAAGGAGCTCTCGCCTCTTCCCTCCTACAGGAACTGCTTCGTCTGCGGCGTCGGGCGCAGCCATCCAGGACTGAGGAGGCAGTTTCACCTCTGGAATGCACCCGGCAAGGTCGTTGTTTCACCGGTGGGCTTCGACGCCGGAGACCGCGATTCTTTCTGTCGATTCACCCGGAACGGCTTTCTTCATCCCCTCCCCTTCCTGGCCCTTCTCGATGAGATCCTGGGCTGGGGAGGCTTCATGATTTCCGGAAGCGGAGCCGTCACGGTCCGGATCGGCTACACCTTCTACCGGCCCGTTGCGGACGGCGAGAGGCTGCTCTTCTTCGGAAGGGGCGACCGGGTCCGCGGCCGCG
>ERZ795032.2621-NODE-2621-length-10017-cov-411.427223_pt1 | contig 10017 bp, 7 predicted proteins | sample MGYA00375124_ERZ795032 | MGnify/ENA primary metagenome ERZ795032 (study PRJEB30167, sample SAMN05720154) | activated sludge metagenome | isolation source: Anaerobic digester | place: China | collected 2015-12-16 ... | reverse complement strand
TCACATCGCCCACCAAGACATAATCCAACACAATCCAAAGAAGTGCAAAAACCCGTTAGAAATAGCGGGTTTTTTGTTGCCGTTAGTCCAAAGAATAAAGCATATCTTGCATCCTCATTTTATACCTGAAAGAAATAGATAATTATACTTCCGTATATATTGTTTTTTTTTGTTATTTTGGTAATTACAATACCGTAAGGAAATAACTTCATGCATGTAGTTTTGCCGCATTTCATTTTATGGGGGAATAAAAATGGCGTTGATCAATTGCCCTGAATGTGAAAAAGCAATATCAAACTACTCTTCACTGTGTCCCCATTGCCAGTTTCCCCTGATAAAACGACCAATTGTTCCTCTCGCGCTGCCTCTGGAACATAAAAATCGGGGAGTTGCAATATTACTGTCGCTGTTACTTGGAGGCGTCGGCGCTCATAAATTCTATGTCGACAAGCCAAGATCCGGTATTCTTTACTTATTGTTCTGTTGGACGTTTATTCCTTCCATTTTCGGCGTTATTGAAGCGATTCAATATGGCTCCATGAGAAATGATGTATTTCAACAAAATTACAAATTCAAGAGACTTTGAGAAAGCGGACTGTTGTCCAAATTTTATTTAGCAGCTTGTAAATTCAAGCAATTTGTAAATGGAAGCGGATGTGAAAGCATCCGCTTTTTTATTGACGCCGCCAGTCCAAAAGATTATATGTTGCGAGGCTTAATTAGTTTAAAACGACGGACCTCGCCGCGCGCGAGATACTAAACAAGGAGAACCGTGAAGAATCGTTTTAAAGAAGCGCTATTGAATCCCGACACATTCGCGATTACCTGGGAACTTGTTCCGGGACGAGGCGCCCGGGAACCCGCCCAGGAAAAAACCCTCATCCTGTCTGAACAAGCCGCCGGCGCGGGGAAAGTACACGCGGTGACCCTGACGGACAATCCGGGGGGAGCCCCGGCGATGTCCGCTAATTTCATGGGCGGCGAAATTCTCAAGCTGGGTATTGAACCGCTTATTCATTTCACCTGCAAAGACAAGAACAGAAATTCAATCGAAAGTGAACTTTATGCTCTCGACCGGGCAGGTGTAAGAAATCTCCTGATAATGAGCGGTGATTATCCCGTCTCCGGTTATCAGGGAAGACCTTCTCCGGTGTTTGATCTGGATCCGCTGCATATTCTCCAATTGGCAACGGAAATGAACCGGGGCCTTTCGTATCCGGGCATCAGGGGAGAAGTCCGTCACCAGCCGGCCGACTTTTTCCCCGGAGCGGTAGTCTCTCCTTTCAAGGCGACTGAAGCGGAGCAGATGGCCCAGTATTACAAACTGAAGAAGAAGATCGAAGCCGGCGCCCAATTCATTGTTACGCAGCTTGGATATGATGCCCGCAAGTTTCATGAAACGCTCTTATTTATGAAAGAGAACGGCTGCAACGTTCCGCTCATCGGTAATATATACGTGCTTCCCTACGGCACCGCCAGGATGATGAACCGCAACGCTCTACCCGGCTCTGTCGTCACGGACAAACTTCTGGTCGAACTGGAGCGTGAGCAAAACAGTCCGGACAAGGGAGCCGGCGCCAGAATTCTGCGTGCGGCAAGGTTGTACGCCATTATGAAGGGGATGGGATTTGCCGGAGTCCACATCGGCGGCCACAACCTCAAATACGAACAGGTGGAAGAAATCATCCACGGCGGTGAAGCACTGGTTTCTCAATGGAGCGACCTCGTGCACTATTTCGATTATCCCATTCCCGGCGGTTTTTATTATTTTGAGCGGGACCCGGAAACCGGTCTCAACGCTAAAAAAACAGCCGACCGACAGAACAGACCGCCGGATGCCTCAGTTGAATGCTCCTACGGTTTTTCGCAGGCTGTTCACAATGTTTTCCTGGAACCGGGAAAAAACTTTTACGGCATGATGAAAAATATCTGCCGTAAAATAGAAGGAACAAAAATGGAGGGCATCTTCCATAAACTGGAACATCTCACGAAAGCTGCTCTTTATGACTGCAAAGATTGCGGCGACTGCGCCCTGATCGATCTGGCCTACATCTGCCCGATGTCGCAATGCCCGAAGAACCAGCGCAACGGAGCCTGCGGTGGAAGCTTTGAAGGATGGTGCGAAGTCTATCCCGGCAGGAAAACATGCATCTATGTCCGGGCTTACGCCCGGTTGAAAAAAAACCGTCAAGAGAATCTGTTGGGAAAAAACATTGTACCGCCCTGCAACTGGGATTTGTATCAAACATCATCCTGGATAAATTACTACCTGGGAAAAGATCACTCCGCTAAAAACCAGGGCGGCAATTCCCGCCAATCGCAAGACGGTTGAACAAGATTTCAGTTTTTGTTTTTATTTCCGCTCAACGCCTTTTACAGTTAATGAGGATTCAAGCGTGCAGGATTCATCCAAAACGAAGCAACAACTTATCGCAGAGCTGACCATTTTGAAAGAGAAAATCAGCAAACTGGAGAAAGCGGAATTCAGTCCAAACACCGTCCGGACGGAATCAGCGGATACCGAATATAAATATCGCCGGCTCGTTGAAAATATGCCGGCGCTTATCTGCACTTTCCTGCCGGACAGCACTTTAACCTACGTAAACAAATCTTATTGCGACTTTTTCCAGAAGCGGACTGATGAACTTATCGGAAAAAAATTCCTCGACTTTCTGCCGGATGAGACGACTCGTGATTATGTCCGGCGCCTGTATATGTCGCTCACGCCGGAAAATCCCGCCACGACCTATGAACACGAAGTTCTTGCGGCCGATGGAACCGGACAATTCCGCTGGCATCGCTGGACTGACCTCGCCTTCTTTAATAATAACGGTCAGATAAGTTATTTTCAGTCTATCGGTCAGGACATCACCGAGCACAAACGCACACTGGAGACCATGATCGATAATGAAACCAGATATCGCCTCCTGGCCGACAATGCGACGGATGTCATTTGGGTGATAGGCTTAGACATGCGGCCATACTACATCAGCCCTTCTATCTCGAAGCTTTTGGGTTATACGGTGGAAGAGGCCTTTGCCCGGACGATGCGGGAAGTATTCACCCCGGCCTCGTTTGAGAAGGCAATGCAGATTTTTGCCAAAGAAATGGAGATCGAAAAAACAGGACAAGGTAATCCGGCCCGGTCACTGCTGGTGGAATTGGAACTGATCCGAAAAGATGGAAGTACAATCCCGGTTGAAGGCAATTATCGCTTTTTACGCGATTCAACAGGCAAAGCAAACAGTATTCTCGCGATTATTCGCGACATCACCAAACGCAAGGAGGCGGAAGAGGAACTACGAAAAAGCCGGAGACAACTGGCGGACATTATCGAGTTCCTGCCGGACGCCACCCTCGTCATTGACAAAGAAGGCAAAGTAATCGCCTGGAACCGGGCCATAGAAACCATGACCGGGGTAAAAAAGAAAGAAATGCTCGGCAAGGGCAACCATGAGTATGCCCTGCCCTTCTATGGGGAGAGAAGAAACATTCTTCTTGATCTTGCCCTGCATCCCGACGGTAAAATGGAAAAAAAATACACGTCCATTCAACGGATAGGAGACGTTCTGCTGGGAGAGGCATTTACACCGAATTTGCCGGGCAATCTTCATCTTTCCGGAACGGCGTCAGTTCTGCGCGACAGTTCCGGCCAGGTTATCGCCGCCATAGAGTGTATTCGTGACAACACCGAACGCAAAAAGCTGGAGGAGCAACTGAGCCGGGCACAAAAGATGGAAGCGCTGGGCACGCTGGCGGGCGGTGTGGCGCACGACCTGAACAACGTTCTGGGAGTTCTTGTGGGATATTCGGAACTGTTGAAACAAGTTCTCCCGGAAAAAGGTGTGGCTGCGGAATACGCCAAAAACATATTGGAATCCAGTGTCCGGGCAACCGCCATTATTCAGGATCTGTTAACAATGGCCAGAAGAGGCGTGGCCGTTTCGCAGGTGGTCAATCTGAATAAATTAATTGCCGATTCTCTGAAAACACCGGAATTTGAAAATTTGCTCAGATCCCATCCAAATGTCCGAATATCAACCGAACTGGAAAACGATCTCTTCAACATCAAGGGCTCTCCCGTTCATCTGATTAAAACCATAATGAATCTTGTCTTAAACGCCGCCGAATCGATAACCGGCGAAGGGAATGTATCAATAAAAACGAAAAACCGTTATTTAGATCAACCTATTCATGGTTACGACACAATGGCGGAAGGAGATTATACCGTGCTGATCGTCTCCGATACCGGCAGCGGCATTTCCGTCAATGACATTGATAAAATATTTGAACCCTTCTATACTAAAAAAGTGATGGGCAGAAGCGGAACCGGACTCGGGCTGGCCGTTGTCTGGGGAACAGTTAAAGATCATCACGGCTACATCGATGTCCAAAGCAGGGAAAACGAAGGAAGCACTTTCACCCTTTATTTCCCCGTTACCCGAGAAGAGCCGGCGCAGGCTGAAAAAGCTGTTTCCCATCTTGCCTACAGGGGAAAGGGGGAATCCATACTGGTTGTCGATGATGTCAAAGAACAAAGACAGCTGGCCATGAGCATGTTGGAAAAGCTGGGATATCAGGTCAGGGCCGTCGCCGGTGGAGAAGCGGCGATCGAATATCTCAAAACCGAAAAAGCCGATCTTGTTGTTCTGGACATGATTATGTATCCCGGAATTGACGGGTTCGAAACCTACCGGAGAATAAGGAAGATCCATCCCCGGCAAAAGGCGATAATTGTCAGCGGGTTCACCGAAACCGACCGGGTCAGAAAACTTCAGGAGATCGGCGCCGGAGAATTTGTCCGCAAACCTTACACAATGGAGAAGATCGGCCTCGGTATCAGAAATGAACTGGACCGGAAATAAAAGAAATTGCCTGAGACAGGAGGATGAATGGTGAGAGCTGACGAAGGTTTGCCGTTTTTGCTGCGCTATGAAAATATAGCCCATTATGATGACGGAATTGTATGGATTCTTGATCGACGAATATACCCCGCCCGGGAAGATTTTGTCCGCTGCGCGGACTACCGGCAAGTGGCGAACGCCATCGCGGAAATGGTTACGCAGAGCGGCGGGCCGCTGTTCGCGGCCTCCCTGGGAATGGTCAGTGCCGCCCGGCAGGCAAAGGGTCTGTCTTTGCTGGAAGCCAGGAAACTTCTGCAGCGATCCGCAGATGAATTGTCACAGGCCCGCCCCACAACATCCGCCAATATGAAATCCCATATTCAAAAAGTGCTCAAAATAGCGTTGGACGCCGTTGAACAGGGTGAAGACGCCGAAGCCAAAGCGCACACCTATGTAATAGAAAACATCGAAAAACGTTACCAGCTGTCGCGTATAATGGCTGACTACGCGGTGGATCTTCTCCCGGACAAAGCGGCGATATTGACCCAGTGCTATGCGGAGACGCTTATCGGTTTCATTTTGCTGGCCTGCAGGGAAAGAGGCAAAGATATTTCTTTGATCTGCCCGGAGACGCGGCCTTATCTGCAGGGGGCAAGACTGACCGCCAGCGTGGCTTGCGACATGGGCATTCCGGTTACCGTTATTACGGACAACATGCCCGCCTATGTTTTATCGCAAAAAATGGCTCAGGTCTTTATATCCGCGGCGGATGTGGCCACGCTGGACGGCCATATAGTCAACAAGGTGGGAACGTTTCAAATCGCCCTCGCGGCGCACTACTTCGGCATTCCCTTCTATGCCATTGCGTCGCCGTCCCGCAAGCACCCGGATATTTCCACTGTGGTCATCGAGGAGAGATCGCCGGAAGAAACCGTGCAGGTCATGGGAATCCGCACCGCGAAAGAAGGCGTTAAAGGATATTATCCCGCGTTCGATATCACACCTCCCCATCTGGTAAGCGCCGTCGTCACGCATAAAGGAGTTTTTTCGCCCTGGGATTTGAAGAGTTATTTTGAGGATTAAAATAATGCTTTATGAGGAAATTCGCAAAGAACTGCTGCAGACGGTGCGGCATCTTTATGCAAAGGAGATGATACCGCTTAACTCCGGCAATGTGAGCGTACGCGCCTCCGCGGAGCATTTTCTAATTACGCCGCGGGGCATTCCTTATGAGCAGATGGCCGCCGACGATCTGGTCGTAATCAACAATAACGGTGAAGTGATCGAAGGCAGCCACAAACCATCTTCCGAAACGCCCATGCACCTTGCCGTATACGGAAACATGGCCAAAGCCGCAGCAGTGGTGCACACCCATTCCCCTTATGCTTTAGCCTTCGCCGTAGCGGGACGCTCCATACCGATCATCTGCACGGAAGGATTGGTCGTTCGCGGACCGGTACCCGTCGCCGAATATGCCTGCCCCGGTACCGACGCCCAGGGACGCGTCGCCGTCTGTGCCATGCAGGGGCCGCCGCTGGTGACCGGAACCCTTTTGCAGAACCACGGAGTATTGACATACGGGGCCAATTTGTCGGAGGCGTATGCAACTGCCTGCCGCATTGAAATAGCCGCCAGGGTCTATCTCCTCGCCCTGCAGATCGGCACGCCTCAAGTCCTGACTTCGCAACAGCTCGATGAAATCAAAACCTTGTACGCGTCGTTAAAATAACCGGCATATACAGACAGGCACCACCGCGCCGCCTTATAAAACCAACGCTGCGTTTCTTTACAGCGGCCGTCACGGCTCCATCAGCAGAACGGTTTTCCGATCCACTATGGATCCGACAATTCAAGATTCATAGCGTCAAATGTAAGCAGGATATTTCACGCTAAAACGGCTTATAGCGAAAGACGGCTGCTATCGGCCCATGGTCGCCCATTTCATCCGGCTTCATGATATGAACAGTGCCTCCGTGAAGAATAGTTTGAACAGCAGCAAGATCCAGGAGATCCTCCATACCTGTTTCATTTTCTTTCGAGAGGGTAATTTCCCTACGATCGAGAGAAAAACTGCCCCAGCGATTCATGCCTTGAGCAACAAAAAGAATTTCGGTTCGCCCTTCGTAAGATGCGATCAGGATGTCGCGTATAGCACCTGATGTCCGGGGTCCGGCGCTCAAATTCAGGTATTGGGAAAAATCCTGCCGCTGTGATTTCAGGAATAAAGGCTCCACTATCTCCCAGGCACGAATATGAAGTTCACTATCCGACAGTTCATCAGGATTACCCGGGATACCTTTATCCAGAGTATGAGCATAAGTGTTAGCCTTGAGGTAAATGGGAATCAGATAATCTACACCCGAAAGAACGAGGGGTGCTTTTTCTTCTTTCAACACGTCCTGGAGCCCGTTATCCACCTGCTTAAAGTAACGAAAAATATTATCCTTGGTGTTGTCGGTTCCTCCACCCTGTCCGTGATATACGGCCGCCCTCTTCCCTGGCATGGCATAGGTAGAGGTTTGGGTATGAAACTGCAGGTTTTGTTCGTATACATCGTATTTTAAAACGTCGGCCAATCCCTTGGGCATGTCTTCCACATCGATCGGCATAACGTTGTAACGAGATGCCTGAAGAAGCCGGACCTGTTTTTTACTGAGGGCAAGGATGTAAAATAAACCGTCCGCAGCAAAAAGGCTCAGCAGGGGTTTGATATGGAATCTTCTCGTGACGACCAGCAACTCATCAAACTGACGGGGCAGCCTGTAACAGCGAAACACATTGGGTGAGACAAAGATTGCCAGACCATCACTCTGATGCCTCCAAAAAAATGGATAATCCACGAGCCGTCGAGCCGGATCAAGGAGCGCTTTTGCTTCAGGTGCCCTCATTCCCAGCTCCTGCAGCTTTTTTTCCGCCTCGCTGAGCGCATTGCTCAACCGGATCGGATCCTGTTGTATCTCCGCAGCCTTTCGGTGCGTCGGCAGGAAAATAGAAACGCACAAATCCCTTTCCTCTATCAACATACTTAAATCTTTGCGTTCCAGCATGTCCATGAATTTAAACCTCCTTTTCTGGATAACGACAATTTCCTTCATTTCGTTCTCATAGTTCGAAACTCAGATTATCAAAACCGACACCAGTAAAGACAATAAACCAAATGTTTTTAATTACGGTTCACTTGTTTGTTAAAGATATCTGATCATGCATTCCGCATTTTCGTAATGCAAAATATTGCAGCAGGCACAGACAAGAGCAAGGAATTGCGCCGTGACATTCTTCTCCCTGGCCGCATCCTTCCTCAATAGAGCAAAAGCTATAAAACGATTTGATGATAGAATTGTGAGATAAAAACTGCTTTTAACGGCTTCGATTATAGGAGATTCGATTTTGTGAGTCAAGAAAATCGTTCCGGTTGTCGTTCCGGTAAAATCGTTCGGTAAAATGCCGAGAGTATTCATGATGCCATTATTACACTCGTCAAAAGTAATACTTCCATTCGGCGAAAAATACCGTCGGATACGTTCCAAACTCACTTTTGATATCCGCCGTTGCGCCGCTGTAACTTTCCGGCTGCCGGCCAATATTGAAGGTTGCCCCGACAAGCAGATCCATTTCATTGGTCAGAGAAACGGCCACCAGCGGCTGCAGCTGGCAGGAACCGTCGGACAGAGATACAATAGCTCCCATCTCGCCGACTACCAGGGGAGAGAATTCATACCGCGCCGCCAGTCCGGCAAGGTGCCTGCTCATTTGGAGGCTGGAACCATAGCTCATGCGCACCAGAGCGGCATTCAGGTCATCAGGGTCTCCGGCGCCGTTATAAAAGTACTCGAAATCCAGGCTGAGGCTGTTTTCAAAGCGGTGCCCCAGGCCGATCACCGCCTGAAAACTGTCTTCACCGAGGTCACCCTGCAGCGGCGGAGGCAGAGGATCACTTGACAAGGCCATAAACTGGGCGAATTCGCCTCTGACCTGCACCGGCCCTATATCGCCGACAATGCCCGCCCCGACCTGCCAGCCTCCGAACACTTTTCCTCCCTGCAATGAGATGTCCCATCCTCCCGCATCGGCGAAGAATCTTCCCATTAAAGCCGAACCGTACCATGAGGCGTCCCGGGGATTATTGCCGACTCCCGTGTCTGTCCCGAGTTTAACTTTGGGGCCGGCGGCGCCGACAAAGGTCAACCCGGAATACAGGCCAAGAGGAATATCCACCTTGACGGCATCGACGCCGGGTTTATAATCCCTGTCGAACTGATTGGCGTCCAAAGGATAAAATACATCCAGCGGATTCCAGAAGTAAGTCTTCCCGAAAGTTATCGCCTGACGACCAACAGTAATATCTCCCCAGCCGAATGATGTTTTGGTGTTGAAGCGATCAAAGGCAAGCGTCGCGAGACTCTTATCCTTCTCCAGCACATCCCAGCTGGCATCCAGCATCCGGTACCGGTAGACATGATCCGTGCCGGCGTTGTCATATCCGGAAAGCCCTCCCCCTGCTATTTTCTCGGTGGAAAGGGTCAGGCTCTGCACCAGGTGGATTTCATAGGAAAGGAATTCAGATGGTTTGCCGGCCGCCGTCAGCCGGGCAATCGTTTGCGACAAGACATCGAAATTATTTTCCCCCGAGAAAGGAAGCTCTTCATCCCGGTCCAGCAGAAAAAAGAGAGTGCGGATACTGCCGTTTAAACCGAATGCTTTTTCCGTATCCCCGACAAAAGCAAAGGCCTCCCGGCAACTGCCGGCGCTTCCCCAGACAAGAAGGCAAATCAGCATTACGGTTGCGGTCAGTTTGATTTTACCTCTTTTTTGCCCATCCACCCGGCTTCCTCCATAAAATTTGATACCAAGTTGCATTCAAAGCATAACGCGGCGGCAAGAAGGAGGCTCCGCAGGCACCCTCCCCCTATCCCCCTCTTGAGGGGGACAAGGGGGAGGTGTTGAGGAAGCCGACGACGCAGCCAACAAAGTTAGGCAAAGAATGCAACTTGGTATAACTATCTATTCCCGGTCTGCAGATTATCCTCGATAATACGACCGTCCTGCAGCCTGATGAGCCTTCCGGCTCGTCTCATAACCGCCTGGTCGTGGGTGGAAAAAAGAAACGTCATGCCTTTCTCTTCGTTCAGCCGGCGCAGCAGATCCATGAGAGAACCCGCCGTTTCGGAATCGA
>ERZ795032.2619-NODE-2619-length-10026-cov-3.235784_pt1 | contig 10026 bp, 11 predicted proteins | sample MGYA00375124_ERZ795032 | MGnify/ENA primary metagenome ERZ795032 (study PRJEB30167, sample SAMN05720154) | activated sludge metagenome | isolation source: Anaerobic digester | place: China | collected 2015-12-16 ... | reverse complement strand
CGGCATGCCTCCATGCGGAGGTTCTTGCGACATCACCTGTTTTGAGGCATCTTGCGGACATGCGTTCGCACATCGTATCGAGGCGCGTCCGAACAGTTGCCCTGGCGCTCCTGGCCGGACTGGCAGGACTCCCGGCCGACAGCGATGCGCAGACGCAGCGCGATGGCACATCCCGCCACCAGCCCGAACATCCCGCGACGCACGCACTGAAGGATGATCCGGAAGGCGATCCGTCCCTGGCCCTGAGTCTCGACGCCGGCGACAGTTTGCCAAACATCCCGGACTTGTCCGACGACGACCTCCCCCTGAAGGTATCTTTCGCACTTCTGAAGAAGCGAACCTGGGCATACCTGGGTCAACGCGTGTGCTACCGGGGCAACGTCTTGAGCATCTTCGAGGACATCGCCGGAAGCACGATCCAGGTCGGAATCCGCACGAACGGCCGATTGAATCCGTCCCATCAAGCCATGGTCGATCATCTTGAAGAAACGAGAGTCTTGCCGGGAGACGAGATTCGGTTCTGCGGCGCCGTCATGGGCGTGGTCCAGATCCCAACGCAGGCGAACTGGCGCATCGAAGCCGTCGAAATCCTGGCGGATGAATTAGTGCGCATTCGTGGGAACAAGTCCGGTCGTGGTTCTCGCCGGCCCATCACGCGTCCCGCTCCAGAGCCCTCGCCGGCGACCTGCCCAGCCCCTCCCGCCTGTCGTGATGCCCCACCTGCCACGGTATGCCCGATTCCAGGTGACGATGGCCTACCCCATCCGGTGGTGCAATGAGGCGTCGCCGAGGCAAGTCATTCTGCCGAATGCCGTTGCGAACCAAGCCGCGGTCGGTTCCAATCGCCATGTGAATCGAGTTGGGTGAATGAGCAATCCAACAGGCACCCCGAGACCCGTTTCCAGTGGCCTGGTCGTCGGCAACCCGGTCGCGGACGCGGTCCACCAGGACGGCGTGCCGGTGCGCCGCGCGTGCGGGGGCACGGCGACCTACGCGACGCTGGCGCTGCGGGCGCTGGGGCTGGACGCGCTGCTGGTCGGCGCGGTCGGGAACGACCACGCGGACATGCTGCGGGCGCCGCTGGCCGCGGCCGGCGTGGCCCTGGCGGGCCTGCGCGTCGATGGCGGGCCCTCCACCGCGTACGTGCTGGACTACGACGGCGCGACCGGCGAGCGGCGCGTGCGGCTGCAGCACCGCGGGCCGCCGGTGCGCCCGGGCGACCTGCCCGATCTGCCGCCCGGCGCGGCGTTCGTGCACGTCGGCGCGGTCGCGGGCGAGGTGCTGCCGGAAACGGTGACGCGACTGGCCGCCTGGGGCCTGCCGCTGGGCGTCGACCTGCACGTGCTGCGGCGCTTCGCGGACGACGGCGCGGTCCGCCTGGGAGACGCCGCGGCGACGGGCATCGACTTCGGCGTGTTCGACACGATCAAGGGTGCGCTCGACGAGATCCGGGCGTTCGCCCCGTCGGCCGGCGGCGACCTGCGCGCGGCGATGCAGGCGATCGCGTCGCTGGGCGTGCGCCACGTGCTGGCCACCGACGGCCGCCACGGCGCGCTTTTGTGGGCCGACGGCGCCATTGAGGTCGTCCCGGCGTTCCCGGTCCGCGAGGTCGACGCCACCGGCGCGGGCGACGTGTTCCTGGCGGGTTTCCTGGCCGCGCGGCACGCATTCGGCGAGCCGGCCCGCGACGCCGCGCGCTTCGGGGCCGCCGCCGCGTCGTTCGTCGTCGAGGGCCCCGGCGCCTCCCGGCTGGGCGACCTGGCGTCGGTCCGGGCGCGGCGGGCGGCGCTGGCGACGGAGTAGCAGCCGGTTTGCGCCCTGGGCTTTGCCCCCGACGCCTGCCCCCGCCGCCCTGCTCAACCAGCGCGCCGCCGGTCCCTCTTTCCGGTTAGAATGGCCGCGAACCCGCCCCCGGAGCCGTCCATGTCCCGCGAACCCGACGTCGTCCTGGTCACCGGGGGATCGTCCGGCATCGGGCGGGCGCTGGCTCGCGCGTGGGCCCGTCGGGGCGCCCGGGTGTTCGCGACGTCGCGGCGACCCGACGCGATGGCGCCGTTCGACGTTCCGGGCATCGAGCCCCTGGCGCTGGACGTGACCGATCCCGCGTCCATCGACGCCGCGGTGGCGCGCGTGCTGGCGTCCGCGGGGCGCATCGACGTGCTGGTCAACAACGCCGGCTACGGCATGGTCGTGCCGATGCTGCTGGGCACGCCGGACGCGCTGCGCCGGCAACTGGAGACCAACGTCGTCGGCCCCGCGGCGCTGGTCCGCGCAGTGGCGCCCGGCATGGTCGCGCGGGGGCACGGGCTGATCGTCAACGTCGGCAGCGTGTCGGGCGTGCTGGCGACGCCGTTCGCCGGGGCGTACTGCGCCTCCAAGGCCGCGCTGCACGCGATCAGCGACGCGATGCGGATGGAACTGGCGCCCCTGGGCGTGGCCGTCGTGATGCTGCAGCCGGGCGCGGTGCGGTCGGGCTTCGGCGACGCCGCGCTGGCCGGCGTCGGGGACCTGGACCTGGCCGGATCGCCCTACGAACCTGTCCGCGCGTCGATCGAGCAGCGCGCCACCAGCAGCCAGGACGGCGCGATGGACGCGGACGTGTTCGCCGAGCGGGTGGTGGCCCTGCTGGCGCGTGCGAACCCGCCGTCCGTGATCCGGATGGGCCGGCATTCCGTGCTGATGCCGCTGCTGCGCTGGCTGCTGCCGGTGCGGGTCACCGACCGGATCCTGTCGCGGCGGTTCGGGCTGGGCACATTGCGGCCCGCGGGCCGGGGCGACCGGGACGCCTCCTGACTTCGTCGGGAACCGGCAACGAGCGTTCCCGGGCGCCGCGCGGCGCATTCCGCTTGACAGGCAGGTCGCCTGCGTGTACTTTTCCGCTGCTTTTTTGAGCGGGCCACCTTAGCTCAGTCGGCAGAGCACTTGATTCGTAATCAGGGGGTCCCCGGTTCGATTCCGGGAGGTGGCTCTAATAAACCCCAGCGACATCACTGCAAAAACCAGCGAGGCTCGACGGTCCTCGTTGGGACCATTTTACCCCACCTGGTAACAGAAAAGGATACCAGAACTGGTACCAGATTGGGCATCATGCTGCCCTGCCTGGCCCAGGGGTCCCGAGCAGGTGTTCTTCGGCCGATGGCCCTTATCCGGATTGGCGAAGCGCGTGTCTCCGGAAATCTTCGAAACCGCGTCGGAGACGTTGCGAATCCGGTTCATGCCTCAGGCATGTTCAGCAACAGGCATCTTCAAATAACGACCCAGCCTGAGGCATGCGTTATCAGAGGGTCGCATTGACCGAAGGGGATGGCGACCGGCCGGCGTGCCTTCGACGACGACATCCCGGCTGGTCCACCACCGGATTCGCGGTGGGCTACTGCCGTTCCTTGCACCACCGCAGATGGCCGCGCAGGGCCTGCCTGTTCACGAACCACCGCCCGCAGAAGTAGCACTTGATCATCGCGCCCTCCTCCGTCCGCGGACCGCCACCGGGCTGTAGCGCGTGGGACGGCAGGTCCCGCCGGTCCACGCATCCAGCGCGAACCGCGCGTCCGCCTCGACCCGCCCGCACGCGACCAGGCGTTCGACGTCCGCCTCGTCCACCAGCCGGCGGCGCCCCAGTCGGATGGACGGGACCGCCCGCCTGCTGATCCACTTGCGCCAGGTCCAGACCGAGAGCCCGGTCCGCCGCGCCGCTTCGTCCAGAGAAATCAAAGACATAGTCCCCTCCAACAAGAAGAACTAGAATTCGCCAAGGAGGACCCAATGCCCTCCGTGGAGGGGGCGAAAAGGACGGGGAAGAAAATGGCGAAGCGTGGAAGACCCAGGAAGACGGACGTCACTCGGGACGGAGCAGCGGTCCTGAATCTCCAGGAAGGTCTGGCCGTCGTGGAGTTCGATCCGGAGACGGACAACGTGGTACCCGGCTCTCTCCAGGCGCTGCTGACCAGCCTGCCAAGGCGCACCGCCGAGCGGGTGGTCGCGCTCTACCTGGAATATCCGGACCTGGACCCGCACAAGTCCGTGGACGCCGCGAACCACGAGAACAAGGGCGGACGCCCCAGGCGCCCCACGGCGCAGGAACTCGGAAGGGAGACGGCCCAGCAGTGGGTGAAGGACGGGGATGGCAGGCCTCGCAAGACCACCGTGTTCGTCGTTCGCGACCCACACGACCTGGATCCGACTGCGCCCGAGCCCCCAAGCGAAGTCGGGTCCAGTGAATCCGGCGCGATGCTGAAGAGCCGCCAGGCAAGGGTTCGTGCGCATGTCCGCGCGCTGCTCGCGAAACCTGAGCGGCTTGCCGACGACATCTGGGACACCGGTCCGCTCTGCGAGTGCAGCGAGTTCTGGACGCATTTCATCTATCGCAAGTACCCGCCGGCCCCTTACTGGAACGGTGCCTTCGGCTCTCCGTACGTCCCGGGTTCCCACCCGCCTTGCGACGATTGCGGCCGCGCGGGCGAGGGGTACTACATCGAGGGCGACAAGCACTACTGCGACAAGTGCATCGGGAGGATCCGGGGGATCCCGGAGCACCAGCACTGCGAGATCTGCGGCGCGACCAGTTCCGAGATCGGCACCGGGATCCACCCGCTGGCCTGGGTGAATCCCATCACGCTGGAACTGGATCACCGCGGCTGGTTCTGCGCGTACTGTTGGGACAAGTTCAACCCGAGAGGACGATCGCAACCGATGTGGTTCGTGGAACCAGAACTGGATGAGGAATAGTCGGCCTTGTCCCTCTTGCCGGACCGCACGCAGTCAGCGTCGCGACGTCCGATGCTGCGCCATCCCGCACGTCAAGACCTGCTTCAGGACGTCCCGCAGAGGGTCTGGATCGGCAAGTACTGGCCCCGTCCCTCCCGCGTGCGGGAGGGTGTCCCACACCTGGTCCGCCGCCTGGGCCCACTTTCGACCAAGCGCCGGCGCGATCACATCCCTGGCGAACCACCCCATCTTCCTGCCCATCTCGGATTCCTCCCTTCAGTCGATCCAACAACCGATCGCTTCCCCGACCCCCCAGGCCAGCAGGCCGACGCCCGCACCGACCGGTCCGCCGACGGCCGCCCCGATCAGCACCGATGCCCCGGCGCCGACGCCCTTCGCAACGCCCTTGGAGGTGTCCTCGTAGCACCCGCAACCGCGAGCCACCTGCTCGGAAGCGAACTCGGCGGCATCCGCGAACAGGAAGGCCGGCGAAGCCGCCGTCCTCGAAACCGCCTTCACCAGCGACGGCACCGTGCTCGCGACCACCTTCCTTCCAACGACCTTGCGCGACCCGTTCATGTCTGCCTCTCCCTCGTCCGCTACACGCCGGCCCTAGTCCCCGAAATCCACCACGAACCTGCGCGTGCGCTGGGCGACGCGATCGTATTCACCCTTCAGGTCGACCGCCGCGACCCCGAGGAACTGGGCGGCCAGCGCGAAATCGAAGCCGAAGGTGCTGCGATACGAGTACTCGAACGTCCAGTTCTGGATCCGACTCGACGTCCCCGGAACGCGCCCGCGCAGCATCGTCTGGATCTCGGCGTTGTCCCGGTTCCACATCAGGTCCTGCAAGGCAGCCATGCTCAGGTCGGGGTCGGTCCGGCCGGTCAGGCTCACCACCAGTCTCTTCGAGATGTCGGTCTCCGAGCGCACGCTGCAGGATGCGCCGACACCGACCGCGGCAACCGGCACGCCCACATCGATCTGGAAACTGCCGCTCTCGCGGTCGCCATTCTGCTCGATCACGTGGATGGTCCTGGCACCCATCCGCCTGAGGAGGTCGAGCAGTTCCATTTCCCGAAGATGGGACACCTCGTCGAAGAAGCCCTGGATGGGCACCAGCGCCGATTCGTTCGCAGGAGACGTCGTGTAGTGCATGCCGCCGCAGACCACATTGGGCGTCTTTGGATACCGGATTCGCGCCTCCTCCACCGTCATTTCCTCGGCGGTCTCGGCGATCAGCGCGGACTGGAGGCTCGCGATGACCTGTGCTCGCGTCTTCGGATATCCGGGCCAGACGGAGGGCAGGTTCACGATGTCGCAGCGAGCACCTTTGACGTACGCGTGGAATGGAACCATCGCATCCGCCACGTCCCGATTGAAGTCCTCGACGGTCCGGATCGGTCGGGTCGCCACCGCGACCAGGGCCGCGACCGTCGCGTCCTTCGCCCGTTGATACGCGTCACGCCCCTGCAAGGTGATGTCGCATCCGAAGAGGTAGTCATCCAGGGGTTGGAGGAGCCCCTCGATGCGACAACGCAGGTCGCTGTGCCGACCAGTCCCAGCGGCCCGGTACTCGTTCGAGACCACACGAATCACCTTCATGCCGCACCTCCACGAAGCAAGTCTTCGTCGCTCCCCTTCCGCACTAGCCGCAGACCCACCGGCACAACCGATAGATCCCGTACCCGATCGCCACGGCGGCCACTGCCGGCGCTGCGACCGTCATCGCGGTGCCGGCCGCCATCCCGCCTCCCACCGTTGCACCGATTGCAGCGAGGCCCGACGTGATGCCCGCCCCGCTCAGCCCCGCCACCGTGCCCGCCGTCGAGATGGCGGTGATGGCACCGGCCGTTCCAGCCACCGCACCCGCCGTCGTGGCGACCCGCCCCGCGGCGCGCGCCTGTCGTTCGGCCGAAGGAAGGTGCTCGTCATCCTTGAGGACGTGGTGCATCACCACCGTCGAAACCGCGGCAGGTCCCACACCCAGCAAACCGACGCCCGCGACGGCACCCCCGCCGACCACGCCCCCGACCGTCGCCAGTCCCGACATCACGCCCGCGCCGCTCAGACCGGCCACCGCACCGGTCGCCGAGACCACGCCGACACCCGCGGCGGTCGCTGCGCCACCACCCCCGACCCCGAAGGCGCCGGAAGCCGCGTCGGCCACCTGTTCACTGCGCTTCTGGCCCGTCTTGCACCATCGCGCGAAGTGCTCGCAGTTGTTCCCGAAGAGGTCGTACCCGCTTTCGCCCAGACGGGACCGGGCCCGATTCACCACTTGGTCGGCCGAGTCCGAGGATGCGTACGAGACGACCTCGATGTCGCCGCCCGCCGCGAACTCCGACCGCGTCGCCAGCACGACGGCGGCATTCCGCTTCCGGCCGACCTCGCCCGAGAAATGAATGATTCGTCCGTTCCCGACATCGATCCCGTGGTGCGTGTACAGCCCGCCCATCCGCTTGACCTTCACGTGATCGCCCCGTGCCATGTCGTGCCTCCTCAGCCCAGAACCTTCCCGCCACCATTGGCGAGACGCGCGAGCCGGTCGCGCAGATCCTCCAGCTCTTTCCTGGCCTCGGGATCGATCTCCTTGCTGGCGAGCGCCTTGTCCATCGCCTTCGTGCGCCGGGCCGCTTCCTGCTCCGCCCGCCGCCTGGTCTCGGCTGCCCGCGCCCGCACCTGCCTCGACGCTTCCGCCCGCCGGCGGGCCTGTTCGGCGCGCTCGTCTTCGGCCAGGCTGTCGAAGAGGGCCCCGACGCCGAACCCGACCGCGATGGGAATCAGCCACCACATCTCAGCCTCCTTCTTCCTCGCTCCACGACGCCTCGATCAGGCCCCTGGTCCCCGGGATCGGCCGCAGCGCCCCCATCCGCTCCATGCCGGCACCCAGTGTCCGAGCCTCGGCCTGCACCAGGTCGCGCATCGCGAGCACGAGCGCCTGCTGCGTCTGCGGGTCAGGGACCGAGGTCAGGGCGCGACACATCAGTTCGATCCGCTTCGTCCCGTGCGCCAGGGTCTTTTCCATCGAGCCGCACACGCCGTTCACATGCGTGACCAGCGCCTCGCACGCCAGTTCCACGCGCCGGGTCTGCTCGCGTTCCTCCAGGTAGCCGAACACCGATTCGACCACCGACGTCGCGGCACCAATGCCCGCCATCGCAACCGGCCCGCCCTTCGGGATGGTCAATGCCTTCATCTCCGCCTCCGTTTCATCGGCAAGACATTCTCAAGATGTCGCTCTCCAGGTTGATCTGACATCTCGCAAAGGTTCCGTCCTTGCCCGGCCCAACGCGGTATGGATGCTGCCGTTCTGTCGGGAAGGTGGGGAGGTCGGAACGTGAAACGGGACCAAGTTCAGTAAGGGTAGAAACGCACGATATAGGGTCCCGGTTCCTTGCCAGTACTGACCGCCGATCGGAGCAGATGTCCAACCACGCCTGGTTCCAGGTCCTTCAGTTCCCTGATGTGCTCCCCGTCGCGGGACTGATCCGGGCAGAGTTCCAGATCCACCAGCAACCGATTGATTCGGGCAGAGCGAGCGAGGGATTCGTCATCGATCAACGGCTGATCCAGGCGAGCCAACATCTCGGCCGCCAAGTCCCCGGAGCCGCGTCGATGATGCGCCAGCGCCAACCACCGCATCGCCGAACAAGAAACGTGATTCGGGCGACCGCCTTCCGGTGACAAGCCGGCGAACGCCTCCAACACGGAATCGATCGGGCCATCCAGTTGGAAACGGGCAATGGCCCAGGCCAGGCGAACGAACTCGTTCGTGGATTCCTGCCGCGTGCCCAGATCCCGATTGATCGCGTCGAGCGCCTTCTCGGCAGCAGCCATCGACGCGACATCTCCCAGCGCGCCGGCCAGGCGCATCCAGACGCAAAGGGGCCGGTCCGCCTGCGCTGCCTGCATGCATTCCAGCCACCCCTCGACGGCTTCCCGGGCCCGTTCGAGCGCATCTGCGGGACGCCCAGTCACCCACAGGAGCCGGCTCCAGGACCCAAGGATTCGCAGGTGGCCGGGAAACGCATCCTTGCCGCGAGCCAGGTTGGCGGTCACCAGTTCTTCTGCCGCCCGCAGCCCGGGAGTGCCGGTATCCGCTGCCTGCTGGACATGCTGGGCGACCAGGTCCAGTCGAACAGACACCGGAAGCCTTGCCTGCCATTCGGACAGGAACGGCGGCATGATGCCCCCGTTTCGCTCGTGCCGTGCCGCGATGGCCGCGGCGGTTTCGGCCTGAAAGCGCAGGAATCCATGCAGGTCCCAGTGGGTGACCGCCGAGACGGCCGCACGTTCCACCGGGCTCCAATCGACCACGGCCCTTCGATCCCCCAACGCCAGGCGGAACAGCGCCTCGACAACGGTCTTCCGGCGCATGGGGTCCGTCGTTCCGGCGAAGTCCCGCTCGAGCGTCCCCTCCCCGAATACCTTCACCAGCAGTTGGTACAACGTGTCCACCGGCTGGATGTCCAGGCGACCTGCGTTCGCAGCCTGCGCCTCCTTCAGGTCGTCGCTCGCCACGAACAAGGTCCGCACCCGCGGCGCCAGTTCCTGGATTGCACGAACCTTCCGGGCAATCTGGCCGACTTCCGAGACGCGCCCAAGCGCGTCCACCGCTCCCGTGGCCGCCACTGATTCGGGAACGACGACACCAAGCATCCGAGACGCCATGGCCAAGGCAAACGAGAGGCCGAACGAGGGGCCATCCAATACGCCAAGTGCACCCGAAAACTGCTCAATCTGCCGATCCGCTCGTGCGTCCAGAAAGAAGGCACGCAACGGAAGGCCTCGCATGGAATCCATCGAGGACCAGAGCGCGAAGATCGACCTCGGCAGCGCATCCACGCACCGGTTCCAGGCCTCTCGCGCCTTCTGAACGAACTCCCGTCCTGATTCCACGTTGGCGGGATCGATACCGCCCAGGTCGAGGCACCACAGGCTGGTCATGGACTCCCCGGTCGTGACCAGAAGCGCCTGGCCAGGGCGACCCACCGGCGGCCCATCCGCGCGAAACGAAATCGCATTTCGCCAAGCCCACCCGGACCCCTCCACGGGCCAGCACCATGTGCCACGCGCCAACGCAGCACGTACCCGCTCGTCCTGGCTCTCCGGTATCGCTCGGTGGTTCAACAGGTCCTGGACGCTCATGCCCCTATCCCCTGTCGGCCTCGACCGCGGCAACCCACCACGAGGAATCGTCCTGCCGCGCAGCCTCCAGCAACTGCGGATCCGCCAGCGTACATTCGGCAGGCAGGGTGGAAACGAACGGGGCTGCGACGCGATCCAGAACCTCCAGGACCGAGGCGAGCCGATCCGCGG
>ERZ795032.2614-NODE-2614-length-10037-cov-6.099279_pt1 | contig 10037 bp, 7 predicted proteins | sample MGYA00375124_ERZ795032 | MGnify/ENA primary metagenome ERZ795032 (study PRJEB30167, sample SAMN05720154) | activated sludge metagenome | isolation source: Anaerobic digester | place: China | collected 2015-12-16 ... | reverse complement strand
CGGCGTTGAAAACGCCGAAGGAAGGCTACACAGCCGATCCCGATGCGCTTAAAGCGCAGCTTCCGTTGCTGGAAATAACGAAGAGTTTATCCGAAAAAGGATTAACGACGGTTCAGTTGAGCGTCTGAAAAAGGCGGCTTGTTCCGAAACCGTATATATGCTGTTTTGTAACACCTGTGTACGCAACGATGAGGACAAATGCTATGATTGCAGGTATGATATAGCCTGCGAAAATCTCAGCGATAAAAAAGTCGCAGATGAATTTGAAATCGTCAGGTTAAAACCCTGTGAGTACGCTGTGTTTACCTGCGAGTTCGATTCTGAAATGACATTAAAGGATGCGCACGAAAAGCCGGACGCAGAATAGTTCATCGCAACAATGTGGTATCCGATTTTACGAAAAGAAAGGTGAAAATGGCGATATGAAACATTTTGCAACAGACGACGGAAGGATTTTAACGCCGCCGAAAGAATTGGAACCGTTGTTAAAAGGCTCATTTCCAGCTTTTTCAAAATTGCTTGGACGCATCCGCTTTTTCTATATGGTAGATGAAATTTGGGACGGGAAATCCTCGCTTATTTTCAGTGCGGACGACGAACAGTTGATTGCTGCTACGCTTGGTGACGGCGTTTTCTATGTACATATCGCTAATAAGGATTTCCGAATTGCTGATGAAACCTCTTTGGACAATGTTTTCAAGGCATTAGAGAAAATCGTACCTATCGGCTCTCAACGTCCGTTTGAACAACTCACGGCTAATCCCGACCCGAATGTTTTTCCCTGCGGTTATCGGTGCGATTTGTGCCTTGGAAGCAAAGAATATGATGAAAACAATAGAAATTAATGTAGAATTTTCATACTACATAACCGGATTCTTCAGGTACAGCACCTACGCTTTTATGCCTTTGAGTTTTTAAGTCTATAATCTTTGCTGTGCCAAAATACTTATCCTGATAATATACATGAAGATATTCCAGGTGGAACGGATTGTACCTCATTATTACATTCATACCGATAAGTTCTACAGGAGCTTCGTAGGTGTTTCCTTCAAAAGAAACTACCCCATATTTGTTGACTCTTCTTTGTTGAGCATGCAGAAATATTTCCTCCAGTTCAACAGGGGAGAAAAACCTTAGCTTTATGCCATTTTCAAGTGATGAATCCCAACGTTCTTTCGGTGACATACCAATAGCAGTTGGTTTATTAAAATCGTAGTCTTTGGGCTTGCCGCTGAAATAATAGTCTATTACCCGTATGTTCGCCGCGTGGGTAATGATTAAGACGTTTTTGCCTATATAGTCTTCCGCAATCATATCGCAAAAATCGCAGCTACGTTTCATAAATTCCATGAAACTTTCTGTGCCTTTGTCACCGCTTTTGATTGCTTGCCAAAACAATTTCATAGAATCCGAAGTTTCAGCAGTGCCCTCAAACTCACCGCATTTTATTTCGGTGAGCCTATCATCGAATACAATCTGTCCTTTGTAGATAATTTCACAGGTTTGAAGTGCTCGTTTTTGAGGACTGCAAAAACAAGCATCAAAACTAACACTCCTCAAGTTTTCGGCTTGCAGTTTTGCCTGAGCTATTCCTGTTTGATTCAGCTCAGCGTCTGTACAACCATTGAACTTCTTGAATAAGTTCCAATCAGTTTCACCCTGACGGACATTGAACTTCTTGAATAAATTCCAATCGGTTTGACCCTGACGGACGAGGTATATCACAAATAATTTATTCCTCCATTTGATATAGTATATTGCTCTGATTCAGTGAAAGCAGGCAGTACAGCTTCAATATACCCACAGATATCAGCGGGATTGTCGGGGTATATTTTTATTTTCCGATTGCCCATATCGATAAATTCACTTTGATTTTTATCAGCTGGCATTGCCATTCGCGTGCAGATTCTCTTTCGCACGCTCCACGGTTTTCGTCGAAATATCGATGCCACAAAACTTACGGCAGTTTGGTGCAACTTTTACAGCCAATCTACCTGTGCCGACACCAACTTCAAGCACATCCTTATCCATTGATAACTGCATTTCATCAATAAACGCCTGTCCATCCCATTTGTCCATATAAGCTCTCCCTGATGGAGTGTCATGAACAGGATCGTTGTTCTCGTCAATTAGTGCATCATAGTGGTGAATTACATCATGCCTTTCTCCAAATCTTCGCCGATCATCAATGCTCCAGTTATAGTCAAATTCAAAGCTTGTAATCGTCTTATGCCATATTTCATTTTGCATCGGAAATACGCCGCCACCGATCTCTCTTGCGTGTTGCCAAAATCGGTTCATTGGGATATCTGATCCCGTTTTAAGTATAGCTGCACGCAACTTACCCCAAAATTGAGCATGGGCGAAACCGTTAAATTCAAGGATAGCTTTAATAGTTTGCTCCACATCATATTCGACGCGGTGAAGCTGAATTTCCGCAATATCTCCTGTGTCATTCATCAACGCATAGGGCACGCGAATATCAAAATCAGAGGGCATCCCGCAGCTTCCCGGGTTAAGCAATATTTTCCCTGCAACGCTGCCCAAATATTGCAAATGATTATGTCCAAAAAGGCAAATATCGCCAGGGTAGGCGGCAACTTCATCCGAATATTCTTCGGCGGTTTTTTGCATATCACGCATTCCTTCTTCAATTGTGAAAGGGGAGCGCTCCATTTTTCTTGCGTAATCACCTGAATGAAATGCGCCAAGTCTGGGAGTGTGGGGAATCAGGGGAATACTGTGGGATAAATGAACGGTTTTTAACATGCCGTACCCTCCAGATCAGAATGCTCTTTAAACATTCTTCGAAAAGTGCATATTTTCGTTCCATTCCAATGCTTTTTCCTTTTCGATTGCCGTATGCTCAACCCATGCCGGACGTAATCCGCTCTTAATAGCGTTGCGTACCGAACCAAGATTTGACCACGCACAACAGTAAAACGGGACTTTTTCTCTTTTAAGAATTTCAATCGCTAACCGGGAAGTCAAAGCAGCTGCAACACCTTGTCGGCGGTACTCCGGCAGAACATCAATTCCTATTTGCCACATAGTATCACAATCGGCGGAGCATCCGGAAAGGCCAATCAATTTACTGTCATCATATGCACCAACCCCAAGCATATCTAAATGCGGTCTTGCCGGGGATAGCGCATTGCTCCATTGCGGCAGATATAAGTCGGTAAAATCATTCGGCTCTAAAACCCTTGTGTCATATCGGCACGGAAGCTCATACAATACATCAACATCCGGCAACCAATATTCCGCTTGATAGCACGGCAAAAAGCCGTATTTAATAAATTCGTTTGTCAGATGATGTATCTGCGGCATTTCAAAACAGCCATGAGGATATTTTGTGTCAATATACTTTTTAACGAAATCATAAATCTGTTCGTCAACAGAAGCAACGATATTGGAGCCATATGTAATTAAGTCGCAGAAAAACGGCAGATTTAGATAACGCCGGGCATTTTCGTTTGGCTTTGAAATGACTACCACATTTTCTGTCCTTGTAAAATCATCAGGAGAACAATTCGCGTCTATAGCGTGCTGTCCCATTGCAATACGTAAGATTTCAGCATTCCTCAAGCTATTACCTCCAATAACCTTTCTACAGCTGTTAGTATTTGGCCATTTTTTATTCCTTCCACCGAATCCTTCGCCCAATTCGGAAAAACCTCTCGCTGAGAAGCGATAACCAATCCAGACAACGCATCTGCCACATAGTCAACAACAACCTCACGTTCGTCATATTCGCCATATTCAGACAGGAAAGCGACTTTTGCTTCTTCGCTAAAATCCCAGCAAACATTGCGAATGTCAAAATACACATATGATTTGTAAAAGAAATTGTAATCAAAAACCAATGCCGACAAACCATCACGCGCCACGGCAAGGTTGGAATAATGAAAGTCAGAATAGACAAGTGTGTGCGGAAGGCTCATCACGGCAGAACGGATTTGTTCAAAATTATCTTTAATAACTTGCCAAACATACGCATCGCTTGTCCCTGTCCTTTCTTGAACAAGTTTTAAGTTTTCAATCGTCAGTTTATCGTATTCATCTATAAAATCGTGCGTGTCCAAATAATCCCGCCCTTTTTGGTGGAGGATTTTATACCACTCCGCAATAAGTCTTGCAATTTTCGGGTCGCTCATATCATCTGCTGTGCCTAATCTGTAATCGCTTCGCTCAATATCCTCAAGCAAAAGAGAACAGTCAGTTTGAGCGATTACTCTCAACGTGGGAACACTAAGCGATTTTAGAAGCTGATAGTTGGAAATCTCACGGCGGTATTCCGGCTTGTCAAAACATTTTATTACATAGCTATTGTCGGCTGTTGTTACTCGCCAAACTGAAACGCCGTCTTTATTGCGGATTAAAGAGAGGGAGGTAAAGGATATGCCCATGCGTTGCAATTCGGATTCCGCCATGTATTGCACAGTGTTTGCCACTTCGTCCTCCAACACATCCGCAAACCGCCTAATTGCAGCATTATCGACGCTTTTGTCTTCTTTTGAATAGTGAAGTGGTTCTTTCCTAATTTGCACGGCTTTTTGCAATATATCCGCATCGGGGCAAAGGCCTTCATCCAAAGCCCATTCACCGGTTGCGGTTTTGGAAACAATTTTACCTGTGCGCAGGGTATAAATCCCACGCGCAATATCCAAGAGCCAGCCCACCGGATTTCCATATTTTCGCGCTGCCTGAACATGACGAGCGATATCATCACGCATTTGGGAGTATGCAGGGTAAGTCAATTGGCTACGAATATCTTCCCCATACAACAACATACCGCTGTCAAGCAGTTCTGCCATGCCGAAGCTATCCATTTTATAGCTGTCGGTGATGCGCTGGCCGCTAGTTCCCCAATAAACCGTCCTTTCTTTTTTATCCTGTAAGAACGCATCTGCCGAAAGCATTCCGCCCTCAAACAGCCGAAAATACGGGTTGCCGAGATAACGTTCCAGTAAAGCCTGACGAAGCCCAACCAGAGTTTCTGCCTGCTGTTCTGTGATCTCGCAATTAGTAAGAACAAGGATGTCAATATCGCTCCAACCGAGCTGAAAATCGTCAAGCGCAACAGAGCCGAATAGATAAATGGTCGGTTTATTATCTGCAAGAACAGTTACGATTTCGTTGGTCATTATTTGAATGGCTTCGTTCAGTGTCATAGTTTCACCCTCCATTTATCCACCATTTCATCAAAGTATGGGTAAAACCGCTCACTCAAGAATTCGCCTGCCGCCATCATTCCGCAGATTTTATCCGCGGTCACCCACATGGCATCGCAGGTTTCGCCCTCTTGAAAGCGTACAGCTTCAATCGGACAGTCATGCTTAAAAATCCATACGTCCTGAAACCATGTGTGACCGTTGTTTCCTTTATGGGCAGTACGAGGGAACAGCATCCCTTCCTTGTCAATGCAATCAGACTTGAATTTCCCGACAGCATCCTGCTCATAGTCTGGTGCTTCAAATTCTATAAAAACTCGTAGCGCAAGCTCAAAAGCAGGGTAAATATCTTCCGGTTTTGCTTTTCTGTAAGTAATCATATTTCAGCCTCGCTTTCTCTCCGAATCATCGCACCCTTCATACATTCGGAATTATTATGAAAACTCATAATAACAGCCTTTTCTTCCTCAGTACAGCCAATCAATATCTTGATTTCAGAATCCTTTTTGAGCAAGTCAATCGTACAAATGACAGCATCACACACTGGTTCAGAAAAGCTTCCACGCCACACGTCAATGCCACCGCCATCGGGTGAAGTGGTATCTTTCAAATAGCCATAATCTAAAGGAAAGATGAAATCAAACCTTGGGTGCTTTGTTCCTTTCGGGCGGTCGATGACGATTTCCGATTGGGCAATCAGCGTATCAACGGCTGACCAAAAGTCGTCTTTGTGCAGTACATTTTTCTCCAGCCATTTATGCCCTAACGGACTCACTGTTTTCAGCGCAGTCTGCAACCAACCTCTTTGCTCAGCACTCATTTCAGCCTTTGCGGAATCATAGTCTAACTGATAGCCTTCGCGGTCCGTATCAGTAGATTTATACAGTAAAACCAGTTCAGGGGCAAGATAGGGAATACCGTTCCGAGTCAATATCGCTTTTGTTATCGGTAGTGAAATGTTCTCGTTTCGAGCATATAGAAAAGAATCAGCATTACGGTTGTTAAATAAAAACTCGATAAAATCAAGTTTTGTTTGTCCGCTATGGTCAAAATCAAGATAATACATATCTGTTTCGCCATGAGGCGAGAGCTTCACCAGACTGCATCCGTCTTTGAAGCAAAAGATATTTCGCTTTGCCTTTATCTGAAATTTAACATCGGTAATGTGATGAGCTATTCCGCCGCCGCACATTTCAAATACATTCCAACCCAATGATTGCATGTAGAGAATAATCTTATCTCTGTCATGCCAATAAGCAGATACGTCAATATCGCCATGTTTGCGGATTGTTCGATTTAAAAATAACTCAATCGCTAACCCGCCGCAAAGGGCATATTCAAAGCTGCTGTTTTTCAATAGCTCATTGGCTTTTATAATCAATTCATGAGCTATGTATCTGTCCATAATCTTCACCTAAACTCCCAAGCCGATATTAGACTTATCACCCAAATAACTGCCCTGTTCGGTAAAAGCGTCTTTATCAGCGTGATAAACTTTTCCGAAAATCCATAATCCGTCAGACGTTCTATATCCACAAAAATCACATTGGATATAGGATTTTAATCTACCTCAATCACATGAACCTAACGTATAGAGGACTTTCCCATTCTCTTTAAAACTTAGTATGATTTCTTCAACGATTCCTCATCTCCACTACCGAAGATAATACCAAATTGCATATTTCTACCTAAAATTCCCTAATCATTTGACTTATTTATTGAAATTATTCTGCTCATCCAAATTTATCTCAGCTTACTTTATGTATTATCAGAATTTAGTTCGTGGTAACCTAGTGTAGCATCAAAGACTTTCTGGTAAACCCCAACTGCTTCAATACTTCCTTTTAAATATGACTACAATGTTATTCACAAAATAATCCCCTTATGACTAAGTTAATCATTATCACATTACCAAACTTTTCTACTATATCAATAATATCATAATTTTCCAACTAGTCAAACCTATTCGAAAGGATAACTTTTATTTAGACTGATTCAGACTAAAGTATTATGGGAGCGCCCATATAGGCATACGGTGCAGCATTTCTCCAAAAAGCCAGTTGCCAGAAAATATAAAGTGCATATTACTCACCGTAATCCTGTAAGTATGTTGTAAAATTCAAATGACTACAGTGTTATACTTTTTTACCATAGTTAATGCTACAATCAATTTCAATCAGTAGTTAAGCACAGATTTAATCTCAAGCACCTTCCTTCATTCATATTTAAATAACGTCAGAACAAGATAATTTTTCTATAACTAAAGCAATTATTTATTCCAAGGAATATAGATCAAAAATTCCACCCCAGAGAAGTCTTCAGGCTCTCTCAACTGTAATTAAACATCATAACGATCTATGAATGCATCGAGAGAGTATTCTGATGTGCAGTTATAAAGACTATTGCTATATCAGGTTTTATTTCTCTCAGCTTTTCGGCAGATCAAAGTCAGTGGCTCGAAGTCGTTGTATCAAGTAATACAGGTTGTATACAAAAAGGCCCACTGATGTTATAAAGCACCAATGAGCCTAAAGCAGCTTAGTTCCGGCGACCCGGCCATCGTAGCGGAAAACCGCTTTAGACCCGAGTCTTTGCGTCCTTGTCTTTCAACAAGTTTGCCTTTATCGTTTTTTTCAAATTTTATTTATAATTCTATTATACACCAATAGCATTGTTGAAATTTGTCAAAGCTTGCTTATTTTCTTTAACAGTTCAAAATGTCTGTGCCTAAATTTGAACTATCAGAATAAGCATTCACTTTCTTGTATAATTCAGTTAACTGGTTAATTTTATTGAATATAGTCAATGTAGTCAAATAGACTATTGACTGTAAGTACATTGCGTATTAAGATATATATAACTTGCAGAAAATTACATTCAGTTTAAGTTATGAATGAAGCCAGATTTAATGCCATATCATATTAAAGACTAAATATGGCCTAACTGCGATTAAGATAAAAATTAAAGACGCGATGAAGAGAAGAGTAAGTTGTTGATATCTTTTACAGAGAACTCCCAAGCCGCATGGGCGAGCAGCAAATGCAATTTGCGACCAGCCGGTAAGCTGAGAAGGAGTAAAGAATAGATAACCGAAGATGGTCTCAGAGCTTTCGCACCGAATCCTTTTTAGGGTTTAGACTGCGACGGGTGCTCCCGTTATAGTGCCGGAGTATAATCAGGAATCATTTATCCTGCCGTACTTGTTGAGGTTGGTGCTGTGAAGCATCAATAAACCGGGGTGGTAACACGAAGTATCATGCTCTCGTCCCCAGGATATTTATCCTGGAGGTGAGAGCTTTTTTAATGTGCATTTTGCTTAAATAAATATGTTAATCCAAATCAATTAGAAATGAGGTGCATTTATGAATATTTTAATTGGAAATGCGTGGCCATATGCAAACGGCTCTCTGCATATCGGCCATATAGCCGCATTATTACCAGGAGATGTACTGGCAAGGTACTTCAGAGCAAAGGGTGATACAGTATTTTTTGTCACTGGCAGTGATTGTCATGGTACACCGGTCGCAATCAGAGCCAGACAGGAAAACAAAACATCTAAGGAAATCAGTGATTACTATCACAACGAGTTTGCTAACTGTTTTAATCGTCTTGGCTTCTCTTATGACCTATATGGGAAGACATCCAGTAACGAGCATAAAAGCTTTGTTACAGATTTTCATAGGAAACTCTACAATGGTGGGTATGTTTATGAGAAAAGCACTCCGCAGGCGTATTGTGACAAATGCAAGCAATTTTTACCCGATCGCTTTGTAAAAGGATTGTGTCCTCATTGTAGTGAGTTCGCAAGGGGCGACCAGTGCGAAGCGTGCGGAAGTGTACTGGAGCCGGAAAACCTGCTTCAGGCAGAATGCACTATATGCGGAGAACCACCTGAGTTCCGGTCTACCAACCATCTTTACCTGGCTGTCACCCGTATGAAGAATGAGCTTGAAAGATATATTGAGAGCCACAGTGACTGGAGAAAAAATGCTTATGAGATGTCAAAGAGGTATATACATGAAGGACTTCGCGACAGAAGCCTTACCCGGGATCTTGATTGGGGTATTGATGTCCCGAGGGATAAATTTGACGGTAAAAAAATATATATCTGGGCAGAAAATGTTCTGGGCTACCTTTCAGACTGTTATACGCTATGCAATCAGCAAGGATTGGATTTTTATGAATTCTGGAACAACTGCAGGCAATATTATGTGCATGGCAAGGACAACATACCTTTTCATACAATTATTCTTCCTTCGCTGCTATTAGGCCGTACCGATGTCAAGTTGAAGCTGCCCGATGATATTATATCCAGCGAATATCTGACCCTTGAAGGCAGGAAAATTTCCACCAGCAGAAACTGGGCGATATGGGCAAAGGATATCATTGAGCGCTATAATCCTGATTCCATACGCTATTTTCTGATTGGCAACGGTCCCGAAAAAAGAGATACTGACTTTACATGGAGGGAATTCATCAACAGCCATAACGGCGAACTTTTAGGAGCTTATGGTAACTTTGTGAACCGCAGCCTTGTGTTTATTCAAAAGTATTTTGAAAACAAGGTGCCGGAAGCGCAATGCAACCAAAATATTTTGCAATTGTTAACAAAGCTCTATCCAAACATCGGGGGACTTATAGAACAGGGAAACTTCAAGGAAGCACTGGATACAATCTTTGTATTTGTACGAGCAGCAAATAAATACTTCGATGAGGAACAACCGTGGATTACAATAAAGAATAGTGTTGAAAAGTGCAAAGAAACACTGAATACCTGTGTGCAGATTATTGCCAATCTTTCTTACCTACTTGGCCCCTTTTTGCCGTTTTCATCTGCAAAAATAAGAAACATATTAAAGCTTG
>ERZ795032.2612-NODE-2612-length-10041-cov-3.385940_pt1 | contig 10041 bp, 7 predicted proteins | sample MGYA00375124_ERZ795032 | MGnify/ENA primary metagenome ERZ795032 (study PRJEB30167, sample SAMN05720154) | activated sludge metagenome | isolation source: Anaerobic digester | place: China | collected 2015-12-16 ... | reverse complement strand
CGATCAACCTCAAACGCCTCAACCACAACCGTTTGATATCCCAGGAACTGTACTGTGAGATAATATTCATCAGGTTTCAATTTCATTTGGAAGCTGCCACTTGCATCTGTTATTCCTCCTTCCACAAAACTTGAATCTGCTGAACGATAAACCATAATTGTTGCGTATTCAACCACGCGATTGGTCTGACGATCAACAACTTTTCCTCTTACACCACTATCTTTTTCAGCAGGTACTTCAGCCCTCACTACTCCGGAAAATACAATCAAAAGCACAAGTAAAATGCTAATTTTTATTCTCCCTGTTACGTTCATTAAATTCATACACCACGATTGAGTTATAACACATTTATTATAAGGCATAAACCTATAAATTCACCTGGTACAGATGCAACTACCTGCCTTAAGAAATGTCAGAAAATTTTATTTTGAGTTCAAAACCTTCTAATTACTGCGTTAACTTAACAAAAAAGAAGCCAAAAGTATTGGAAAAAACTTAAAAAATCCTAAGAAATAAGTTTTCGGCTGTAATGGGTAATCCGGCGAAAAAACAGGCCAATCAAACAAGGTTCTCACTGTGGATCAACATCAAGCTGAATGATCAATGATTTATGCTCGGGATTGGTATTAAATGAGGCTAATTTTCTTATCAGTTTCGCCTTTAAATCAACTGAATGCTGCCTTCGGTCGAACTTAATCAAGATTTGCTTGATGTATAAATTACGGATCCTCGACACCATCGGAAACTCTGGTCCAAGTACCTGATCTGCAAAATCCTTACGAAGTAAAAAGGCCAGATCATTGGCAGCCATATTGAGATTGTATTGATCCCTGTGTTTCAATCGTATTAAAATCAATCTGTAAAAAGGAGGATAATGATATTCCTTCCGAATTGCCATAAGTCGCTCATATAGTGATTCATAATCATTACGAACAACATCCTGAAGAAGCGGATGATGCGGTTGGTGCGTTTGTATCAGCACTTTGCCTCTCCTTCCCTTTCGACCGGCGCGGCCTGCCACCTGTGCCATGAGCTGAAAACTTCTTTCATGTGCTCTGAAATCAGGATACGAAAGCATATTATCAGCATTTAAAATCCCTACGATACGCACACTGTCGAAATCAAGGCCTTTGGTAACCATTTGTGTACCGGTCAAAATGTCTGTTTCATGCTTTCCGAAAGCCTCAATAATTTGCTGAAATCCAAATTTGCTTCTTGTGGTATCCAGGTCGAGTCTGCTAATCCGCGCATCCGGAAGCAAAAGCTGTAATTCTTCCTGTACCTTCTCCGTTCCGAAACCATGCATCTTCAAGGCTGTACTTTGGCAATTGGGACATTCGGCCGGAACCTCCATGGCATAACCGCAATAATGACAGCGAAGCAGCCGTTGATTTTTATGATAAATCAGACTTACATCGCAATGCCGGCATTCAGGAACCCAATTACATGCCTCGCACTCAAGCCGCAGTGCAAATCCTCTTCTGTTCTGGAAAAGTATCACCTGCTCTTTATTTTCGATGGCAGTCTGCATTTCCTCCATAAGCGGTCTGCTGAAATGCGATTGCATGGTCTTACGTTTTTTCTCTTCACGAAGGTTTACGATCTCAATTTCCGGAAGTGCAATTCCACTATATCTCTCCTTTAAAACTACCAAGCCATACTTGCCAATTTTAGCATTGAAATACGACTCAAACGAAGGCGTGGCGGAGCCAAGCAATACTTTCGCTCCATGAATTCTGGCCAATACCAATGCTGCATCGCGGGCCTGATACCTGGGCGCAGGATCGTGCTGTTTGTACGATTGATCATGTTCCTCGTCAACAATGATTAAGCCCAGATTCTGAAATGGAAGAAACAAAGCCGATCGGGGACCTATAATAAGTTGATGCTGACTGTCAGGATCAGTGGGGTCATATTGCAGAACTTTTTGCCAAATCTCTGCTCTCTCGTTCGGATTATACCGCGAATGATACACTCCCAGATTTTCACCAAAATACCGTTTCAGGCGTAAAATGATCTGGGTTGTCAATGCGATCTCCGGCAATAAAAACAAAACCTGCTTACCTTGCTTCAGATTTTCATTTATCAATTTGATATACAATTCTGTTTTGCCACTTGAAGTAACCCCGTGAAGCAAAACAACATCTTTTTGCGAAAACTCTGTTTTAATTTGACCAATTGCAATCGACTGAGATTCGGTAAGTTCAATATCATCCGGATGCTGATCGGAGCTAAAGTTATCTATACGGCTTACAATTTTCTTACTGAGTTCAAATACTCCTTTCTCCGTAAGTGCTTTCAATTGGGGATGAGAAGCATCAGCCTTTTTAAGCAGAAATGATACTGAAACTTCTTTATTTTCACTGTCGATCGGGGCGATACTTAAGTAAGAAAGCAACAGTTCCAATTGCTTGTAGGCTCTTTTTTCGAGTTGATTCATCAGATCCTGTAAGGCATTTTCCTCTCGAAAAGTTGGAGTTAGTATTACAACAGCTTCTTTCTTTTGATGAAACTTCTCTTTCAATTCTTCCTCCGTCACAATCAAACCACGATCAATCAGGTTTCTGATTATTGGCATTACCTTTTGAATACCAAGGATTTTGCTTACTTCTGAAAGTGTAATCTTTTGCTGCAGCTCGAGGGCTTCAATGATCAAAAACTCATTTTCGTTGAGCTGATGTTTGTCGGTTTCGTAATGATCAGAAAGCTGTAACATCGTCTCACTGCTCAATTTAAGTGCAGATGGCATGGCAGCCTGCATAAGCTCGCCCAGGTTACAGAGGTAATATTCCTTCATCCAATACCAAAATTTCAGTTGTTTATCAACAACCACCGGCGACTCGTCGAGCAGATCGAGTAAATATTTCGGGCTGAAGCCTTTTGGAATTTCCTCATGCACCCGACCAATTATTGCAGCCAAAACTTTCTTCTTCCCAAATTGTACAATGGCACGTTTCCCGACAGTAACCTGATCATTGAGTGCAGCAGGAACACGATAGGTAAAAGTTCCAGGCACTGCCAGCGGAAGGATGACATCAGCAAATAAGGTAATTCTGGATTCGGGAATCATAAAAACACTGATCGTTTTTGAAACGCGAAGTTAATTAATCCTGGCTGCTTTTTGGAATTACTAAAAAATAGCTTTTGTGTAAACACTATGGATGCGATGGAATCACCGCCGTTCCAATTAACTGGTCGTAACCTGTTCCGGGCTTGGAATAATACAAATAAATGATGTACTGATTATTCGTATCCCAATGGCTTCCTTCGATTGGTTCTACAAAAGCTTTTCGTTCGCCGCGTTCCACCACCCCATACAAATAATTATAGTAGCCTTGCTTGAGAAAAAGTACTGCCTGATACCCTTTGCGCTTAAAATTATAGGTCATCTTGTTATTCTCGTCCAGATTCCAGTCGTTGAGAGCTCCTATAATATACACATCCTCATGGGTGAAGGGTGCGTCAGCTTGAAGAAAAAACTCTACCCAGGCGTAATCACCTTCGATATCGGTATCCTGATCTTCTCTGGCTTTTATAAATTTTCGGCCATTGATATCCTGCTCACTTATATAATCATCAAAAACCCGTCGCTTATCAGGCCACAGTCTGACAGTAAAATAATCCGGTTCCTCAAAGATTCTTTCAATCTTATCCGATTGATAACGATAACTTTTCATGTCGAAATACCTAAATTGATTTCCTCCTTCAAACAGCGTCTCCTCTTCGTATTCAAAAGTCAATACATCCGGATAAACATAGTTGGGTTTTAGGCCTTCAACTGCATTATCCCACCTGAAGTTTTGCTTTATCAGTAAGTTAACAGTTGATTTAGGGCTGTCAAAAAAGAAGTTTTTTGCTCCCACTACAACGTCAACCTGCTGTTTCCGGCCGGCCTCCGACAGTTTGCGTGCATACTGGGGTATTTTGGCTGAAATACCAATTTGCGGATCAACAACCATCAATCGTCTGGAAAGTATCAATTGATCAGCCGTTAGTTCGTTTTCATATACAACAAGCAAATAATTCCCCGACTTTGTAAGATGCATTTGAGAAGAAGGTAAAAGTGCGTCATAATGCACATAAGGTGTGATTGTGTTAAGTGAGAAACGATACAGGTCGATTCTTTCCTCCTCAAATCCCTGAATATACTCAATCTTCTGCAAGGGCAAAGGCTTCCAATCGTGCGTGCAATGAATAAAGGTATATTGAAAAGTAATAGCATAGTCTCCCAACATATCAAATGAAAGCTTTAATTTGTTCACCTGATCATTCAGATGCATCATGGGTTCTTCCAATTGATCATCTGCCGGATGCAACAGCACTGTGTGTACAACATCTTTATAAACCGCATCCCTGAAAACCAGGTTTTCCGGTAGTTGAGAGAAGAGACTGCTTGGCAAATACAGCCAGGCCAGACAGGTAAACAAAAAAACAAAAAAACTGATCGAACTTTTATTCATAGCTATAAGATTGATCCAAAAAAAACAGCATCGTCCTAACAAAAGTAAGGCTTTTCGAATGCAAAATAAGGGAAGTTTACGAAATTCTTTTATTTGATTAGGTTCTTGGTATTGTTTGGATATTAACAGTTAAAACAGTTGTTTTCATCAAAATTTTCTCATTTGTTGATGTAGATCAAAAAAAGCATTGATAAAGATACTATAATCAAACATAATTTTTCGCTAATTCTACTTTCACAAAAAGAATTTAAATCGTTCCTTTGTGAATTATTTAAATATGAATGAAGGTAGATATGTCAACCGTCACAAAAATTAAGAAAGGCCTCGATATCAAGCTGATAGGCGAAGCTGAGAAAACAATCAAAGATCTTGTAACGGATCAATTTGCCATCAAGCCCACAGATTTCATCGGTGTATTTCCTAAAATTTTAGTCAAAGAGGGTGATACTGTTAAGGCAGGAACACCAATCTTTATTGACAAATACCGCGATAACATTGTATTTACATCACAGGTAAGCGGCACCATCAAGGAAATAAAACGCGGAGCAAAAAGGGTATTGCTGGAAATTAGAATCGAAGCTGATGGCAAAGATGAGGCGATCGATTTTAAAGCAGAAGATCCAAAAACCCTCAACAGGGACAAGGTGATCCAAAAGCTTCTGGATAGTGGTATTTGGCCATTTATCAGGCAAAGGCCTTATTCAGTAATCGCTAACCCGGCTGATATTCCAAAGGCAATTTTTATTTCCACTTTCGACACTGCCCCACTTGCACCTGACAACGATCTGATTGTGCATGGGCATGGCAATATTTTTCAATTGGGACTCGATGCCCTAAGCCAGCTTACAAAAGGGAAAATACATCTTAATATTGATGCAAACGCCACACACTCAAAGGTGTTTACCAATAGCAAAGGAGTGCAGATCAATCAGTTTTCAGGACCACATCCGGCGGGTAATGTTGGCGTTCAGATCAATAAAATTGATCCGCTCAACAAAGGTGAAGTTATCTGGTATCTTTATCCACAGGATGTGCTTACTATTGGACGACTCTTTGCTACCGGCAAATACGATGCCACACGGGTTTTGGCATTAACTGGCTCCGAAGTACTACATCCGGCTTATTACAAAACAAAAGTAGGTGCTGCCATCGAGCCGCTGGTTAAAGGTAATGTTTCAGATACTGAAAAGCGCATCATTAGTGGAAATGTTTTGACAGGAACCAAAATTGAGCTTGATGGTTACATAGGATTTTATCACTCACAGGTCACAATAATACCTGAAGGAAATTATTATGAATTGTTTGGATGGGCACTCCCCGGCTTCAACAAGTTTAGTATATCGAGGACGTTTCCGACATTTTTGTTCAAAAACAAGAGATTCAGACTCGACACCAACTATCATGGCGGCGAACGTGCTTTGGTAATGACAGGTCAATATGAAAAAGTTTTCCCTTTCGATATCTATCCTATGCAATTGCTCAAAGCCATCATGGTTGAAGATATTGACCTGATGGAAAATCTTGGCATTTATGAAGTTGACGAAGAAGACTTTGCACTGTGTGAAGTGATTGATACTTCGAAAACCAATATTCAGGAAATTGTTCGCAAAGGGCTCAACCTGATGCGTAAAGAAATGAGTTAATCAAAAATCAACAATATAAAAATGAAGGCTTTACGTGAATTTGTTGACAAGCAAAAACCACATTTCGAAAAAGGAGGACGATTCGAGAAATTGCAATCCACCTTTGATGCTTTCGAAACGTTTTTGTTTGTACCAAACAAAGTAACTACTAGTGGTGCACATATTCGGGATGCAATCGACATGAAACGCACCATGATTATTGTGGTGCTCGCACTAATTCCACCCCTGCTTTTTGGAATCTGGAATGTTGGTTACCAGCATTTTCTTTCCCATGGCATGACACCTGATTTCTGGCCGATGATCGGTTTTGGATTGCTGAAAGTGCTGCCAATAATTATCGTATCTTATGTAACCGGACTCGCTATTGAATTTGCTTTTGCACAGGCCAGAGGACACGAAGTGAACGAAGGATTTTTAGTTTCAGGAATGCTTATTCCATTGGTAATGCCACCAGATGTTCCGCTTTGGATGGTTGCCATTGCCACAGCCTTTGCTGTAATTATTGGTAAAGAAGTATTTGGCGGAACCGGAATGAATATTCTTAATCCTGCCCTAACTGCCCGTGCGTTCCTTTTCTTTGCTTATCCATCCGAAATGTCGGGAGATAATGTATGGATTGCCGAAAAAGCAGATGCTTATTCAGGAGCCACTCCACTGGGTAATTTGCTGGTGTTTGATGTTGACAAACTGCCGACCGACTGGTCAATGTTTTTGGGAACAATTCCGGGTAGTATTGGCGAAACATCAACAATAGCTATTTTGATAGGGGCACTCGTTTTAGTAGCCACCGGAATAGGCAGCTTTAGAATTATGGCTTCTGTGGTTGCTGGCGGACTGGTTATGGGATTACTCTTTAACCTGTGGGGAGCTAATGAATACATGAATATACCTGCCTATCAGCACCTGATCATGGGTGGTTTTGCCTTTGGAACGGTTTATATGGCTACCGATCCGGTTTCGGCCGCACAAACCAATCGCGGCAAACTTTTCTACGGCTTTTTGATTGGATTTGTCGCTGTGCTGATCAGAGTATTCAACCCTGCTTATCCCGAAGGCATGATGCTTGCCATCCTGCTGATGAATGTATTTGCACCTTTGATTGATCATTATGTTATCCAATCAAATGTTAAAAAACGCCTGAAACGTGCCAAAGCAGTTGCAGCTTAAGTTTAAACATTAGAAAAAATTGAGTTATGTATAGTAATGCTTATATCTTTCGTTATGCCGGATTGATGGTGATTCTGGTTGCTGCAATTTTGTCTTCGGCTGCCATGCTCCTCAAACCCATGCAGGAACGCAACGAAGCTGTGGATAAGATGCAAAGTATCTTAGATGCAGCAGGCATCGAAAATGTTAACAGCAAAAATGCCATCGAACTTTTCAATCAGTATGTGACCAAAATGATTGTGATTGATGAAAAAGGCGTTATCACCGACGAATATAAAGATGCCGGAAAAGAGAACAGTGAAGCTTTTAAGGTAAACCTGAAGGAACAACTGTATAATAAATCTATAAACCGTAGTTTCAAACTTCCACTTTATGTGCTTGAAAAAGATGGTGAAAAGATCAATATTGTTCCATTAAGAGGAGTTGGACTCTGGGGTCCGATCTGGGGAAATATAGCCCTTAAAGATGACTTTAATACCGTTATTGGCGTCACCTTTGGACATAAATCCGAAACTCCTGGTTTAGGAGCCGAAATCGAAACTCCGGTATTTACAGACCTATTTCCAGGCAAAAAAATCTTCAACGAAAAAGGAGATTTTGTATCTGTTGGCGTGATTAAAGGTGGTATTGAAAACTTCCCTGCTGATGTACAGCGTCATAATGTAGATGCCATTTCAGGTGGTACGATTACCAGCAATGGGGTGAATGACATGATAAAAAATGTGTTGGAAAGTTATGTTCCGTATATTCAAAAAAGAGAATAAACTATGAGTACTGATAAACAAGAAAGAGAGCCTTTGTTTTCGGCCAAGAACCGCAAACTGCTCACCAATCCTTTAAATATTGACAACCCGATCACAGTGCAGGTTTTGGGAATCTGCTCGGCATTAGCTGTAACAGCTAAGATTAAGCCAGCCTTTGTAATGGCTTTGTCGGTAATGATTGTAACTGCTTTTTCAAACTTTGTTATCTCATTGATGCGAAATGGCATTCCGCCTCGGATTCGTATCATCGTTCAACTTGTAGTTATTGCCTCTTTGGTAATTGTAGTTGACCAGGTGCTCAAAGCATTTGTTTATGACGTAAGCAAACAACTTTCTGTATTTGTAGGCCTGATCATTACCAACTGTATTCTCATGGGCCGTTTGGAAGCTTTTGCAATGGTCAATAAGCCATGGCCTTCAATACTTGATGGTATTGGAAACGGGTTGGGATATGGCATCATCCTAATAATCTTAGGTTTCGTCAGAGAGCTTTTTGGTTCGGGCACTATATGGGGTTTCCATGTTATTCCTGAGGCTTTCTACGATTTTGGATATAAGAATAATGGTTTTATGATCCTTCCTCCGATGGCTCTGATTATCGTGGGTATCATCATTTGGATCCAGCGTTCGCGTAATCCCGAATTGATTGAAAACTAACCAAACCATAAATTTAAACTGTTATGCAAGAACTATTTAACATATTTGTCAGGTCCATTTTTGTGGACAATATGGTGTTTGCTTACTTTTTGGGAATGTGCTCCTATCTGGCTGTTTCCAAAACCGTTAACACTTCTGTTGGTCTTGGATTAGCTGTAGTCTTCGTGCTGGGCATCACTGTGCCAGTGGATTATCTTCTCAATGAATACATCCTAAAGGCTGGTGCTTTGGCTTGGCTCGACGAGGGATTTGCAGATGTTGACCTGAGTTTTTTAAGTTTCATTCTTTTCATTGCCATTATTGCCTCAATGGTTCAGTTGGTCGAAATGGTAGTTGAAAAATTCAGTCCTTCATTGTATTCTTCGTTAGGTATTTTCCTTCCCCTGATTGCAGTGAACTGTGCCATTCTTGGCGGATCACTTTTTATGCAGGAACGTGAATACCAGTCAGTTGCCCAGGCCACATCGTTTGGAATAGGGTCAGGACTGGGTTGGTTTTTGGCTATCGTTGGAATTGCTGCCATCCGCGAAAAGATTCGCTATTCAAACGTACCCAGACCATTGCGTGGGTTAGGTATCACCTTTATTATCACAGGCTTGATGGGGATTGCCTTTATGAGCTTCCTCGGAATCAAATTGTAACTGAAAATAACAGAAATAATTAGTAACCATGACATTACTTGCAACCGGAACGGGAACTGTAATACTAATCAGTGTGATTTTCTTCCTTGTAGTAATTATACTATTGGTCGGACTGCTGCTTTTTGCCCGTAAAAAACTCACTCCGCAAGGAAAGGTAAAGATTACGATCAATGACGAAAAAGAGCTGGAAGTTGATCCCGGTTCAACCTTGTTATCTACCTTGTCGGCCAACAAAATCTATCTGCCATCTGCCTGTGGCGGAGGTGGAACCTGTGCCATGTGTAAATGCCAGGTTTATGAAGGAGGCGGCTCCATTCTGCCAACCGAAAAAGGCTATTTTTCGCGTAAGGAACAACAAACAAACTGGCGTTTAGGCTGCCAGGTCAAAGTGCGTGAAGACTTGAAAATTGGCGTTCCTGCCGAAGTTTTTGGCATCAAAAAGTGGGAATGCGAAGTAGTTTCCAATAAAAATGTGGCAACTTTTATCAAAGAATTCGTTGTTAAATTGCCCAAAGGCGAAAATCTTGATTTCAAATCGGGTGGTTATATCCAGATTGACGTTCCCAAAATTGAGGTGGACTTCAGTAAAGATATTGATGTTGAAAATCAATACCGTGACGAATGGGATAAGTTCAGGATGTGGGATCTGAAGATGAAAAACACAGAAGAACAATTCCGCGCCTATTCAATGGCCAATCATCCTGCCGAA
>ERZ795032.2608-NODE-2608-length-10052-cov-4.340202_pt1 | contig 10052 bp, 4 predicted proteins | sample MGYA00375124_ERZ795032 | MGnify/ENA primary metagenome ERZ795032 (study PRJEB30167, sample SAMN05720154) | activated sludge metagenome | isolation source: Anaerobic digester | place: China | collected 2015-12-16 ... | reverse complement strand
TGATCTAATGATGAAGATGTATAAGGAGGAAGGCTATAGCACACGCAATGCAGTTGAAAGCATTATAAAAAATAATTTGTATGGATTGGATATTGACGACAGGGCAACACAGCTTGCAAACTTCGCTGTATTGATTAAAGCTGCTTCTTATTACCAGGATATTCTTAAAAGTGATATAATGCCGAATGTTTACTCCTTCCCGGAAGCCGCAAACTTTACACAGGGGGAGATTTACAGGTTTTTAGATGAAGATGCAAAGCAATATGCTGATGAACTTGAATGGGCATTAAAAGAATTAAACCAGGGTAAGAATATTGGCTCTGCTTTAATACTGAACTTGAAAAGTGATGTGATAGATGTAATTAAAAAACATTACAAGATATTAGAAGGCAATGCAAGTAAAGATGAATTAGACCTTGAAGAACAGACTGTATTTAATAAAATAAAACCTTTTATAGATATTATTGGCACACTTACATCAGAGTACCATTCTGTTGTTACAAACCCACCATATATGGGGCAAAGAAATATGAATGAAGCTCTAAAAGAATATGTTGATAGCCGATACCCAGTTTCAAAGTCTGACTTATTTTCTGTTTTTATGGAGGTTTTACCTAAGCGGACGAAATCTCTAGGGTGCTTTGCGTTAATTAACTTACCATCTTGGTTGTTTTTAAGTTCATTTGAAGGAATCAGAAAAACATATTTAACTAAATATTCGATATTGAGTCTTATTCATATGGGAAGAGGTATTTTTGGAATTGACTATGGCTCGGTTACATTTATTGTTAAAAAACAATTTATGAAAGACCATAAAGGAGAATACTTCAGACCACATAGACGGAACTTTCAACATATTTATTTCACTGATATAGAAAAGTTATTTCTCTATAGTAAAAATAATGAAAATTATAAATATGATTTTGATCTTTACCGAGATGAAGAAGGTGTGAATGAAATTCCTACAAAAGGAAGTTCTTCAGGAGATAAAATACATTTCCCGAATGTTAAGCAAAACCAATTTTCAAAATTTCCTGGATTTCCAATAGTCTATTGGGCAAGTCAAACTATTTTTGAAATTTATAGTAATTACAAACTATTAAATGATTACTATCCACCTTCAGCAGGACTGCAGACTGGGGATAATGAAACATTTTTGAGAGAATGGTTTGAAGTGTCGATAAAAGAAATCGACTTTAATGGGAGTAAAAGAAAATATTCTGCTTATAACAAAGCTGGTAGTTATAGAAAATGGTATGGAAATCAGAATTCAATCATTTTATTTAGAAATAATGGAGAAAAATTAAAATCGACGGATAAAGCTGTGTTTAGAAACAGCAAAAACTATTTCAAAAAATCTATAAGTTGGGGGCTTGTATCCTCGGGGGATTTCGGTGTTAGGTTTTACCCAGAGGGATTTATTTTCGATAATGGTGCTCCATCGATCTTACCTAATGATGAGGACCTTGGCTTCTTCCTAGCTTTTCTAAATTCAAAAATAACTTCAATGATATTAAAAATGTTAAATCCAACTCTTAATTATCAAGTTGGTAACATTTCATCGCTTCCAATTATTAAATCTTCAAAAAGATTAGAACATATTTCTAAATTAGCTCAACTTAACATAGAATTAGCCAAAGATGAATGGGACTCACGCGAAATTTCTTGGTATTTTGGATTGAATCCTTTAATAAAAAATTCTAATAATACTACTAGTAACTCACTCTCAGAATGGATTTCGCAAGCATCAAAAGATTTCTTTCAGATTCATCAAAATGAAGAAGAGTTAAACAAAATATTTATTGATATATACGGCTTGCAGGATGAGTTGACTCCGGATGTGCCATTAACTGAAATAACAATTTTGCAGGAGGAGTTAGATTTTAAGAAACTTGAAAAAGCACAAAAAAATGTTGCAAAGCTAAGAGAAGATGGTTTAGATAAGTTTATAAAAAAAGATGTTGTAATACAGCAGCTTCTTTCTTATGCAATTGGATGTTTTATGGGCAGATATAGATTAGACAAACCAGGCTTGCATATTGCACATCCAAATCCAACAGAAGAAGAAATAAAAGTGTATAAAATTAAATCACCTCTGCACAACGGTAAGAAAGAAGTAAAGTTTGAAATAGATGAAGATGGCATCATCCCAATGGTTGGCAGCTACGGAAGATTTTCGGATGATATTGTTATAAGAATTAAACACTTTATAGAAATGGTGTGGGGAGAAGAAACACTTACAGAAAATATAAACTTCATTCAGCAGTGTTTAGACCAGGATCTTGAAGATTACTTAATAAATGAATTCTGGTATTACCATTGCAAAGTATATCAGAAGAAACCAATCTATTGGCTCTTCTCATCAGAAAATGGATATTTCCAGGTATTAGTTTATATGCACAGAATGAACAAGTTCACTGTTCAGAAAATAAGAAACAACTATTTACTAAAGCATCTTCAGTTTTTAAGAAGTGAAATTGCAGAGCTTGAGAAAAAGAGTTCTTCACTCTCCAAAGCAGATGCAAAATGGTTGGATGAACTTAGAAGCGCAGAAATAGAATGTAGAGAATATGACAAGCTGATGAAAGACTATGCAGATAAACAAATAGAAATTGATCTGGATGATGGAGTGAAAGTAAATTATGCAAAGTTTGAAGGAATATTAGCGGAGATATAACAGAGAAAAATTATGCTTACTTATGAAGATTTAGTCAATATGAACCTTGAACAGCAACACGAAATGTTTGAAAAGTGCGCTGATCATTTTCAAAAGGCTGCTTTATTTGAACGGGTTAGAATGTTAACTGGACATTATAAGGACGATGAGATTGAGCTAGGTATAAAGAACTTGAAAATCTTTTTCGAATATTCTGAGAAATTTCAAGAAGATCTTAAGAAAGAGAAATAGATATGCTATATGAAAAAGTAAAAGAATATTTTGAGAAATACCCGGAGCTAAGGATTTTATTTCTGTTTGATCCTAATAAATCTCATTCAGAAGAAATAAATAACTGGTCTGTAGCTGAGATAAAACTCATCCAGGTCTCAAATGGATTGTTTCATCTCAAATATCAGTTAGAAACAGAATTAACAGATACAAAAGTATTTCTGTATTTCCCATATGAAGAGCCGAAGGGAAATAAAATGAAAATTTTTTCTTTACTTGACTTGATGAAAGCAAACAGAGTGCTTCTGATTGATCCAGTCGAAGATTTTATAGAAGAATATAATCTTAGACCTTATCACAGGGAAAGGGTTAATAAATACATAACACTTCTGCAAAATAAAAAAGTCCAGAAAACTCTGAGTAAAATATTAAAAGCAGACAGCTTCGATGATGATAATCTGTTGAAGAAAGGTCTGATATGTCATTTGCTTGGATTTTCTCGAATTGAAGATGAAACGATTATACTTTCCAGGTTATTTACAACATTATTAGAAAAGAATAAAGGATTATTCAGCGTTCTGGATAGAATTAAAGAAATCGATGGAGAAACTTATTTATGCAAGCTTTTTGACGAGTATTTCGATATAGTAATCGCACAATTAAAAGATCAGGATATCTCACTCGCAATTAAAAAAACTAAATATAATTTAATACTCCAGAATTATGCTGAAGCAAATGTGAATGACACTTATTCTAAATTAAAAATAAATAACCCCATTAAGATTAACAGACTTAATTCTTTCATTAACGATTGGATAAAAGAAGATGATTTATCTCAGGATGTTGAGAATGTTTTTGGTGAGCTTGCCTCAGATGTAAATGAATCTGTTATAGTAAAAATCTATGGCATCGATGGTGATTTCGGATTTTATACGAACTCTCTGGCATATAAGATCATCCGGAGCATAATAGAGTTTGTTGAATATCAACCCGATAAATCGATAAATGTTTTAACACAGCTAAGCAATAGTATCAGCAGCAAAGGTGTGGAGCTTAAGGATCTGCTTGATTATTTATTAAGATCAGCAAATGTATTTAAGGCATTAAATTCTGTCCCATCATATATTTATGATAAACCCATTAACTATCTGGATGAGTATGTAAATAAGTTTGAAGGAATTGATTTTAATTATCGTAAAGCAATGTTAATAAATTTCAGGTTGAAGACTTATCATTTACCTGGCGAAATTCAGCTAGAAAATATTTCATCACGATTAAATAAGAGATATGAAGATTATCTAAAAGAAATAAATACTCAATGGCTAAAGTGCCTCGATGATCACGATTTTGAGTTTAACAGAATTCCTATCCCGAGACAGTATGAATTCTATAAAACAAATATTTCAGAATCAGATCAGAAAATTGCAGTAATTATTTCAGATGGACTGAGGTATGAAGCTGCAAAAGAACTACTTTCAGTCCTTCATACAGATCCAAAGCATCAGGCAGAAATTTCATTTATGTTATCCTCGTTGCCATCCAATACAAGAATGGGAATGAGCGCCTTACTGCCACACACTGAATTGCAGTTAAAGGATGAATTTATTTCAATAAATAACATCTCAACTGAGGGATTGGACAATAGAGAAAAAATTCTCCAGGCAACGGAGCCAGATTCAAGAGTAATATCCTTTGACAAACTGCAACAAATGACACAGGAAGAAGCAAGAGAATTATTCAAATCAAAAATAGTTTATATCTATCATAATGTAATTGATGCTGTGGGTGACGATAGAAAAACTGAATACAGGACTTTTGAAGAAGTTGAGAGAGCTATTAAAGAATTAGCCCCAATGATTAAGAAAATTCACTCATCCTGGAACGTTTCGAAAATATATATTACTGCCGATCACGGATTCTTATATAATGCAAATGATCTTCCTGAAGCAATGTATGAAGCCCTTCCCGATAACAAGAATGCTGTTTGGAACCATAACAGATTTTCGATTCTTAAAAAAGAAATAAAAACTGACAGCTACATATTTGATCTCTCAAAAGCTGCTAATCTTAAATCCGATTTTAAGATTACTATTCCAAAAGCCATTAACAGGTATAAAAGACAAGGACACGGAGTCCATTACGTTCACGGTGGAGCAAGTCTCCAGGAAATGATTGTTCCACTGATTGAAAGCTCAAGAAAACGTGAAGAGATTACAGAGAAAGTTACTTTCAAATTGTTGGGCAGAGATTTTAAGGTGGTATCAGGTGCGATTAAGATCAAATTGATCCAGGATAAACCTATCAGCAGTGAATATAAACCAATTACTATTTCGTGTGCTTTATATAAGGATACTGATGAAATTATCTCAAATGAAATTGATGTTATTATGGATTCGTCTTCTGATTTGCCTACAGAAAGGGTTAAAGAGATTATTTTAAGTCTTAAGGCAAAGGCTGGCAGTGAATCATTTTTCTATTTGAAAATTTACGACAAACAAAAAGATCCAAATAAATTAAATCCAATAGTAAACGAAAAAGTCATTAACCAAACACTAATTCAATCGGATTTTGAATGAGCTTACAAGATAAAATAATTCAGCACTTTGAGGGTAAGGTAGTTAGAAAAGATCTTACTAAATCAATTAAAGGTAATGCTGTTGTTCCGACTTATGTTTTGGAATATTTATTGGGACAGCACTGTGCATCTTTTGATGAAGATATTATTGCACAGGGACTGGAGAAAGTAAAAAACATCATCAAAGATCATTTTGTTCACAGAGACGAAGCTGAGGTTGTAAAATCAATTATTAAAGAAAGAGCCAGATATAAAATTATCGATAAAATATCTGCTCAACTGAATGAGAAGAAAGATATTTATGAAGCTACTTTTAGTAATCTGGGAATAAAGAGAGTTACGATAAGTCACGATTTAGTAAGAAAGCACAAGAAAATACTTTCCGGTGGAGTTTGGAGCATAATATCAATTGAATATTTCTATAGTGATGAAACTGCAACTCCCTGGTTGATTGAAGATATTAAACCAATTCAAATATCTAATGTTGACATTGAAGAATATATTAGGCTCAGAAAAGAATTTACAAAAGAAGAGTGGTTAGATTTTTTAGTTCAGAGTCTTGGTCTAGATCCATCCTTTTTTAATTTCAGAAGTAAGCTGATTCAAATCTCAAGACTAATTCCATTTTGCGAGAACAATTACAATTACATTGAGCTTGGTCCTAAAGGCACTGGTAAGTCGCATATTTTTTCCGAGCTATCTCCGCACGGAATATTAGTTTCTGGTGGTGATGTTACTCAAGCGAAGTTATTTGTTAATAACACAAATAATCAGATTGGTTTAGTTGGTTTTTGGGATGTGGTGACATTTGATGAATTTGCCGGTAGTCAAAAGAGTCCTGATAAAAAGCTTGTTGATATTATGAAGAATTATATGGCGAACAAATCATTCTCACGCGGTAAGGATGTATTTGGAGCCACTGCTTCATTAGCCTTTGTGGGTAATACGGAGCATTCTGTCCCATATATGTTAAAAAACTCTGATTTATTTGATGCACTTCCAAGAATATATTATGATACCGCATTTCTTGATCGCTTACATATTTATATACCCGGATGGGAAGTCCATAAGTTAAGAAACGAAATGTTTACTGAAGGTTATGGTTTTATTGTTGATTATTTGGCGGAGGTATTGAAAGAATTTCGTAAGGATGATTATGTTAATTTAATTAACGAGCACATCGAACTTCATCCTTCGCTTACAGCCAGAGACAGGGATGGAATAGTAAAGACATTCTCTGGTTTAGTAAAAATATTATATCCAGATGGAAACGTTTCTCACGAAGATGCGATGGAACTAATTAACTTTGCTATAGAGGGAAGAAAACGTGTCAAAGATCAACTATTAAAAATGGATGATACTTTCGAGAAAGTAGATTTTACTTTCAAAGATTTAGTTGCTAATAAAACCATTGGAATTGAGACATTAGAAAACTTAAAATACCTAAAACCAAAAGAAGAACAGCCTGCTGAATTTCCAGATCAGACTCAAACGACAGAAACTAAAAAAGAAGTTTCATTGAAACCCGGACAGGTTATTATTCGCGATAATCAGGAAGGTATTTCATATGAATCATTATTCTCAGCTTACCTTAAAGGCGCAAAAAAAATAAAATTGGTAGATCCTTATATCAGAATGCCTCACCAGATGAAGCATTTATTGGAGTTCTGCATAATGCTTGCTAACAATAAGAACACGGACGAAGAAATCGAATTAAATGTAACCACCTGGAATGAATCCGATGAAATGTTAAAATTAAGCTCAGAAAACTTGAATGAAATTGCAGAGTCTGTATTTGATATGGGAATTAAGATGTCATTTGAATTTAATCCAAACCAACACGATAGATTTATCCTGGCAGATAATGGCTGGAAAATAGTTTTAGGTCGTGGTCTTGACATATTCCTCAAACCAGAAGGGAAGTTTAATGTAGCTGATTTGTATCAGGAAAAGAGGAAGTGCAGAGCAACTGAGATAACCTATTTAAGAACAGAGTAAGTATCAAGTAGAAATTATCTGGACTTTTTGTAATGATAATAAAAAAAATATCGCAAATTAAATCACTTGGAAGCTACAGTAATTTTGAATGGAGTGGATCAACGCAGGAATTTACACGTAATAACTTTATCTATGGCTGGAATTATTCAGGAAAAACAACTCTATCTAGATTATTTCGAAGTCTTGAATTAAAAGAAAGGCATAATGATTATCCATATGCTGAATTTAAGATCGAGACTGACCAGGAGGAAATCACACATTCAAAGATTGGAACTAATTACTCCATAAAAGTATTTAATGAGGAGTTTATATTAGATAATTTTGATTGGAATAATGAGAAGCACGAGATCCATCCGGTAATAATTTTAGGTAAAGTTGCAAAAGAATTAGAAAGTGAATTAGAATCGCTAAAAGAAAAGTATATCGATTTAGAAAGCGAGTTAAATGATTTACGAAGCAATAAACGAAGTAAGGATAATGAACTTCAGCGTTCTTTGACTTCAAAAGCTTCTGAAATCAGAACCATCCTAAATATTACTAATCCTCGAGATTTTGATAGAAACAGTTTGGAATCAATTATAAAAACAATTGGTCCCAATTATGAAAAAATGATTTTACCAAATGAAAAATATCAAGTACAAATTGATATTCTTCACGATTCCAATGATTATGAAAAAACATCATATCCAGATATAAAATTTGATAGTACATCTTATAGAACAAAAACTTCAGAAATTCTAAATAGAAAATTAAGCGTCAAAAATACTATTGAGAAATTAAAATCAGATCCTTTATTAAGTAAATGGGTATTTGATGGACTTAAGTTTCATCAACCAGACAAGACGGAGTGCCAATTCTGCGGTAATGAATTACCAGATGATTTATTAGATAAGTTACAGAATCACTTTTCTAATGAATACAGCAATTTTATTTCTGAAATTGATAATTATAAAAAAGATTTAGAAAAATTAAAGGAGAATCTTGAGCAAGCGATCCAAGAGCTACCGCAAAAGAATGCAATTTGGAGAGATTGTAGAGAGCAGTACGAGCTTTCGTTAAAAGAATTTCAATCTGAATCAAGCTTATTCATTGAAGGTATACAGAATTTGATTGATCAATTGTCCGATAAAAAAAATAACGTATTTGAAGCCGTATCGCTTGATGCACATTTAGAGATAGATAAGTCTGTAAAAAGAAAGTACACTGTGGTTAAGAAAATTCTTCGCGATCATAACAGAAAACTGGATAATCTTCTTAAAGAAAGTGAAATAATAGAGGAGAGGGTAAAATTTCATAACGCAGCAAGTTTTGTAATTGATTCGAGGTATTATACTTTCCTTAGATTAGACAAAATATATGAATCCTTAATAGCGATCAGAAGCACAAAGTTGGGAACTATTCAGACCCGGATGGAAGAAATAAAGAGGCAAATAAAAGCTGAGGCTATTGGAGCTGACAGAATAAACGAATATTTGATTCGGTTCTTTAATAATGACAGATTGGCTATAAAGTTGATGGAAAATGGAAGGTATAAACTTTATAGAAATGAAACTCTAGCAAAGAATTTAAGTACGGGAGAAAAAAATATCATATCCCTTATTTACTTTTTTGTAAGATTAGAAGAGGATAATTTTAATTTAAGCGAATCTATAATCTTTCTAGATGATCCTGTATCCAGCTTGGATAGCAATCACATATTCGGTGTTTATGGATTTCTTTCAGAACGTCTCAAAAATTGCGGGCAACTTTTCATTACGACACACAATTTTGATTTTTTCAATCTATTAAAGGACTTAAAATTTTATTTTGAGGACGAGGAGACACATCAGCAAAGACTCATCAAGCCAGGCTTATTTCTAATCAAAAACATAAATGAAAATTCAAAAATTGAAAATTTACCAAGTTTGTTGAATAACTATAAAAGTGAATATAATTATTTATTCAAATTATTATATTCCTTTAATGATGATGCAGACAAATCAAGTAATGAAAACCTTTTTATTTTACCAAATATTGCAAGAAGATTTTTAGAAGCTTATTTATTTATGAAATACCCAAATGGCAAGGATTTTAAGGAAAAATGTAAAAATTTATTTTGTGATTGTAGTGAAACAGAAAGACTGAAGACCTTAAAATTACTGGATGAATATTCACATGAGAGAAATCCAGAGCATTCCCGAAAATTCCCTGACATTCAAGAGTTAGAATCTGGTGTAAAGTTAATTCTGGCAACGATTTCTGGCAAAGACAACGAACATTTTAATGCTTTGGTGGAAAGTTTAAGAAATTGACTAGACGTTGGGCATTCAATCATATTATTAGTGAAGGCAAATTTGAAATACAACGTAAAAAATATTCTAATAAAACTTAGTGATACTTGGAGATAGTATAAATGAATAGCGAACAAACAAATGTTATTACTCGACTCCTATCAGCTTTAATATCCATTCGTGAAAAGACACTTGAAGATCTTGCGAAAGAGTTTGATACTGCAATGAATAAAATTGTTGAAGCAAGTGATGATCCTAAAAAAGATGGTGAAGAAAATTTCCGTATGCTTGATCATTTGAAAGAGGAATTTGAGAAGGAGTT
>ERZ795032.2606-NODE-2606-length-10059-cov-17.017393_pt1 | contig 10059 bp, 8 predicted proteins | sample MGYA00375124_ERZ795032 | MGnify/ENA primary metagenome ERZ795032 (study PRJEB30167, sample SAMN05720154) | activated sludge metagenome | isolation source: Anaerobic digester | place: China | collected 2015-12-16 ... | reverse complement strand
AAAGTCTTTTATGGCTGTTTTTGATTTTTCTGTAAGATGAGTTAACAAAACAAGTCATTGGGTCATTGATAGTTATTTAATCATAAAGTTTCCGAATTCTGAGTCCTGAGTTCAGAGTCCTGATTCTTGAGTTCTGAATTCTAGCTTCCAGGCAGGGCAGAAACAAGTCATTGTGTCATTGATAGTCATTTAATTGTAAAGCTTCTGAATTCTGAGTCCTGAGTTCAGAGTTCTGATTTCTGACTCTTGAGTTCTAGCTTCCAGACAGGGCAGAAACAAGTCATTAGGTCATTGATAGTCATTTAATCATAAAGCTTCTGAATTATGAGTCCTGAGTTCAGAGTTCTGAGTTCTCGCTACCATTAACTCACCTAACCTCTCTTAAAAAGAGAGGGACAGGACAGAAACAAGTCATTGGGTCATTGATAGTCATTTAATTGTAAAGCCTCTGAATCCTGCGTCCTGAGTTCAGAGTTCTGATTTCTGACTCCTGAGTTCTGAGTTCTGGCCTCTCACCTCTCACTAACAATACTTTAATATTTCTTCTAAACATCTGCCGGCAGTTTTACCATCCCATAATGCTGGTCTTTCAGGCTTTCTGGATTCTTTCAGCGTATTGAAAAATTCTTTCCGGATACGATCTATATTATTGCCAACCAAAACACTGGCTCCGCCATACTCACGTAATGTAACTGGTCTTTCAGTATTCCATCTCATTGTTAAGCAGGGTGTACCAAGTACTGTGCATTCTTCCTGTAAACCGCCGCTGTCTGTAAGCATTATCTTTGCATGCATATTCAGCTTGAGCATATCGTGATAGCCTAATGGATTTACTAAAAAGATATTCGTTACCTGAATTAACTTTTCCCATAAATTAAATAATTTGAGCTGCTTTTCAGTCCTTGGATGAATTGTCCAGATAACAGGTAAAACTTCTGAAACTTCCGTAGAGATGAAACTAACTAGTGAAGTTAATATTTCTTTATCATCAACATTCGATGGTCTGTGCAGAGTTATAACAGCATAGTCATTCTTACTGATAGTAACTTCTTTTAAGTTAGAAATCATATTGGATTTTATTATTTGCTTAATGTCCAGTCTGTCAGATTTTGCTCTGTTATTCTCCAGTGTGTCTATCATAATATTTCCAACAAAGCGAATTGATGAATCCGGAATCCCTTCTTTCTTAAGATTCTCGACTGACAATAAATCCGGAGTTAATAGTAAATCAGAAAGCCTGTCGGTTACAAGTCTGTTGATTTCTTCTGGCATCTTCAGGTCACCGCTGCGTAAACCTGCTTCGATATGACAGACTTTTATATGCAATTTTTTTGCAGTAACAGATGCGGCTAAAGTTGCGTTTACATCACCATAAATAATAACCCAATCAGGTTTTTCCTTTACAAAAACTTTTTCTAATTCAATCATTGAATTGCCTACCTGCTCAGCATGTGAACCTGATCCTATGCCGAGATTGATATCTGCTTCGGGAATTTCCAGATCATCAAAGAATTTCTTAGACATTAGGTCATCATAATGCTGACCAGTGTGCACCAAAATATGTTTAATCTGTTCACGGTTTGTTTTTAACGATTCCAGATTGTATCTGTTAATTTCAGAAATAAAAGGTGCAACCTTCATAAAGTTGGGTCGTGCACCTACAACGGATATTATTTTCATTTTGTATCAATATTTAAGTGTAAAAATAAAAATTAGAAGACAGACGTTAAAAGATAAAGGACAAAAGTAAAAAGACAAAAGTGTAATGACTAAAGTTGATAGTCTTTAAAGTAATTTGTGAAAATGGAAATCAGTGTTAAAGAACTTTTTTTAATCTCTGAACAAAAATAATGGATAAATGAGATAAACATCAGACCAATTTTGTACAGATATCACTGTGCATTTTTTTAGTTACTATTGAACCGAGTATTTTTTTTAATTATTCGTATTCATCATTAAGAAAATTTAAATCTCTCTCACTCTTGTGCCTTTCAGAAACGGAATGTAATAATCTTAACCAAGAGAATAGACAGGTTTGATGATAAATGATTTTATATAAATCTTTTTTGTACAGGCTCCTGTGATATTAGAAGTAATAGAACGAGACGAACAACTTATTTGATCAGTCAAAGAATACTTCTCTTCTTTCAGAAAAATATTTGTAACCTCAAATATTTTTATAGCTGATTTGTAATAAACACGAATTAATCTTTGATCCACATCTTTTAATCTTATTTAAAACGATACTGATACGCCGGATTTTCTTTCATTATCTTAACGCTTTGAGGATAATTTTCAATAAACCATACCATAAATGCAGTAACATCTATTTTTTCTGAAAGCATTTTCATTCTTCGCTTATGCCATTCATCCTTTAAATTTTGAATAGCTAATAGTTTATCTACTTTGTAAAGAAGTTTTTCGGGTTCAGAAGTCTTAATACCATAAGTTAGACCATATTTATGTTCAAGTTCTTCTAAATAACTAAGCTTGCCTACAAAATCACTAAATCTAATCGCAGGTGTACCTAAAATTGCAGCTTCAGCAATCATCGTTGAACTATCTCCAATAAAAAGGGCTGCATAGCTTAAAGCATGGTGCATATCTTTTTTTTCCAAAGGGAAAACTTTATTTAAATATTGTGGTGGTAAAGTAATTTCAGAACTTAAAAATATGTTGAACTTATCACCATATTTTTCAATTAACTTATTGATTAATTCAAAACTTAATCCTTTTTTATCTATATCATGACTAGCATTTAATCCTACTAACCTAATAATAATATAATTTTTTTCATCTTTGAATAATTGTTCGATCTTATTCTTTAACGGTACATATCTATTAGGGTGTAAATAAGCAAGCTCATGGTAACCGGCGTAAGAAATTCTTTTATTATTAAAAAATTCTATATCGCAGCACTCGGGCAGCAGTAATGTTTTGGCAAAGGGATAGAAATATTTGTTCTCAGGTGTAGCAGCAGTATCGTCCTCATTTACTATGATTGAAGGAATACCTAACAACCAGCCAACATGTGCGATTGCCCATTCAGTTCCGATCATTAAATCAGGTTTATTTTTATATATTAATTTTATTAAGCGTATATCTCTTAACAATAATCCACCAATTGTATCTATGTAGAGTTTTAGTTTATTGTTTCGCTTTAAGTTTTTTCTTTGAAGATTATAGTATGATACATTAGCAGAATTTAATAAGTTTTCCAAAATATCTTTTGTCTTTATGGCAATAATACAATTATGACTTTCATTTAAAATTTTATATGTATTTATAAATAAATGGTAGTGTGCAGGATGAGATAAAAAGAAAAGGATTTTCATGCTGTTAAAATATATTATTTAGTTCTTCTTTGCTTGGATAATTTATTAATACTGCTCTTCTAGGCCCGTGAAAAACAAACAGGCTTCCAGCAGCAACAGAAGATGCATTCCCTTTATAATATGCTTCACTAAAATCTGAAAGTTTACCTGCACCACCACAGGCAATTACTGGAATACTGACAGCATTGGAGATTTTCTTAATTAATTCAATATCGTAACCTTGCATTATACCATCGCGTTCAATTGAGTTTATCAAAATTTCACCAGCACCGTAATTAGCACATTGCTCAGCATACATAATTGGATCAATTCCGGTTGATTTAGCTGCACTACTTGAATATACCTCATATCCGTCTAACATTTTTTTCTTAACATCTATTGAAATTATAATAGTAGAGCTGCCAAAAGTATCAGATGCAAGTTTAATGAATTCAGGATGCTCAATCGCATAGCTATTAATCACTACTTTTTCAACACCTGTGTTTATCAATTTTTTTATATCATCTAAAGAGGAGATACCGCCTCCAGCACTAAAAGGCATAAAAGCTTCATCAGCAATTTTAGCAAGTAACTCAAGTGATATCTTTCTCTTTTCTTTGGTAGCTGTAATATCTAAGAAAATCAGTTCATCTGTTTCTTTAGCATTAAAAATTCTTACAGCATTTATCGGATCGCCAATGTACTTAGAATCTTTAAATTTGATTGTTTTTACCAATCCGTTATTTTTCAGAAGTAATAAAGGTATTACTCTTGGTCTAAACATTATAATAACTCAATAAAGTTTTTTAATATCTGCAGCCCTTGTTTATGACTTTTTTCCGGGTGGAATTGAACACCATTTATATTATTAAATGAAATGGCAGATGTAAATTCATAGTTATATGTAGTTGAACAAATGATATCAGCTTTGTTTTTGCAAACAATATGATATGAATGAACAAAATAAAACAAATCATTTTCATTGATATTATTTAATAATGGATTTACCGACTTATGTGACAGAGAATTCCAACCCATATGAGGAACTTTAAATTTTTTTTTATCTTTTACATTAAATCTCACTGTATCAGCTTTTATCCAATTTAAGCCTTGTGTATTACCTTCTTCACTTTTCTCACCAAATAACTGCATCCCTAAACAAATCCCAAGTATTTGTATTTTTTTTTCTAATACCATCTCATTCAATGGAGCAATTAGCCCTCTACCTGCTAAATTTTTCATACCATTTGCAAAATGACCAACACCAGGTAAAATTAATTTTTCAGCAGTTAAAATATCAAGAGGCTGCGAACTAATTATTGTCTCATAACCTAATCTTAAAATACTTTTCTGAATAGAGCGAAGATTGCCCATTCCATAATCTATAATAACTATTTTCTCATTTTGCATATTTAAGATAAAATATCTTTGGAAGTATATGAAGATTGCAGGCTAATTTAATAGGCTGCTTTAAAGCCTTAATAACTGAAAAGTATGATTTGAAATCATTGAATGACTGAATTGGGAGATTATAAATTTCTTCAAATTCAAATTTTGTAAAACCAAGTTTACTTATCGCATAATCTACGACTTCATTATTAAATGCATATTCGGTAATATGTATTTCTTTGAGTGCATCCTCACGCTTTATTTGATCAGATCGAACCAACGCAGACAATTCTGTTTTTCGTTTATCAATATTAAACTTACGTGGTAAAAGGTAAGATTGGAAAAACTCAGTATATGTATTTTCGTGGTGATGTCCGCCATAATATTTCCATTCTAATTCTTTTTCCAGAATCTTATCGACATCTTTTTTCTTATAATCAATAAATTCCATTAAACGTAATTCCTTTACCTTCTTAATCAAGGTAATGTATAATAACCTGCTCATTGATAGGATAGGGAAGCTCTTTATTTTTCTTATCTCACCATATTTAGACAATACATCGTTAATATATTTGCCATCCATATATGTCCAGCTAATTGGTGAAGTACCTTCAGTTCTGAATGAATGACCATTTAATACAAATTTTATATCTTCCTGTAATGCTGTTTCAAATAAAACAGAATAAATTGCATAATCAGTTGGTACATCTGCATCAGGTACAGAAGCTTTTAAAAATGCTCTTTGTAATGCTTTCATTTCTTCCCAATCCGCAACAATAGTATGCAGATCAACATTTAGTTTAGTCGTTGCTTTTTGGATGTTCTCTACAGCGATTTTGGAATTCCATCCATTATCAAAGTGTACAGCTAGTGGTCTTAATCCTGATTTTGCAGCTGTTAAAAGAGTATAAGTACTGTCTCTGCCCCCGCTTACACCAACAATACAATCATATTTTTTATTTTTGCCGTTTTCTTTTATCATGCTTATAATGCTGTTAAACTTAACAAGTCCTTCAGTGCCGAGCGGATGAGTCTTATCCATTTCATCGTGTATATAACAGAATTTACAGACACCGTTTTCATCAAACCAGATATCTTCGATAGTTGTATCCATTATACAGCGATTGCAAATAACAAGCTTATTCATTATTATTTAAAACCCTTTTATATACTTCAACAATTTTACCTGATATAAGTTTATTATCAAAATGCATTATTTTTTCCCTTCCATTTGTTCTTTTTCCGAAATTGATTGCTGACTTAATCTTATTGGCAATATCCTGTGGTTCAAAGGTAGTTAAATAACATCCCTCTGTGTTACCAATTATATTCTTTATATCTCCTACATCTGTTGAAACAATCGGGCAGTTGCAAGCCATTGCTTCTTTTATAAACTGAGGTGAACCTTCACTTTTTGAGGTTAATAAAGCGACATCACAAGCATTCAGTAACAAATTTACCTCTGATCTTGTTTTATTGCTTAATTCTAATATTTCTATTTGCATATTTAGTTTCCCCACAGCCGATTTTGCAAGTGAAAACTGTTTAACGGGATTATTAAATCTTGAAGAAAATAGTATATATTTTTTATCTTGTTCAAAACCAATCATCTCTCTTGCAATTTTTTTATTGATTGGATAAAAAACGTTAAGATTTATTCCACAAGGTAAGGTTGCACTTTTATTAGTGCCACCAATTCTTTGTTTTAATTTTTCTTCAACAAATATATTATAAGTAGATAATTTTGCAGCTAAACATGAAAGATATCTAACATTAGGTATATATGCTTCGCTGCCATGAAAAGTAATAACTAATGGCCTTGAGGTAAATAATCGTGAAGCTAATCCTGAAAGCCCATAGTGTGCATGAATTAAATCTGGTTTTGTTTTTTTAACAATATTTCTTATTCGGAAGGCATTCCTTAAGTATCCAAATACACCTTTACCAACAATACCAAATATGTCAATATCCATCCCATTAGCTTTTAAAGATTCAACCTGTTCAGTTATAAATGGCGCTATATTATTAGAGTTTCCGCTACAAACTGTTAATACTTTAATGGATTTTCTCATAGGTTATATTATCAGATGTCCTCTGATGAAAAGTAAATAATCTATTTCTTGGAATTATTTTCATAATAATATTGTTTCTAAGATTGAATAATTGATTTAAAGGTAAATATTTCAATCAAATCTAAACTTTTAACTAATGATTTTTCATAAGCTAATCATACAAGCTTATCTATCTAGAATACTAATATTGTCAATACAATTTATATTATTGTTTAGAATTACTTAATCGGTGATTTGTACTCGAATTTATTTGAGCTAAAAAAATAGTGCATAAAACTATTACTGCAGATTGTGAACTATATACAACCTGATTATAATAGAAAAGGAAGTCCCACAAGTAATAAAAAAAAATAATTGCAACGATATGCTTATTTATAGTTTTGTTAATAATAACAAAAGCTAGAATCATTAGTAATAGCGTACCTAAATATCCAAATGAATATAATAATGAACCCGCCTCGCCCATTAAACCTGATTGAAAAATTCCATAATTACTTGCAAATGCAGTAAATCTTCCACCTTGAGCAACAGCTACATAATATCTACCTTTACCAAATAGTATTTCTTTAACATTATTTAAATTTAGTCTATCCGGTTGATAAAAATAAAAAATAGCAGCCCCTCTGCCAATACCTGTATCAAAACCCGATGAACTAAGTGAAGAAATATCTGATTCGCCAAAATAATATCTTAATCCGTATTCAGAAATGAAATCAATATCGAAACTTCCCCATACTTTGTTTTCAGGATTAAATGATGGATTTAGTTTTGCTCCGACAATAAACAATATTATTACTATTGGCATATATTTTAATATACTCAATAATTTGATACGTTTTTTAGCGAAAGATATGAGAAAAAATAAAATCAATGGAAAGAAAACTATTGGTTGTCTTTTTGCACTTGCAAATGCAATGACTATGAAGGAAATAACTATATACCAGTCTTTTCTTTTAAGCTGCCCTTCTTTTAATACCCAGTAAAATATTAAAGCAATAACAGGTATAACAACTGCAAGTCCTGCTCCACCAGCCGACATTGAGCCAACTATTTTCTCTACTATTCCAATGTCATTTGTTGGACCGATAAAGCCTAATTTTATTAGGCTAAGCAGAATCTGAATAAATAAAATTGTTAGTATTATTTTCCCAATATATAACCCTTTTTGTCTATCAAACTCTATTTCCTTTAAATAATGATAAAGAATAAAAACAAAACTGAATTTATAAAAATATTGACTTAACATGGTTATTATATCCCCCCCATATAGAAGGTAAGATACCCAAAATGATATGCTGAATAGTATAAAAATAAAATTTAGTTTATTATCATACTTAGTTTTATTATGTAAAATCTTTAGCCAAGTAAAAGAGATTGCAATTATAACAATAAGAATCTTATATAAGTTTGTTACAATAGGATCAATTATTTCCCCTAAATATTCAAATAATCCAGCCCAGAATATCATAACAATTAAGAAACTGGTTTTGTTAATTCCTACTTTATAAAATGCGTAAAGCATTCCAATAAATACGAGTATGTAATAATATATTTTTAGAGATTCACTCATTATCTTTTCTTAATAATACTGATACTGTTTTTTTAATATTGGTATTAAATTATTTCCAACTATTCTTTCCCAAGTAAACTCTTCAACACTTTTTCTAATTAATGTTGAATTGAAATTCTTAAAATTATTATATATATAAAGTAATGCATGGGCGAAACTTTCAGGATTATCCTCACATAATGCTCCGTTTTCAGTGCATATTACTTTTCTATTTTCATCTGTATTAGTCGCTATACAACACATCCCAGATTGGAGGTATTCAATAGTTTTTGTAAGTGGTTGAATATTATAATATTCTGTTTTTGGTAAATATGCAACGCCAACATTACTATGTTTAAAATAAGGTTCAAGCTCAAAATGAGGAATCCTGCCATAAAGCTTGACAATATTTTGTAAGCCTTTATCCTTAACCATTTCTTTTATTATTTCCATTTCATCACCGTCTCCAATAATATCATAAGATACTGATATTGGATTTTTAAATTTTTCTAAAAATAATGATAAGCCGATTATAGTATGATGAATATTTCTGTCAAATAATGTACCCACATACAATAATTTTAAATTATTCTGGAAATGTTTGTTTATATTTGAAATGACATCGCTGCCGAGTGGTAATATTGCTGAAAATGACTTATTAATTTGAATTTTATCACGCACACCTTCCGATATTACTGTTGTAAAATTATAAATGTTTGCTGCATTTTTAATCTTTCTATCATATATTTTACGAATACTTTCGTTTTTATTTACCGAAAGTGTTCTTATATCCAATATCATCTTCTTCCATGGAATTAATCTTTTAATTAGGTTGCATTTTTCGAAGTAATTGACTAAAACTAAACCTTCAAAATGCCCTACAAACCTAATCGTATTATATATAAATCGTAAACCTCGCAATAGCTTTGTGCCTTTGCTAGAAATATATATAAAATTAATTTGATCCATCTCTAATATTTTCAGGCCACTATCAAAACATAAATAAGTTATATCAAATTCATCTCTCAGGTATTCACAGTATTTATAATAATCAGTTAAGTAACCAAATTGTGCTTTACTTATAATTAAAAGTTTTTTCTTCATATTAATTCTTGAAATAAAATTTAACAAATATTTATACAACATTATTGGTTTAAGTATAAATATTTTAATCAGTTCGTCCTTAAGAAACTCAAATTTCAGTTGGTTAATAAATAAAATGATTGAAAAATAGAATAATCGGTAAATGATTTGATAATAAAAAAAAGTAATAAAAGGATGATTTTCATTTTATCATCTTATTTTTGAAGTTATATGTGTTGATGATAATATTACATTTATTGAATCAGCGGTTATTCCTTTGTAAAAGTTCCTTTTCATTCTGTTATATAACTTATATGACCAATTATTAGCTCTATTTCTACTTTTCTTCTGAATTGGTTCATTAATTTGTTTTATTTGAAGAAACCTCTGAAAAATTAATTGACATGAATTAAAATAGACATCTGAAAAATTGGCTTATTTAATAAAACAGGATCATAGAGTTCTTAAAAAAAATTTTTTATGGATAAATCCGTCTAAGAAATTGCCTTTTGTTCTTTGATATTTTGAAATCCAAAGCAACTGAATGAATTTCTGTTGATTTTACATTCTATGTTGTTGCAGTTATAAGTTTTCTTAGAGTCTGTAAAATAATTTGTGTAAATGAGTTTTATTGTTAAAGAACATTTATTAA
>ERZ795032.2602-NODE-2602-length-10071-cov-3.497804_pt1 | contig 10071 bp, 9 predicted proteins | sample MGYA00375124_ERZ795032 | MGnify/ENA primary metagenome ERZ795032 (study PRJEB30167, sample SAMN05720154) | activated sludge metagenome | isolation source: Anaerobic digester | place: China | collected 2015-12-16 ... | reverse complement strand
CAAACTGCAATTTTTCGATTTCCAAAACCTCAGACGGCATTTCATTGGTTCCCAATCCTGTTGAGAGTTTTTCGTTTGCCTCAAATTGTGGATCTGTTACGAATTGTCTGATGACGGTATTGTCAAAAACTGTTCTGGAGGCTCCTGTATCAATCAAAAAATTGGCTGGCATTGAATTGATCATACCCTTTAACATCAAATGAAAACCATCATCTTCTATGCTAACCAATTGAATTGGGATTTCAGTAATACGCATCAGAAGTTTGGTTTGAGGGCATACTTGTTATAAAACTCCTCAATAATAGCAACGGATTCTTCGGCAGTATCGACCAATTGAAAAATCTCCAGATCATCCGCATGGATATTACCGGCTGCCGACATGCGATCCTTAATCCAGTCAACTAGTCCTTTCCAATATTCTTTTCCCACCATCACAATTGGGAACTTGATGAGCTTTTGAGTCTGAATCAGGGTGATTGCTTCAAAAAGTTCATCCATTGTTCCAAAACCTCCTGGTAAAACAATATATCCCTGGGAGTAGCGCATAAACATCACTTTTCGAACAAAGAAATAGTCAAACTCCAGAAATTTATCCCGATCAATAAAAGGATTTGGATTTTGCTCAAAAGGTAGGTCAATATTTACGCCAACACTTTTTCCTCCGGCAAAATGCGCTCCTTTATTTCCGGCTTCCATGATGCCCGGGCCACCACCTGTTATGATACCAAATCCCTTTTTTGTTAAAAGGTAAGCAATTTCTTCGGTAAGACGGTAATAGTGGTCGTCGGGTTTGGTGCGGGCCGAGCCAAAAATTGCCACACAAGGTCCAATACGGCCAAGTTTTTCGTAGCCATCCACAAATTCTGACATGATCTTAAAAACCGACCAGGAATCATGGGTTTTTATCTCGTTCCAGTTTTTTGCCTTAAAGGCTTTTCTGATTTTGTTTTCGTCTTGCTGGTTCATATCATACTTTCTTTATCACTGAAATAGCGCATAAACTGAACCCTTTCAAAAAGGTCGGGTTTGTTGTATTTTTTCTGACTGAGCTTGCCCCTGAAATCAGAAATCTTTGAGAAATTGTGCGATTCCATCCAGGTGGTGAGTTCGTGATGCATTACATCCAAATAGGGAATACCATGATTATATAAGGCACTGGCTACCTGCACTGTTGTTGCACCGGCAAGCAAAAGCTTGGCAACTGCCATCCCATCCGAAACACCTGTTGAGGCCGACAGATCGCAGCCGGTGTGTCCATGCATCAAGGCAATCCAGCGCAGAGGCATAGTGATTTCTCCTGGCTGACTTAACACATTGGCAGGTGTTACTTCAAGTTTATCCAGATCGAAATCGGGGCTAAAAAACCGGTTGAACAAGACCAGGCCGCCAATGCCAGCGTGTGAAAGCTCGCGGATCATATTTCCCAGATTGGAAAAATAATAGCTTATTTTGAGAACGATTGGAATACTGACTTGTTTTTTAACCTGTTTGATGATCTCAAAATAAATCTTCTCATTCTCGGCACTGCTGTTGTTAAGGTTCGATGGCAGCACAAAAACATTGAGTTCCAGCGCATCGGCTCCGACCTTTTCAATTTCTGAGGTAAAGCTGATCCATTCGTAGGCTGTTTTGCAATTTACCGAAGCAATCACCGGTATCTCCAGTTCTTTTTTAGCCTTGGAAATGAGGTTGATATATTTTTCGAGGTTTTCCTGCCGGATACGAACATCCAGGTAATCAAGAAATTCGTCACGGCCGGTTTTATCAACTTCTGCCTTTAAGGTATGGTCATATTCATGCGTTATTTCTTCCTCAAACAACGACTTCAAAACGACCGCACCAACGCCATGCTTTTCGAGGTTTTTGAGTTTTGAAACAGAATCTGTAAATCCTGAGCTGGCAGCGATAATAGGGCTTTTTAAGGCTAGTCCCAGGTAGGTGGTCGACAGGTCAATCATATGTTTCTCGGATTAGTGATGAATAATGGAGCTAAAGTACGGCATCAAACTGAGAACTGCAATTCGACCAGCTGTTTTTTTGAGATGTCTTTTTCATTAAAAAACCGCCCAAAATTTTCGGGCGGCTTTTAATTATTGTGTTCTGGTTATTACATCGGTCTAGTCTTCCTGATGTGGTTTGACCAGTTCGATCAATTCCGGAAGATCCATTCCAAGTTTTTTGAGGTGTTCAATCTTTGGGACTCCGTTTTTTGTCCAGCCTCGACGTTTGTACACGGCATCCAACAGCTTCTCATATTGCGATTCGCGAAATTCGCGGTGTTTGGCCATTTTTTCTTTTGTTGATTTGCCTTTCGGATCCCAGGCTATGATTTCTTTCAATTGTTTGTCGTACCGATCAGCACGGGATTCATATTCCTCAACAGTTACAGGTCCTGCAGCTCTGTATGGCTGGGCATCGAATTTTCTGGTCCCGAATCCGCGACGTAAATTAAAAATGCGCTGGAAATTATAAACACGTTCGGATTGCCGTATCATTTCTTCCTTGTCGAAGTCTTTTCCTGTTACAGCTTTGTAAATGGTAACGTAATTATCAACATGCTCCGGAACTTTTGCCGGTTCGTCGGTTTCGTGATTATTCTCAGGCTCCACATCATTCCAGGGAAGCTTGCACAAGCCAACCAAACCAAACCAGGTTCTGAACATTGGGAAATAGTGCAGGGCTTCTGCTTTATTTTCGAATGTAGGAATTTGATTGTTTACCATATCCATAAAAATCAACCAGGCTTCATCGTGCTGTGGCCCCTTGTTGGTCATCGCATAGCCACCTTGTTGTGCGAGTGATTCTTTGGAAACATATTGCGAATATTCAAGGCCTTTGTTTTCCATGCCGATATCCTGGATAAATTGTGGATCGCCCCAACCATTGGCAATTAATAGCTCTTTGAGTTTGCGAACACCCATTCCGGCAATTTTTCCAAAGCCTTCACCTCTGGCAAGTTGGTGCAACAATTCCATGGCTGCATCAGCATTCCCGAAATTGAGTTTTAAGCCACCTGTGCGTTCTTCATTCAGGATACCATTTTCGAAGCATTCCATTACAAAACCCATTATTGTGCCCCAGGTGATAGTACAAATGCCATAAGTGTCGCAGTAGAAATTTGCTTCAATCGTAAAGTCGGGATTGAAAATTCCAGCAATTGAACCCAGTGAGGAGGCAGTTTCATATTCGGGGCCATCAACAATTACTTTATTGCCAGCATAAGGACCAGTACGAAGCAGATAGTTGTCAACGCTTTTGGCGCAGGCCATATTGCAACCAATCCAACAGCCATCAGGAATGCCTTGAGTAAAGCGGGCTTTATAAACCTCACTGTGAATTTTGTAAGCATCGGGGTGGCTGCCGAATTTGAAATTATGAACCGGTAAAAGATCATAATCGTTCATGATATTGGTGAGGTGAGCCGTACCTTTCGAGCGCATTTCAGCCTGCTTGTCGTCCAACTCACGCATTTCGCGGTTGAAACGCTGGCCACGCTCCATGATGGCTTTAAGGTCAACAACATTGTTGAGGTTTCCTTTTACACCCGGAATTTTGGCTACCAGGGCTTTGATTTTTTTATCTCTGAACACTGTTCCAATACCTCCGCGTCCGGCTTGTTTTAGTCTGACCAGCTTACGTTTTGAATCATAAAAGCTGAAATTTAACATCCCTATCAGGGAATGATCAGCAGCTGTTCCGGCCGAAACTACAGCGATATTCTTTTTGTCTTTTTCGTCATCGGCATACATTTCAGTAAGCACTTCGGCCAACACATGACTGTCGATCGGTTCTTCCGGAGCTTTGAGTATCTCAATCTGATGATTTACCCCGTCAATAAAAATGATCACATCTTCACGGGCTTTTCCTTGTAATTCGATGGCGTCAAAACCTGAAAACTTGAGGAAGGGGCCAAAAAAACCACCTACATTACTGTCCATCACAGAGTCTGTTTGCGGCGAGATGGAAACGCAGATTGACTTTCCCGTTCCTGAGTATTGCGTGATACCTCCGATGGGACCGGATGAAATAACAATCTCATTCTCAGGGTCGTTCCATTTGGTGTGGGTTTTGTGGCATCCCACAAATAACGAAGTCCGTAACCGCGGCCACCAATAAATTTTTCTTTCACCACAGGTGGAACAGTTTTTTCTGTGATCTGGTTTTCACTCAAATTGATGTGCAATACCTTGTCGGTATAACCTCTTTCGAGTGCTGTCCATTTGTATGGCCATTTTTTGAGTGTCTCATGCTTTGATTTGATAGCTTCTATTTCCATAGGATATGTTTCTTTTGGTTCTGTTATATTTTTAACAAAAATAAATAAAATTGCTTCTATTAATTTTGTAAATACTTCAAAATAAGCAATATGCAATATTTTGCGACTCGAATTTATAAGATTAAGTGATTGCCATATATGAAATTAGCTGCATATTTAGAATCATTATAAATTTAAGTTATTGAAAGGGATTTAGCAATTTCTGTTGATTAGTTGGATCACTGTTTTTATTGTTTCGTGTTTTTGTACTTATTGGTGGAAAATGTATTTTTACACAATTAATGGCAATGAACAGGATGACAGTAGCTCAGATACGAAAACATTTATCACAATTTACAATTGCCATAGCCGGTTGTGGTGGCCTGGGTTCGAATGCGGCAGTTGCACTGGCCAGAGCAGGAATAGGTAAGTTGTTGTTGGTTGATTTTGATCTGGTGGAGCCGTCGAACTTATACAGACAGTACTTTTTTTGTGATCAGATTGGGACGTTTAAAACCGATGCACTAGCAGAGAATATACATAGAATTGATAATTCTATTGAACTGGAAACCAAGAATATAAAACTGGATGAGTTGGCAGTGATTCAGCTTTTTTCAGATGTTGATCTGGTTATTGAGGCTTTTGACCAGGCTGCTGAAAAGCAGATGTTGCTTGAGGCCATGTTGGTCAATTTTCCCGAAAAACCTTTTATCATGGGCAATGGAATGGCGGGTTATGGGAATTTTGAGGCAATAAAACAACTGCAATGGGATAAACAAGTGTATATTTGTGGAGATTTTACAAACGAAATTTCAGAAGACAATCCGCCATTAGCTCCCAGAGTTGGAATTGTTGCAAATATGCAGGCAAATCTTGCAATGGAATTGCTTTTAAAAATGAGTAAGTAATGCAGATTTTTTTAAATAACAGACCAGAACAAATAGAAGGTGACGAAATTACGATCAGTGAACTGATCAGGCAAAAGAATTTCACTTTTAAGTTGCTGGTAACCAAAATAAATGGCAAGTTAGTGCGGGTTGGTGAGCGTGATACGACCCGGGTACGAAATGGCGATACAGTTGAAGTGATGCACTTAATTTCGGGTGGATGATCTAACTGATTGATGATGAGGTGGCTCAAAAAAATATTTATCTCCTCCGTGATTTTGCCCGGGATATTTTTACTGGCATTGTTTCTGAATTATAAGTTTGTTTCAGAAGAGGCTGCCTCTAAGATTGTGTATCAAATTGATTCCTTGCAGCCGGTTAAAGTGGGGCTGGTATTGGGAACTTCAAAATACAGTGTTTCCGGGACGATCAACTCCTTTTACAAGAACCGTATTGATGCTGCCTTACAGCTTTATGAGGCTGGCAAAGTGGATTATTTGATCGTGAGTGGCGACAACAGACATGCGTCCTACAATGAACCTCGCTTTATGATGCTGGATTTGATAGAAAAAGGTGTTCCTGCTGATCATATAATTCCTGATTATGCAGGTTTCAGGACCTTTGATTCGATGGTGAGAGCTAAAAAGGTTTTTATGTTGGACTCTGTTATTTTGATCTCACAGGTCTTTCATTTGGAAAGGGCTTTGTTTATAGCACAAAAATACAACCTGAAAGCCCTTGGTTTTGCGGCGGATTTTCCGGATTCTGAAGCTGCCTTCAAAGTAGTGATTCGTGAGTATTTTGCCGCATTCGGATGATGCTTGATCTTTATATTTTAAAAACTGAACCACATTTTTTGGGCGAGGAAATTCCTGTATTACCAAAAGATTCGGTTTAAGTGCTGTTTTTCACGATCACCAGACTTGTGTCTTTGTCCGGAATGAGGACAGGATTTTCGGGTATTTGTTTAACGAATTCATTCACGGCTTCCATCAAGGCCGGCCATTTTTGATTGTAATCATGAACGATTAGAAGCCCGGCGGGAACCAATCGATCGTAAAAGAACCGCAAACCTTCTGCCGTTGGTTTGGCCAAATCGGCATCCAGACTGGCCAAACAAAACTTTTGATCAGAAAGGCGGGTGCTTTGGTCTGAGAAATTGCCCGGATAGTAGTGGATGAGCTCCGAATGCCCCAGTTTTGTTTTAACTTTTTCGAGTGAGGTATCCGCAAAATGCTGTGGCGTATAGGTGGCTGCTTCGCCTTTTTCATTAATCAGGTCAGCTTCGTCAAAACCAGTAAATGTATCGAACAGATGGATTCTTTTTTCGGGTGCCATCAAATGCAATATTTGGGCTGTATCACCTTTGTAAACACCGAGCTCTGCCAAATCGCCATCCAGTTTGCAGGCTTGTATTCTTTTCACTTGAAGCCAGAAAAGCATAAACCTTTGTTTGTCGGGATAGCTTTTGAAAATGCGTATCAATTTAGGATCGATAGTTCCATTTTTTTTGGCCTGAATAAAAGCTTCAGGAAGTTTTCCATTACCTGACTTGAAATCAAACCAAAAAATTGCAAACATGATTGCAAAAACCACAAAAACGACCAGGCCAATAATTTCGAGAAACATACAGCTGTTGTGAGATTATGTGATAAGCGAAATTACGTTTTTTTGTTTTGAGTGCCTAAGGCATTGAATCAAATCAAATTTTCTTTAATAAAAAAACGCTTGTAAAATTTTGCTTACAAGCGTTTTTTGTGACCCCATCGGGATTCGAACCCAAATCGTCAGAACCGGAATCTGAAATTCTATCCATTGAACTATGGGGCCATAGAACCAGCCTGCAAAGTTACATTTTTATCACAATAGTTGTATCCGTACCTGATATTAAAAAAAATGCCGGAACATTTGATCCGGCATAAATTTTTAACGTTGTGATGTTATTCAATAATTAGTTTTTCTCTGAGGGTTTTGTCCTGAGTTTTCACCTGGATGATATAAACACCTTTGGGTAAGTAAGAAAAGTCGTAGCTTTTATCTTTTTCAGCTATTGCAGAAGCAAATAACTGTCTTCCTGAAATATCCATAATTTCAATTCTTTCGGCTTGCATGCCTTCAGACAGTTGTAATCTGAAATGCCCATTCGTTGGATTAGGCTGTATCTGTAAGTTAATATTTTCCGTTGAATGATCAGCAATAGAAACTGTTGCTCCCAACTCAACTGCGGTGATATACAACGGGTTACCATAGAAGCTGTAAGTTTCAAAAGCAATTCTGATATCTGATTGACCAGCCCATTCATTCAGGCTTAGCGTGATGCAATCGGCACCCCAGTCAACACCGCACCAATCCCAAACATTCACGGGCACAAATCCTTCAACCTGCGGATGCGTAGCAAAATTACCGCTTCCATTTTCAGCATCGGCAAAAATGCGCGTCCAGTTATTGCCACAATCATCACTTACATAGATAATCAGTGAGTCGGCATAGACATCGTGTCTTTTGGCATAGGCATGTTTAAAAGTTAGGTTTACCTGAGCAAGGCCACTTAGATTTATCGGAGGAGTGATCAATCTGTCGCGCTGGCCTATGGCGTAGTAATTTGTAAAATCCAATACAGCTGCTTTGTCTGTCTCATTCAATCCACCAACCTGAGTAATTTCCCAGCTTATTTGATTGTCAGGATTCCAGATTTCCCAGCCTGCTTCTTCAAAACTTATACTTTGAAAATACTCCTCAAAAGGCAAGGCTTTTCCCCCGACTGTGATCATCTCGAATTTTGTATCGGAAGCACTTCCATTAAGGTTTGTTGCCGTTAGCGATACAGAATAGTTTCCGGGGGCATCAAAAACTACAACCGGATTTTGAGAGAAAGCATCGGTGCCATCAATAAAAGTTACCGTTTCGGGAGTAAAACTCCATTCCCAGCTTCTTGGGAGATAAGTACTGTTATCATTAAAGGCTATGGCAGTTCCTGTACAGACTAATTCTTCAGATGCAGTAAAATCAACTTCAGGAAGCAGGCTGCTGCTGGTAGTAATATAAGCTGTTTTAGTGATGGTGTTTGATCCAAAATCATTCGAAGCTGTCAGGCTTACAGCAAAAGTTCCGATCTCATTAAACTGTATCCCTTCCGGATTTTGATCTTCAGATGTGGCAGGCTCACCAGCCTCAAAAGTCCAGCTCCAGTTTGCAGGAACACCTGCAGTAAGGTCTTTAAAATCAATAATTTCGCCAACAGGAATAAGTGTATGTGAAGCTTCAAAATCCGCTATCGGTTCGAAAGCAACTCTCAGATAAGCCCATTGTGTAGCCCAGCGATCGCCACCTGATGGAAGATCGGCATATTGTTGTAAAACCCAGAAATCATATCCGTTTATCGGATCTAACATGGTTGCCGAATAATCGCCCCAGCGATTACGTCCTCCGCCAAATGTTTTGTAATAAGGGGCCAAGCCATCCTTATACTGATATGAATCTCTGAAAGTGTTGGGTGGGTCAGAATGATAGCGAAAAGAATAGGCAGCACTGGCATATTGATTCTCCGAAAAACTACTATAACCGATTACCGCATCATTAAATTCGTTTACGGCAATAGTTGCAAATGCATAGGACATCCCACCTTCGGGATCATCTATCCGGCCCCATTGAAGTATATCGCCTTCAGGTGTAAGATTCCACCATTGCACTGCTGTACGCTGAGGATTGTTTGCCGGTAAAAAAACATGATGCGTTGCCCATAACATGCCGTTTTTCATGATCACATTTTCCATGCGATGATCCACGGCATTAATGTCCTGTTCCGATCCCATTTGCGGCAGAAAATCACCGCTTCCACCCACAGAGCCTGCCCACGGATTGGGTACTCCAATGGCACCCAGAAACGAAAATTCCGGTTCAGTCGTTTCACCACTTACTTTAAACATTCTGATGTACCCGTTTCCTCCCTGATCGCCATTAGCCGATGAGATGAGATACACATCTTCTTGTTCGGTGTCGTAGGTTATTGCCGGAACGAGCGTAAAACCCTGATTGGTAGTAAAACGTGTAAAATGGGGTGTTTCATCACCAGCATACATGGCCATTTTGTCGAAGACATAAACAGTACTGTAAAAACCATTGCCAAACATATTGCCCGAAACAACGATCCATTTGCCGTTGAATCCCATACTTGGGTAATCAAACCATACCTGATTAGCTGGATCGGCAATGTAGGAATAAAGGTACCATTCTCCTGATGGATCGCTGTTGGCTGAAACACCTAAATATATCCGGGATTCACCGGGCGTGCTGCCCGAACAAGTAACAAAAATCCATCTGTCTTCATCAAAATCATACAGAATTTTTGGGTCAAAGGTGCTTCCTCCGGGAAGCTCATTCCAGAACATTCCAAGTGAAACAGTTCCCAGATTATTGCCAATTCTATCCTGTATCCTTACCTGTGTGTTGAGTGTTACCATCAAATGATCGGGGCCTGGAGCTCCGTTCACATCCGGAGGAATTGAATTTCCGGAATCATCCAAACCCAGAAAAGTAGTGTCAGGTTGTGGTGAAACCTCACGTAAAACAGGATTTTGCGTTAGCTGATTGCCAAGTGTAATAACCTCATCCTGATTTATTTCATAAAGTGGAAGTTCGCGATGTGGATTAGGTTTTTTGAACGTATTGTATTCAATATCACCAAATTTAGCTGCATTTTCCTTTATGGTTGAAAATGAGGTTTTAACGCGTTTCTCGGCTTTGCTTTTCAGTACATCTGTTTGCGCAAAAAGTGTAAAACTAATAAGAAATAGTATTGTTATAGTTAGGATGTTTTTTTTCATAGTATTTGTGTTGGGATTTAGTTAGAATTTCATATTTATCTGAAAATCAATATTTTTCCGTGTTCGGTTTGAGTGTCAGATGTTATGGTGAACAGGTATGAGCCTG
>ERZ795032.2601-NODE-2601-length-10071-cov-5.534545_pt1 | contig 10071 bp, 4 predicted proteins | sample MGYA00375124_ERZ795032 | MGnify/ENA primary metagenome ERZ795032 (study PRJEB30167, sample SAMN05720154) | activated sludge metagenome | isolation source: Anaerobic digester | place: China | collected 2015-12-16 ... | reverse complement strand
ATTTTATACTCGGGAAATCGTATGCTGCCATATTTTGTATCATAGGAAGAAAATGTGCCCTAATTAAGAAAAACTGATTGACTTTACTGTATTGGGTGAATAAAATATATAAATATAGATTAGCACCATTAAAGATAAAGATAGAGATATGAAATTAAAAGTTTCTGAAAATGTATTTGTGGTTTAAAGGGAGGATCTTTTTTATGCCCATTCAAATTGGCATTTGCGATGACAGAGGGGAAGATATCAAGGAACTAACGGAGGCTTTGTATTCATATGATCCTTCTTTCCAGATTTCAACTTATTCCGATGGAGAATCTTTGCTTGATGATTTTCATGACTCAAAAATCCTGTTCGATATCCTTTTCTTGGATATATATATGCCTGGAATGAATGGGATTGAAACCGCTGGCCAAATACGTGCCAGTATGAAGGATGCAAAAATCATTTTTATATCTTCAAGTAATGAGCATTACCGGGAAGCATATGATGTATTTGCATTCAATTACATAAACAAACCGTTAAACCGGGAAAAATTAAACCGCATATTGGATCAGGCGCTGCTGGACATTATAGGTGAACGCCGGCAGCAAATCAGTTTCAGTTATAAAGGTTCAGTGTACCGGATTTTTTGCCGGGACATTCTATATATAGAAAGTAATGATAAGATCATATGTTTTTATATGGCAGATAAGAGAATACTAAGGTGTTATGCCAAACTCGATGAGATACTGAAACAACTGCCGGAAGAGTTATTTATCCGATGCCATCAGAGCTTTGCTGTAAATATTTTCCACGTAACTGAAATGGCTGAAAATCATTTTCATATTGATCCAGCTATTATCAGTATATCAAAAAAGTACCAAAAGATAGCGAAAGATAAGTATTTCCAGTATCTTTTCACTCACATGAATAGAGGATAGTAAAATGTTAAAAGAAATTAAGCGTGAATGGTTTCTTATTCTGGGTTTTGTTCTGACAGTCATTTTTATGAATCTACCGGCTGTATATACATATTATTATCATGATATTAGCGGTGCACCTAAGGCTATAAATGCCAGAATGGATTTGTCAGCTGCCAATCCGGCCGACGGGAAGATTTATTTGGATGGAGAGTGGGAATTTTACTGGAAACGCTTTATTGCGTCAGAACCTGATCAGCTTTATATTCCGGATTTAATAATTAAGGTGCCGGATTCATGGTCAAAATATAGGATTGAGAGAGGTAGTTTATCTGCGGAAGGGTTCGGAAGTTATAAACTCACCATGACAGGCCTTGAGTATGACAATGCTGTTACATTGTTTATACCGGACTTTGGCGGAGCATATAGAGCATTCATCGACGGGCAGCTTGCTGCTGAAAGTGGTATTGTTTCTAAAGACACCAAAAAGATATTTACGACTCCGAAAGCAGATTTACACCCTTTGGTACTTTCTAATAGAATGGTGCACGAAATAGTAATAGAGGTTGCAAATGCACGTTTTTCAGGACTTTATATGACGCCTGTCCTGTGGGATTATAACCAAATTATTAGAGAAAACAGCTTCAGAAACGCAGTTCGGTTTATTTTGTTTGGAATAGTGCTGTTTTCGCTTTTAAGCCTGCTCATAATGTATATAGTGACTATCCGGCGAAAACTACATTCCATATGGCTTCCGGTTATGGTCATATTCATTCTGATGCGTGTTATGCTGACATCGGAATTTTACAGTTTATGGCAGCCCGTTTTGTTCCTAAACCTCTCCTATGAGTCAACAAATGAACTAATGTACTTTACAACCTTTGTCCTGAAATATTTGCTGATTTTCCTTGTGCAGGAACAGTGTGGCATTGAATTTAACAAGCGCGAGAAAATGTATTTCCTGATACATTATATTTTTCTGTATCTCATCTATTTGCTTGTGCCGAAGAGCATTTATAACAATTACCTATCATTACTTATACCCATGCTCACCTATGTTTTGGATCTCTATATATTCTTTAAAATCTACCGTGGACGGCATACTATGAAGAAATTTGGTATGGTAGTTTTCTGGGATATAATCATTGTTATAATAGGACTGACATTGGACAGTTATTACATCAATGGAAAAATATACATTGACATGTCCTTAATTCTTCTGATTTTATTCGCTTTGTTTGCATTAATAATGATTTTTGTTTATGCAATGCGCAGCGTTGACCTCTACGATGATTTCACAATATCCTCCTCAAGATTGAAGCTGGCAAACAACCAGATTGCAATGCAGAAGGAATATTATGATACACTGAGCAGACAGATGAATGAAATCCGGGAGATGAAACATGATATCCGTCATTTTATCAGAGCAATGAGCAGGCTTGCCGATGAGAATAAATTTGATGAATTGAGGGTATTTTTAGGTGAATATAACGAAAAAACTGATAGAGAGCAATTACCGATATTCTGTGAGAATACTATAGCTAACTCCATTATCGGATATTATTACTTGCGGGCGAAGGAGAGCGGGATTTTCTTTGAAAGCTTTTGCAGCATCAACAGGCAGTCTGTTATGAGTGATAGTGACCTCTGTATTGTCCTTGGAAATGCTCTGGAAAATTCCGTATACGCATGCGAACAAATGGAAAACCATGAAAAAATGTATATAACCATTAAAGCGGGAACAATGAAAAAACAAATGCTCATAAAGTTGACAAATTCCTATAGCGGCAATGTTGAAGCCAGAGACGGGCATCTTATCTCTACAAAGAGCGGAAAGTCTCACGGTCTTGGTATACGGAATATCGAGAGGGTGGTAGCATCATACGGAGGCATAGTAAAAATAGAGTATAATGAAAAAGAGTTTATCCTTTCAGTGGCTGTACCAGAAAAATAAATTACCTTTTCTTTTCATGCCAATTTCGGCAAAAAAATGGTCGATTTCACCATTGACATAATTCGTTAAATTTTTTCTCTATAATATAAAATAAGATGTATTGAGGCACATTTTTAAAATTTGAGGGAATATATACCAGTGGCTATCGTTAATGAGCCCAATATATTGCGGTTTTACGGAAAGCGAGATGAATATATGGAATACCAGTTTTACCTAAAACCTAATTATACTAATTGCATGACAGAGCGTAACAGCCGCAGTAGAATAACATATTATACAAATAAAAAAATGGAGGAAATGTATCCGGAAGGTGGTTATAGAATTATCGGAGAAATCGGTAATTTTGCAAGGAAGTATGCCAAACAGGACGTTATTATAACTGATACGGGAAAAAGAATCCCCATATTCCCGAGGGGCAGCTTGAAAAAGCCTGTTGAATGGGTTGCAGGCTGCGCAGCTGTGGAAGAAAACACCTATGTTTCTGTAGTGAAAAGTATTATTCCACACTGGTTACGAATTCTTACATATAAGAGGGTGTAGTATGAAGAAATTTATAATTGTATTAGTATGCGCAATGCTATGTATAAACACAGTTTGTGTGGCAGAGGAAGAATATGGTTGTGAATGTGGTTACGGATATGGTTACGAATATGTTTCCGGGTATGGTGTCCGTGTGGGAATTATTGATTCAGGAGTAAATAAAACAAATGAAAATGTCTTGACCGGGTTTAATTACCTCCATAATAATACAGACACAACTGATAATAAAGGTCATGGAACTGCTATTTCGGACATTATATTAGAAATCGCACCAAATGTAAAAATCATTCCGCTTAAATGCACTGAGCTTAATCAGATAACAGATAATTCAGCTGTTATTGCAGCTATTTATAAAGCAGTAGATGACTTTAAATGCGATGTTATAAATATAAGTATAGGAATGCCCCATTCAGGTGAGCTTAAAGCTGCTGTTGATTATGCAGCAAATAAAGGAGCAATTATTGTATCGGCGGTAGGAAATGATGGCGAGCTGAATTATAAGCAAAGCAAAGTTTATTATCCGGCAGGCTATGAAAATGTAATTGGTGTTGGTTCAGTTGATGAAAATAATCTGGTTTCAAGCTTTTCTCAGAGGAACGAATCGGTTTTTGTTGTAACATCCAGTAAAGAACCAGGCACAAGCTTTGCAGCAGCTAAAATATCGGGTATGGCAGCAATAGCAAAAAGCTTCAACAAACGAATGTCAGTATGGCTTTTTATGAAGTATTTAAAGAGAGCATCAATTGATTTTGGCGATAAAGGCTATGATACAAGCTATGGAAATGGAGCTTTGAATATTGAGCTTTTATTAAACAATCTTAAAAATGACAATCCGGTATATATTACTTACCTGGATGAGCAGAAATTTACGCTGTATAACAGTAAGAAAGAAACCACCAAAGGTATTTTAATTTTTATGGGAGAGCATGTCACCAGCGAAGAAATTGAGATTTTGCCAAATAGAGAAAAAGAACTAAGTTTAAGAAATTCTGAAAGTTGCTTTTTTTGGCAAAAAAGCATATATGACTTGATCTGGATCAAGAAAGGGGAATGATAATATGAAAAAGAGGTTTTTAAAGAGCAGTATCTTGCTGATTGTATTAATGTTAATTTTTACATTAATTTTATCTGTTAACAAGACAACCATAGTTAGCGCATATGGCTATAACATCAATGTGCTCAACAATCCAACTCCATCTAGCTCAAGTGGTTGGGCATTAACAAATGCTAAGTGGAATGATGGTTCTTATGGTGGTGAGTTTAAAGGACTCTCCAATGATCCCATGTATGCAAGTCAGACATTTACATTTTCAGATCGCGACGTATATCGTATGAATAATGGAGAAATAAAGATAGATGCCAGTGGATATTTTTGGGCTCAGATTACATGCTCCATGTGGGCATATTTAAAAACAACTTTTTATAGTGCATCAAACACATACCTGGGAGAAAAAATAGTAGAATATGGCAAATACAAGACGGGAAACCATAATGAAAAACTGTCATTTACTGACTACACTGTGCCAAAGGGCACAAAATATATTATATATCAAGCAAAAAACGATGACAGCCTTTCAGGATATCATCCTTCAATGCGAAATTTTGTGCTCACAGTAAAAGATACCACAGCACCCACATATATTGCAACTATTCCTGTAACCCAACCTGCAAAATATAAGATGGGTACGAAAATCCGGTATAAAGTTCAATTTACAGAACCTGTTAATGTTATCAGCCAGGGTTATATTAAATTTAAAATAAGTACACAGGAATTTAACACAAGCAGCAATACAAACTGTACTTACGCAGGACAAAGTGATGATGGAACAACACTTTATTATGATTTAACCTTGCCGGGTACAACAACACCGGGAGACAATTTGTCTGTTACAATTACTGGTTTAAGCGGTATTACTGTGAAAGATGATGCTGGAAATTCTTGTACCACAATTCCGGTAACACTAAACCTATCTAACGGGTTTTATGTAGATAATAAGCCCCCGGAGGTTTCAAGCTTTACCACAACTGCAAGTACAAATGCACTGTATAAAGCAGGAGAAACCTTGCAATTTGATGTTACTTTCCATGAATATATATGGGTTAATGGAACACCCAAAATAAACCTAAGCAATGGAAAAAGTGCAAACTATATTAAAAAGACCCAAACTGATACTAAAATAGCAAGCTTCTTTTACACCATAGCAAAGGGAGAGGATAAAAAAAATCTGGCAATCACCTCAATTGATTTTACCGGCATTTATGATAGTGTATCAAACTATGCAACAGAATCGGCAGGTTATAGTTCCAGTGCATATAACAGCTTTTTAAATAATAAATATATCAGCATAGATACAATAGCTCCAGCAACAACTTTTTCAGCCGTACCAGGCACACCAGGCAGCTGGCAGAAAGCTTTTGATGTTACTCTTTCACCAACTGATAACATTGCAGGTGTGAAGGAGATATATGCTGCATGGACATCCGTCAATGGTACTCCTTCATATCCTTCAGCAGCTAATGTAGATACAAGTACAAATAAGGTAATATTACCTAAAAATTCGGGAACATATGAATTGTATGTTAAACTGGTAGATAATGTTAATAATGAAGACGCACAGAAATCACCATACAAATACTATTTTGATTTTGATGCTCCCGTAATCAGTGCAAGCGCGACCAAAATAAATGGTACGGACCTGGTAAGCTCAGTTACAGCGTCGGTAACAGATTCACACTCAGGGCTTGAGGCATCTACTTATGTGTGGAAAAATGAAAGCAATGCCGCTGCACTTACAGGTAATGCAGGTGATGGGATTTCAATTCCCCAGGTAGATGGTGTTTACACATTAACTATAACTGCAGCAGATAAGGTTGGCAATATAAGCACTAAAACAATTGAGAATCTTATTGTAGACAGTGTTGCACCCCAAGTTGCTTTTGTCCGGACAGAGGGAGCAGCCTTCCAGAAAAGTTATACAGTGGACTTTGCTATAACAGATGTAAAATCAGGTGTTGCAGGCTACTATTACATCTGGAGTACTTCTGCAACAAAGCCTGTCATTGATGATAAAGCATGGGTAGTTACTACCGAAACAAGCCTTACAACTCCATCAGGTGTTTCCGGAACATATTATCTGCATATAAAAGCTGTAGACAACGCCGGAAATATTGGAATTGCAAGCACGGATGGCTTCAATATTGATAACAAGGCTCCTGGTGTATCTATTACACCAAACGGTAATTCAGGCAATGAAGGAAAAGCAGGTTACGATGTAGTAATTAATGTAAGTGACGAGATAACCCTTTATGACCAATTGACTATAAAATATGTACTTTCAGACAGTGAAGTGCTCCCTGCACCTTCGGAGCTTATGGATTTAAAGGGGAACAGCATTACAATTGAAAACCTTGATAAAACCAAATACCTGTATATAGCAGCAACAGATGAGGCGGGAAATGAAACAGTGTTTAAGTCAAATGCCTTTATTGCTGATACTGCTGCTCCAACTGGTGAAATTTCAAAAGCGACTGATATTTATTATACAAACAATAATAATGTAACAATTAATATTAATGCCACGGATGATTATTCCAGCAGCATTTTTATGCAAATTAAAATTGATAATGCAGAGGGTGAATGGGAAGACCTTGCAGAGCAAAAAACCGTTTCTTTTAATAAAGTTGAAGGTGAACATATAATATATGCAAGATTTAAGGATGTTTGCGGAAATGTTTCTGAGTACAAAAACGTTAAATATTATTATGATGTTACTCCGCCTCAAATTGAGCTTGCATATTCTGCTACTAAGTTAACAAACAGCTCTGTTACCGTAACAGCGACTGCAAAGGACAATGTATCGGATGTAAGTTTTGAAACAGTAAGCCAAAAGACTTTTAACGAAAACGGAAGTTTTGAATTTATTGCGGTAGATAGAGCGGGGAACAGAGCAAGAGCCGCAGCAAAGGTTGACTATATTGACAAAATAAACCCGCAGATTTCTTTTGCGTCTAATGAATTTGACGGTAAAAAGCATAAATCAGCCGATATTACAATTAATGCAAGTGATGCAAATGGAATAAGCAGTTTAAAATACGCAGTTGTTAGAGACGGTGAAACTGCAGCTGGTTATATAAGCTGTACAAACGGTCAGACTATTCAGATAACAGAACTCAATGGTACATACACAGTTAGTGCTATAGCTTATGATGGAGCAGGAAACAGTACAACTGTTTCAAGCCAGAAAATTTATCTTGATAACATAGCGCCGGTCGCCGGAATTATATACTCCCCCTCTGCAAGAACTGCACAAAATGTTGTTGCAAGTATAACATTTGACGAAGAAGTAACTATAACAAACAATGGAGGTTTAAATACATATACCTTCCCGGATAATGGCAGCTTTACCTTTGAATTTACTGATGAAGCAGGGAACACAGGAACTGCTGCTGCAACGGTTGCATGGATTGACAGAAATCCTCCCAGGGTTTCTGTAACACTTAAAAACGAAAATGGAGAAGCTTTAAACGCTGAGAAATGGACCAATAAAGATGTGATTGTAGAAATCAATATTCCTGCTGATTGCTTTATTGAAGTGTTAAAGTTTAACAATATCTCCCATGAATATTCAGATTATGTAACTGATCTAGGCAATAATCAGTATAAAGTAAGCGGATATGGAAGGCTTTTTTATCAGGTCTGTGACAGTATAACCGGTACAATAGCTTCTAATGAAGTAGTTATAAGAATTGACAAAAATCCACCAACCATAACAAATGTCACATATTCAACAACCGACTGGACAAACATGAATGTAACTGCTACTGTTAGTGCAACCGATGATTATAATGATGTGGTTTATGTAAATGGAAGCAGTCATGTCTTTACCGAAAATAGTGAGTTTGGGTTTATAATAGATGACAGTCTTGGCAACCGCACAACCAAAACTGTAAAGGTTTCAAATATAGACAAGGATGTCCCTGTTGCAAAAGTAAGCTACGATAACACTGCTTTGACAAATCAAAACGTAACAGCGACTGTATCCTTTGATGAAGGCGGTTCACCAGTAAGCATAACAAACAATAATGGATTAAATACTTACAAGTTTACTGCAAACGGAGAATACACATTTGAATTTTCAGATAAAGCAGGAAACGCAGGGAGCATCAAAGCAGCAGTTAACAACATTGATAAAACCCCGCCCGAGATAAGCCTCATATCTGATGATTTTGACCTTAAGCCCCATAAAAGTGCAAGTGTTAAAATACTGGGTACAGATATAAACGGGATTAATAGCATAAAATATAGATTTGTAAAAGAAGGTGAAAGCGCAAGTTATAAGTCTTGCGAAAATGGTGATACAGTAACATTAGACAATGCTGACGGGACATATGGTGATGGGATATACAGTGATGGAACATATACATTGGAAGTAACAGCATATGATAATGCGGGAAATGAAAAGAGGGTTGCAAGCCCAAGCCTGATTTTAGATAACACTGCTCCGATGGCCAATATATCCTATGCGCCTTCAGCCAGAACTGCACAGAACGTTGTTGCAAGTATTAACTTTAATGAAGATGCTGTAATTACAAATAATAACGGTTTAAGTGAGTATACCTTTACTGACAACGGCGATTTTACATTTGAATTTAGTGATATTGCGGGAAATACAGGAACAAAAACTGCATCAGTAACCTGGATCGACAGAAACCAGCCTGTGGCAACTGTAGACTTAAGCAATGAAAACTGGACAAATGAAGACGTTACAGTAACATTAACTCCTCAGGATGGAGCGGCTATCCAAAATGTCAAATTTAATGATGAAGAAATTGCAGAAACCGCTGAAAATCAATACGCAATTTGTGAGTATGGTATATTAACTTACGAAGTTTTGGATTTAACAACTGAAACTGTTGGAAAAGGTGAAGTTTTAGTAAAGATTGACCGTACAGAACCAACAGTTACAAATATAACATATTCAACAAAGAATTGGACTAACAAAGATGTATCAGTAAACATTACGGCTGCTGACAATTTAAGTCAGGTGATTTATGAAAACGGCAGCAGTTACACATTTACTGAAAATGGCAGCTATGATTTTATAATAAAAGACAGTGCAGGAAATAAAGCAGTAAAAACTGTTACAGTTGACTGGATTGATAGGGATGTACCTGTAGCACAGGTAAACTATAATATAACACATTTAACTAATCAAAATGTTATCGCAACTATAAGTTTTGATGATGGAGGTTCACCTGTTGCAATAACAAACAATAACTGCAGCCGCATCTATGAATTTACCGCAAACGGTGAGTTTATATTTGAATTCAGCGATGAGGCCGGAAATAAAGGAACTGCTGCTGCAAGTGTTTCAAATATTGATAAGGTTTTACCTGAGATATCATTTAGCTCTTCATATTTTGATATGAGTATGTATACATCGGTAAGTGTTACTATTAATGCAACTGACTTAAATGGTATTGCAGATTTAAAATATAAATTTATAAAAGCCGGTGAAGATGGTGGCGAATTTGCAGCAATTCAAAATGGTGATACTGTTGCACTTGATAGTGTATCCGGTGTATACCAGGTAATTGCAATTGCTAAAGATACTGCAGGAAACGAAAAAACAGCATACAGTCAGAGCCTGTATCTTGACAACTCTGCACCTGTTG
>ERZ795032.2596-NODE-2596-length-10094-cov-3.553840_pt1 | contig 10094 bp, 11 predicted proteins | sample MGYA00375124_ERZ795032 | MGnify/ENA primary metagenome ERZ795032 (study PRJEB30167, sample SAMN05720154) | activated sludge metagenome | isolation source: Anaerobic digester | place: China | collected 2015-12-16 ... | reverse complement strand
AACAAAAGCAAAGATTCAGCTATTTTTTTAATCCACCTACTTTTTCAATTGATCCGGTTTTTTGCTAACTTGTCGAAAAGTGTTGACCATGAGCGAATACCGCAAGTTAAACCTGAAGGAGTGGGCCGTCGAAGATCGCCCGCGCGAAAAACTTCTCACCAAGGGGCCCCGTTCGCTGAGCGAGGCCGAACTCATCGCTATTCTGCTTGGCTCCGGAAATCTGGACGAAACGGCTGTTGAACTTGCCCGGCGTGTCCTCAATTCGGCCGGGAATAACCTGAACGAACTGGGGAGGAAAGATATCGGTTTTCTGACCGCCTTCAAAGGTATTGGCGAAGCCAAGGCGGTCAATATTGCGGCGGCGCTGGAGCTGGGACGCCGGCGCAGGGAAGCCGATGTTTTACAGGCCACGCGGATCAATGGCAGTAAGGAGGTGGCCGAAATTTTTATGCCGTTGCTGGGCGACCTGGCTCACGAGGAGTTTTGGGTGCTGCTGCTCAACCGCAACAATAAAGTGATCGATAAATTTATGGCCAGTCAGGGAGGAATCACCGGCACGGTCATCGATGTGCGGTTGATCATGAAAACCGCCCTCGAAAAGATGGCTACCAGCATGGTGCTGTGCCACAACCATCCGTCGGGGAGCCTCACTCCTTCGGAGGCCGACCACCAGATTACCCGGAAGCTGAAAGAGGCGGGGCGCATCATGGAAATTCAGGTACTCGACCACCTGGTGGTGACCCAGAAAAGTTATTACAGCTTTGCCGATGAAGGGGTGCTGTAGGACTTCTGTCGGCTGCTTCTTTCCTTTTCCCGGATTTTATTCTGAAAAAATCATCCCGGAACCTTATCTTTAATGCCAACTTTAAAACATTGGAATGGTGCTGGTTTATGCCGAAAAAATTACTCCGCGGCTCGGGTACATTGCCCGGCTCATTTTTACCGACATCCTCGGTGCGGAGTTGTCGTTAACCAGCAACCTGTCTGAATTTTTGCAATCGGAGCTGCCAAAACTCAACTACTCATTCCGGAAAATCAGCAACGAACTTTTTCTTGAAGCCCATCCGTTTCTTTTCAGTACTGCGCTGGAAGCTCCGGTTTTTGAGACCGGGAAGTGTGGCGACGAAACTTTTATTTTTACAACTTCCGGCGAATCATGCCTGCCGTTTGATCCGCTGGCAGCCTCTTTTTTTCTGGTTTCCCGTTTGGAGGAATATCTTTCAGGCCAGCGCGACCAGCACGGCCGTTATCCAGCCGGCGAAAGTATCCTGCACCGGCTGAAGCTGCTCGGACGACCGGTGGTGAACCGCTGGGCCTGGCTGCTGGTAGACAAAATTTCGCAAAAATATCCCGGACTGATTTTTCGCCGACCCCGCATGCAGTACCTCTCCACCATTGATGTGGACAACGCCTGGGCATACCGGCACAAAGGCTTTTTCAGAGCTTTTGCTGCCAGCCTGAAAGGATTGCTGAAAGGAGAGGGGGCCGTGAACCGCGAACGTTTCCAGGTGCTGACCGGTCAAATGGCCGATCCATACGATACTTACACCTACCTGCAGCAAATTTTCAGCGGAAACGAAGCGCAGGTGATTTTCTTTTTTCTGGTAGGCGACTATGCCCGTTTTGACCGCTCGATATCCTGGAAGAACAGGGCTTTCCGGCAGCTGGTCCAGTCGACTTCCGGCACATACCAGACAGGTCTCCATCCTTCCTACCGCTCCTCGGCAGAAGAGGGGAACAGGCAGCTGATGCGCGAAAAGTTACGGTTGCAGACCATCGCCGAAGTGGCGGTGACCCGAAGCCGGCAGCACTATTTGCGCCTGCAACTGCCCCAAACCTACCGGAAGTTACTGGCCGCAGGTATTGCCGAGGATTATTCGATGGGGTATGCCGATGCGGCCGGGTTTCGGGCCGGGATTTGCACCCCTTTCTTTTTTTATGATCTGGAAAATGACCGGCCAACCAACCTGTTGATTTATCCTTTTCAGGTGATGGACGTAACTTTGCGCGATTATCTGCATCTTACCCCGCAGGAAGCGCGGCAGAAAATCGAACAGCTGATGAATGAGGTGAAGGCTGTCGGGGGGATGTTTGTCAGTATCTGGCACAACGAATCGCTTTCTGACAGCGGCCCATGGAAAGGGTGGCGCGAGGTCTTCGAATTGATGAACCGGCTTGGTTTTCAATACAGCCATGAATAGGAACGAATTACGATACCTGCCGCATGCTGAAATTGATTTTCAGAAGTGGGACCAGTGCATTGACCGGGCGCCCAACAGCCGGGTCTATGCCAGTTCGTGGTATTTAAACCGGGTGGCCGGCCTTTGGAATGCCCTGGTTTGGGGCGATTACCACCACGTGATGCCATTGCCGGTCAGAAAAAAATTTGGGATTTCGTATGTTTACCAGCCCTTTTTTACACAACAACTTGGCATTTTTCCGGTAGCGCCGCCCGAACTGCAGGCGTTGTTTGCGCAAAAGCTGGTTTCGCTGTTTCGTTACATCGTTTACCAGTCGGGAGATTCACTTGTTGAAACGGCATTTGACGGCTTTACGCTCTCCCGGAAACGGAACCGGGCACTTCCGTTGATCGGAAACTATCCAATCCTGAACGATGGCTTTTCTGAAAACACCCGCCGGAATATCCGGAAGGCGCAGCGGGCACAGCTGTCGGTTTCGTGCGGAATGGATCCGGAGGAATTTTTACGGATGAAAAAGCAGTCGCTGGCCGGACCGGTTCCTCCCGACTCTTTCCGGTTGTTGCGGACCTTGCTGACGGATTCGCTTGCTGACGGAATCGGGAAAATTTATGTTGCCCGCACCAGAAGCGGCGAGCCGGTGTCAGCAGCTTTTTTTCTTGGCTGGCAAAACAGGGTTTACTACCTCAACGCCTTCTCTACCATCGAGGGGAAGTTGCTGAAGGCAGCCTTTCTGATCGTCGACCAGTTTATCCGCGACCACGCAGCTTCGGATTTGATCCTCGATTTCGAAGGATCGGAAGTGGAAGGTGTCGACCGTTTTTACAGTAGTTTCGGCGCCGGCAGCGAAGCTTATTTGTTGTTACGCCTCAACCGGCTGCCGTGGTTTTTACGATTATTCAAAAAATAGCGATGAACGGAATGTCTGTTAAAAAAGCTGCTTACCAGTTGTCGCGGGCCGTTCCGTTTGGGCTGGCTGCCCAGTTGTGTCGCCGGCATTTTGTTTTTCCTTTTTACCATGTCGTTTCCGACGAAAAGCTGCCGCACATTCGCCAGTTATATCCGGTGGTTACTACCAGCCGTTTTCGCGACGATCTCCGGTTTTGGCTGCAGAATTTTCAGCCGGCTGCCCTCCCCGAAGTGATTGACCTGATTTCGGGCGGAGCCCCTTCCGGTGGGAAACCCCGTTTCTTCCTCACCTTTGACGACGGCCTGCGTGAGATGGCCGACCTTGTTGCCCCGCTGTTGCAGGAGTTTGGCGTTCCGGCTGCCTTTTTTGTAAATCCGGCCTTTCTGGACAACCGGCGCCTGTTTTACCGGCATAAAATCAGCCTGCTCCTTGAAAAGCTTCCTGCATTTTCAGCCGCTGTCCGACACGCCGTGGCCCTCAAACTTGGCCAGGAAGACGCTTCGAAAAAGTTGCTGGAAAGTGTTCTGCGGAAGTTGACCTGGCGCGACGAAGCGCTGATTGATGCTGTAGCCGCAATTGGCCAGGTCGATTTCGACGGTTTTCTGACTTCCCAAAAGCCGTATCTTACTTCGGAACAGGTGAAAACCCTCCGGCAGCAGGGATTTGTGATTGGTTCGCACAGTTACGACCATCCTCTTTTTTCGGAACTCAGTGACGAAGAAAGGGCTGCCCAGGTGGAGGAGAGTTTCCGGTTTTTTGAAGAGAAACTGGAGATTTCGGAACGGATTTTTGCTTTTCCTTTTACCGATGACGGGGTGCAGGCGGCATTTATCCGGTCATTGCGGGAGCAGCACGGAGTTGCGGTGAGCTTCGGTACCGCCGGGCTGAAAGACGATGTTTTTCCTTTTCATCTTCAGCGTATTGCAATGGAAAATCCCTCTTTTCACTCGGCCCGCGAAATGATCAGGGCCGAATATTTATACCATTTTGCCAGGTCGTTGGCCGGTAAAAACAAGATAGGCAGACCATGAATCTTTTTGACCGATATTTTGCTGTTTTTCAGCAACACTCCAGCCGGACAGCCTTCTGGATCGACGGGGAAACGTACACCTACCAGGCTTTTCTGCAGTTGGTTTCGGGCAGTCGCGCCGTGCTGGAAGCGCAGGCCGGTTTTTGCCCCCAAGAGCCGGTTGCCGTGATTTGTCACAACCGCATCGAAACCTACGCCGCCATTTTTGCCACCTGGTTTTCCGGATCGCCGTTTGTTCCGTTGCATCCCGGGAATCCGCCGGAATGGAACCGGGAGGTGCTTCGTCGGACCGGTGCAAAAATCGTCTTCAGCAGCCGCGGCTCTTCCGGAGATTTTTCACCAGCCATTGTGATCGATAATTCCGGACAACGGTCACCAAATTGCGAAGTACCCACTCCTTGCTCTTCCGGCGGCTACGTTTACATTCTCACCACTTCGGGAAGCACCGGCCAGCCCAAAAGTGTGCCGGTAACCCTGAAAAACCTGACTGCTTTTGTGGAGGGATTTCTGCATAATTATCCTGAACTGGATGCGGAGGACCGGTTTCTGCAGACCTACGACCTGACGGCCGATGCAGCTTTTACCGGTTACCTGATTCAGCTTTTGATGGGCGCTGCCGTTTACACCACGCCCGACCACCCATTCCGTTACCTGGCTGTTGCCAAAGTGTTGGCTGGTCATCCGGTAACCTGGGTTCAGGTAACGCCGTCGTTGCTGGCGTGTTTACGTCCCTATTTTGACACGCTCCGGTTTCCGGGGATCAAACATTTTCATTTTGGCGGCGAGTCGCTACCCCGGTCGCTGGCCGAGGCGTGGCGCCCGTCAGTGCCCCATGCCGAAATTTCGAATGTTTACGGACCTACCGAAACGACGGTGACTTCGCTGCTGGGGAAGTTTCTCCCCGGCGAGCCGCTGAAGTCGTTCAACGGGTCCGTGTCGATCGGAAAACCACTCCCGGCCGTGCAGGCGCTGATTGTTGACGAAAGCGGAACGGTGATCGGCGGCCCGGGCGAAGGCGAGTTGCTCCTTGGCGGAGATCAGGTGATGGAAGGTTATTTTCACGAAACTCCGGAGAATACTTTTGTGACGGTTCAGCAGCAGCAGTTTTACCGTACCGGTGATTGGGTCTGGCGCGATGCGGAAGGGTTTTACTATTTTCAGGAGCGGTTGAACGACCAGGTGAAAATTAACGGTTATCGGGTCGATCTGGTGCAGGTTGAGCAGGTGGTGGCGGCATTGTGCAAGGTGGAAAAAGCGGTGGCTGCTGCGCCTGAAATTACTCCCGGCCTGCGAAAACTGTGGGTTTTTGTGGAGGGTTTCTCCGGAACGGCTACCGATGTGCTGAAACAGATTAGGGAAAATTATCCGGCCTTTATGGTTCCCGACCGGATTATTGGGGTGGAGGCTTTTCCCCTCAGTTTTTCCGGCAAAACCGATAAGAAGAAGTTGATCTCTGATTATCTGAATCGTCTTTCCCATGAATAAAATAGAAAAAAACCTGGTCGATTTTTATCTGGCCGTTGCCCAGACAGCCGGTTGCCTCCTTTATTCCGAACCTTCTTTCCGGGCGGTGAAGGGAACCGACGGAGGTTGGCCCGACCTCGTTTTTGCCCCCGACTATTCGCTGCCGCCCGCCCAGTTGCTGCCCCTTGTCTCCCGCTGGATCGGGATACATGGCGCCCCCCGTAACCTGGTGATCGATTCGGCTTACCTGAATCGGAATCACCTTTCGCTGTTGCGCGATAACGGTTTCTTCCCGGTCGACAGCTGGCAAATGATGCAGCTTTCGCTCCGTAAAACGATTGTCTTTCCCCGGTCAGCGGCGAAGGGACAGTTCCGGGAACTGGAGCATCCGGCCGATTTTGAGCAGTTTTGCGGGATTGCCAACCGGGAACTGCTGGGAAACATGCCTGTTAGTCCGCAGGTGGTTCAACGTTTATCCACCGCTGAAAGGTTCCGGTTTTGGGGAGTATTTGTCGGCGAGGAGTTGATTGCCGCACTGCTGGTTTTTGCTGTTGCCGATGTTGCCGGCCTCTATCTTGTGGCTGCCCGGAAAGAGTTTCAGCTCAGGGGATTTGGCTCCCTTTTATTGCAGCAAACGTTGAAGGCGCTGAAAAGCAGTGCGATCCGCAGTGTGGTGCTCCATGCTTCGCGCAAAGCTGTGCCATTGTATGAGAAATTTGGTTTTGCAAACTTTGGGAATCTGTATATTTACCGTAAAACAGAATGATGGCGCACGAAGAAATTTTCTCAAGGGTTGTAAAAGTTTTTCACCTGGTTTTTGGGGCAACGCACGCGATTGGCTATTCCACTTCGTCAGCTGATCTGGCCGGCTGGGATTCGCTGAACCATGTCATCCTGATCCAGGAGCTGGAAAAAGAGTTTGGCCTCCATTTCGATCTGTTCGACGTTCTTGAACTGACCAGTGTGGAAGGAATCGTAAATTTTATAGCCAGTAAAACCACCCGATGATTATCCGTGAAATCACTGTCGGCGAACTTCCCGGATTCGTCACCAGCGAGGAGTACCGCAGGCTGGAACCCAAGCCGGTTACCGAAGAACGGGCGGTTTCTCAATTTCACAATCCCCGTGCAAATCCGGCAGATACAGCGCTCGTTTATGCAGTCGAAGGAGATGATTTATTAGGATTTGTAGGATTACTTCCCGATTTTATCCAGGGCAATCCGTTGCTGACCGCCTCGTCGAACACCGGCTGGTGGGTTCACCCCGAAAAAGGACGATCGGTTGCAATGCTGCTTTTTGCCCGGGCTTTTCAGCGTTGTAACCGGCGCATGTTCCTGACCGATGCGACGCTGCGTTCCAAAGAGATTCTGCAGCGGACCGGCTGGTTTCATTTTTCTGAACCGGTGGAGGGCGTCAAAGTTATTTTGCGGTTTTACTTCGGAAATTTTCTCCGAAAACGTTCGGCAAGCCGCCTGTTGGTGGATATAGCAGATCTGGCCGATCTGCTGCTCAACGGTTTGCTCTCCTTTTGGCCCCGCCGATTCCCCGGCGCAGAAGCGTTTCAGGTAACGGAAGCCTGCGCGAAGGATGAAAAAGTGGCTCAGTTTATCCGGCAGCACAATCAGAATGAGTTGGTAGCCCGCGGAGCCCGCGAACTGGAGTGGATCCTGCAATACCCATGGCTACAGACCGGAGATCCCTCCGGTACCGTGCACTATCCCTTTTCGCACTATACAAAAAGTTTCCGTCAGCAACTTTTGGCCGTCATCCGCAGCGGCCGGCTGGAAGGGGTAGCGCTGCTTTCGGTGCGCGACAACCACGCCTCGCTGCCCTGTTTTTATGCACTCCCTGAAACCAGGAGCCGGGTGCAGGCCGTGTTGCTGCAATATTTGCTTGCTCAAAAAGCAGATTCGTTGACCGTGTTTCATCCGGCATGGGTGTCTTTTCTGAAAACCTCAAAAATCAAGGCTCTTTACCGGAAAAAGCTCGTCCGTTATTCAGCGGTTTCCGGAGAACTTTTACCTTTGCGCGAGAAATTTCCTGTTTTGCAGGATGGCGACGGAGATGTAATTTTTACCTAAAGAAATTGTAATGGATATCAAGGTCATCGCAAATAGCTACTCAGTTGTGAGCCAGTATTTGGCTGAACTCAGAGATATTTCGATTCAGAAAGACCCGCTGCGTTTTCGCGAAAATCTTCAGCGGCTGGGTGAATTTTTTGCTTTTGAAATCAGCAAAACATTGTCGTACGAGGATCAGCAGGTAACCACTCCGCTGGGAGTTGCCGAAGTATCGGTCCTGGCGCAGCAGCCGGTGCTGGCTACGATTTTACGCGCCGGATTGCCGCTGCACCAGGGATTGCTGCGGATTTTCGACAAGGCAGAAAACTGCTTTATCTCGGCCTACCGGAAATATGACGAAAACGGCGGCTTTGACATCGAATTTGAATATATGTCCTCGCCGTCGCTCGACAATAAAGTGGTGATCCTCTCCGATCCGATGCTGGCGTCGGGTATGTCGATGGAGATCGGGTACCACGCCCTTTTTTCCAAAGGAACTCCTTCGCATATCCATCTGGTTTCGGTCATCAGCAGCCAGCAGGGAGTCGATTATGTGCGGGAGAAGATCACCTCTCCGAATGTCACTTTGTGGATTGGCGCAGTTGATCCGGAGATGACGCCCAAATCGTATATTGTCCCTGGACTGGGCGATGCCGGAGACCTGGCCTACGGTCCCAAAATCGATTCCAAAAAGAAGGTGAAGATTTAGAAGTAAACCTCAACGGTTACATCTTCGCGGCTGAAACCTTTTCCTTTGAGAATTTCCATCGCGTCAAAAATCATATCGCTGTTGCCGCAGAGGTAAAAGGCGGTATTTTGATCAAATTCGGTCGCAGAAAGGTAATCGGTAACCCGCCCGTGGTAATGCCCGGTTGTCTCACGCGAGGTACACAGCAGATAGCGCTGCGGGTCGTAGGAAGTTCTTTCGTAAGCTTCCGAAGCATACCGTACCCCGTGGATAAGCTGGTAGTCGAGGTGGGGATAGGTTTTTACCATACTGTGGAAGGGCGCGATGCCGGTTCCGCTGGCGATAAAAACATGGCGGTGGCTTTCCCGTTTTTTGGGATCGATGCTGAATTTTCCGAAAGGACCGTGTACTTCCACCAGTTCGCCAGGCTTCAGGTATTTTAGTTTGGGCGAGAAATAGCCCCCTTCAACCTCTTTGACCAGAATTTCCAGCGCCTGGTCGTTTTCTCCGCTGTATATCGAATATTCCCGGCTCTGGTAATCCCCCTGAATGGAAAGGGAGATGTGTTGTCCTGCCCGAAAAGCAAACCGGCTTTTGGGGAGGGTCAGCACAAAAGCGTGTTCCGTCAGGTGACGGATTTTGGTTACCTTGTAAAAATTGGTATCGATCTTAATTTCTTGTTCCATGGTCATTGTCATGCCTCAAAATTTTAAAGTGGCTAAAATAGAAAAATAAAGACAAAAAAGTATTTTATTATTCGGTTTTGACCGACATTATGCGGGAATTAACCGAAAAGTTACAGAAAGGTTCAGGGAGGCATTTTAAATTTATCAAAAAATGCCATGGAAACCTTGATCGCCTACATGACCACCCACGGATGTACCGAGCGGATTGCGCAGCAGATAGCCGGCCAAATGAGCGGGAAAGTTGAACTGTGTAACCTGAAAACCCATCCTTCGCCCGACTTGTCTGCTTATAAGCGGGTGATTGTGGGGGGCTCTATCCACGCCGGACAGATCCAGAAACAGGTAAAAGCGTTTTGCCGTCAGTCGGCTGCGCAGCTCCGGGAAAAGGAGCTGGGGCTTTTTGTGAGTTGCCTCTACGAAGGGGAGGTTGCCCGGCAGCAGTTACAGGCCGCTTTCCTGCCCGAACTGCTGTTGCATGCCAAATGCGCTGTCTGGCTGGGAGGAGCTTTCGATTTTGAAAAGATGAATTTCTGGGAGCGTTGGATGGTTAAAAAAGTTGCCCATATCCAGGGAAGCGCCAGTATGGTTGATCCGGAAGCGGTTGATCGTTTTGCCCGGAAGATGGACCGGTCGTGTTCGCCATTTTTGTTTCTGATTTAAAAATCAGCTCGTTTGGGAGGTCGGTTCCGGAAGGAGCGTTTTTCGGCCAAAACAGCAGCAGAAAAGGGAAATCACTGCCTTACTGTTGGGCGACGGCTGCCGCAGTTTTGCGGGAGTAGAGGTCGAGGACGACAATTACCGCGGTAAACCCCCAGAACGGAACAGAAGCTTTGTCGGTATCCAGGAAATTGTTCATCACCCCGTGGACGTAGTAAGTGACCAACCCGAGCAGTGCCCCGGCCACCAATGATTTCAGACGGGGGTCATTCAGGCGGGAGTAGGTCCGGATGGCCGTAAAAATGACCGTTCCGAAGAGGAACAAGACCGAGAGCATTCCCACCAGCCCGGTTTCGGCCAGCGGCCCCAGGTATTCACTGTGGGCATTTCCGCCATCACCG
>ERZ795032.2594-NODE-2594-length-10096-cov-4.501046_pt1 | contig 10096 bp, 9 predicted proteins | sample MGYA00375124_ERZ795032 | MGnify/ENA primary metagenome ERZ795032 (study PRJEB30167, sample SAMN05720154) | activated sludge metagenome | isolation source: Anaerobic digester | place: China | collected 2015-12-16 ... | reverse complement strand
GTTTTCATCAAAAAAATAATTTTCGAGCCGGGCAAGTGTGTAATCTTCTGTAATTTCACTTCCCTGATTTGTCGAAACAGCAGTCGTTGCAGAATTACCCGGGATCGCATTTCCTCCGGTAAGAAGACCGCCGATCCAGATCCCCAGAATAACAGCAGCTGCCAATCCCGCAAGGGCGCTGCCGATAGCACGGTAATCCCGCAACGGCAGCAGAATCCCGGAATGAACCCTTACGGTGCTTTTCAGCTTAAGATCGACTTTTTGATAAAACACAGGATCTGCTTCACAGCGGCGGAGCCCGGAATGATCCGACAATACCGCACCGTGAGCCATAGCAAGTTTTCGGCATGCGGAACATGTTTCAAGATGTTCCTCCAGTTCATACCCTTCCGAACCGGTTTTCGCGGAAACGGAGCGTTCTAAAATAAGTAACCAGGCATCTTGGCAATTCATCGAATCAAAATTTAATTAACAGTTTGACACTAAACGTTTAAATAACTTGCGCATTCCTACGCAAAAAACTTTTTAAGCCTTTTCTGAAGGTTCATTTTAGCCCTGTGTATCAATGATTCCACGGCCGGAAGGGAGAGATTCATAACGCCTGCGATTTCCTGATACGAAAGATCCTCAAGCTTACTAAGTGTAAAAGCGATGCGCTGATTTTGGGGAAGGGAGTCAATGGCACGTTCCAGGGCATGTTTTAGATCTTCCTGCTCAAGCAGGTCGTTCCCTCCAGCTGCACCTGCGGGCAGGCAGGTAGTATCATCAGCAGAATTTCCGGTAAACGGATTCAGTTCAAGCCATAATCGTCTGCGTTTGCTGCTTCGGATATGATTCAGCGAACGGTTTACGGCAATGCGGTGCAACCAGGTACTCACCTTCGCATCGCCCCGGAATGACGCTGCATTCCGTATTACCTCCACAAAAACATCCTGGGCAATATCCTCTGCATCGTGCATATTGCGCAAAAATCCGAGGCAAATATTATAAACCCGCAACTGATGGTTAGCAACCAACCAGCGGGCAGCCTCTTCATCTCCGCTAATCAAACCCTGAATGCATTCACTGTCAGTCATTTCCTCTTATCAACGAGTTTTATCCTATAAAATTACATTATTCTGTATGACAACAGTCCCTGTAAAAACTTTCGCAACCAAACAATTTAAAATGCTCTGTTTCGGGCAGAGAACACCATCAAAACACATTCTTCAGTCGTTGTCATCTTCCCGTTAAGGTACAGCAGCATATACCTTTACGGATAATAAATCGCAGAAAGTACTCTTGTAATTTATTCTGAAAAATGAATTAATTTTGCATTGGAAACGCTAAAATATTTCCAGGTCCCATGAAGGCAATCTTCCGGCTCATTCATTTTTTCATTCTTCTGTCGGCATTCCATTTGTCGCTGCAGATGGCCGGTCCTACCCTGCCGGGGGCATTCATCAACGATACAGCGCCTGCTCTAACGCAAAAGTCGGTTGTTCTGCTTCCGTTCAGCAATGCAGAAACGCAAACAGTCCCCGCACAGATCGCCACTTTTGAGCAAAGAGATACCCTTTTTGCTTTCGGAATCTTAACGTCAGCGGACTTATGTAAAGGTAAATCAGCTGAGTATTACAGCAGTACAAGGTATCCGGAATTTATCTCCACGCATGTGCTTTGTCTCACCTGCATTCTTAGGGTATAGAATTCGACACATTTTCCGGCACTTTTTCCTGACATGCCACATGTGGAACCAATGAACAGGTTCCGGTGCAGGAGTCACCGGTGTGCACAGATCGTATGTGCATACAGGTACAAGCCGGCATACTGACCGATTAATGCTTGTCGCATACTCTAAATCAAAGAAATCATGGAAACAACAACAAATAACAAATCAAACTTTTCCGGTTTTAAACCATTTCTGATCATCTTCGGTATCCTTATCGTGATCTCTGTACTTCTGAAGATTTTACTATCTGTTATGATGTAAAGAATCATCAGGTTTGCTGATTTCAGGGGAAAACAAAATGATTTTCCCCTGATTTTTTTTCAGAATCCATCCCACGTTGGCTATATACCGAAACAACGAATACAGAACGTCATCTCCTTGGAGTGGGATAAAATAAAAATCCTGTAAATGAGTTACTATTAATTAACACCGGTATGTTGATAGAATATTTTTAGAAAACAGCGTGCCGGCAGGGATTATAATTACTTTTACGCTGAAAAAACTAAGCCAATTACAATGATTCCGGGAATGCTTCTTCAAATCACCCAACCGGCAGGTGTTCTTGCCGACACGCTTTCAGCAACCGCACTGCAACCGGCAGAGGCCGGGCACATCAGTCTTTCGATCTGGGAACTTACCCTTCGCGGCGGATGGATCATGATACCTCTGGCGCTGATGTCGGTGCTTGCCGTTTACATTTTTATTGAACGGTATATAGTGATCAACCGGGCTTCGAAAGAAGAGAATAACTTCATGAACAACATCCGCGATTTCATCCATAACGGACGCATCGATTCGGCCATGTCGCTCTGTAAGAACAACCAGAGTCCGATAGCCCGAATGATTGAAAAAGGCATCAGTCGTATCGGAAAGCCACTGGGCGACATAAACGCTGCCATTGAGAATGTGGGTAAGCTGGAGGTTTCAAAACTTGAGAAAAATATTGCCGGTCTGGCTACCATCGCCGGCTCAGGTCCTATGATCGGCTTCCTTGGAACCGTTACCGGGATGGTCAGGGCATTTTACGATATGTCGATGGCTGGCAACAACATCGATATTGCACTCTTGTCGGGTGGCATTTATCAGGCTATGATAACCACGGTAGCAGGACTCATCGTCGGTATTATTGCCTACATCTGTCACAACATTCTGGTAGCCAGAGTTGAAAAGGTTGTATTTCTGCTCGAAGCCAGGGCAACCGAATTCATCGACCTGCTGCACGAACCGGCATCCTGATCTACGATTGAACCATTTCTGACAAGAACGATTTATTAAAATATTATGGCAATCAGACCAAGAAACAAGATCAAACCGGAATTCAGCACCGCTTCCATGTCGGATCTCGTATTCCTTCTGCTGATCTTTTTCATGCTCACATCCACACTGGTAAGTCCCAATGCCATCAAACTGCTGCTTCCCTCAAGCTCCAGCAAGACCATGGCAAAACAGTCACTTACTGTATATATCGACGCCGGGTACAACTATTACATTGAAGAAAATCCGGTGAATCCGGAGTTTCTGGTTGAAACCATCGGCAACAGCCTTCAGGGACAGGCCGATGCTTCCGTCGTGCTCCGCGCCGATCAAACGGTTCCGGTTCAATACGTGGTAACCCTGATTGATGCGGTAAATCAGGTTAATGAACTGATGAAAACCCATCACAAGGTAATTCTGGCAACCAAACCAAAGTCGTAACACCGGATTCTGAAAACCGGGTTGTGGCAGAATTTTTGATAAAGACATCCGAAAATCCGTTTCAATGGACAAGGACAAAATCAGAGGAATAGCCGGAACCATTATTTTTCATGCAATATTGGTTGCAGCATTGATATTTCTGGCTTTGCGTACCCCGCTGCCGCTTCCTGAGGAGGCTGGTGTTGAGGTAAATCTTGGCTATTCCGACGACGGAATGGGCGATATTCAGCCGCAGCAGCTCGCTATCGGAGATATAGCTCCCTCTGCATCGGCACCTCAAACAGAGAATATCGACGATGTTGTTACCGAAAATAACGACGAAGCACCTGCAATAAAACCGGTTGTAAATCCCGATGCTCTTTACAAAGGAAAACAGGGAAGCTCCACACAGGGCGGAGATCAGGGAAGCACCGGCAAGCCCGGTGACCAGGGAAAAACAACCGGCACACCCGACGGGCAAGGGTACGACGGCACCGGTGGAGCCGGAGGTGGGATATCGTTCAGCCTGGTTGGCCGCACATCACGGCAACTACCCAAGCCGGCTAATACATTCAGGGAAAGAGGAACCGTTGTTGTAACCATATTTGTTAACCGTGAAGGCAGAGTGACCCGAGCACTTGCCGGAGCCAAAGGCACTACCACTTCAAGTTCAGAACTCCGCCTGCTGGCCGAGAGAGCTGCCATGCAGGCCCGTTTCAGCCCCAAAGAAGATGCTCCGGAAGAGCAGCGCGGCACTATTACGTATATCTTTGAACTGAACTAATTATTTTCACCATGAATTACAAGGAAACCCTGGACTACATGTTCAGTCAGTTGCCAATGTTTCAGCGCATAGGGGCTGCCGCTTACAAAGCGGATCTGACAAATACACTGGCACTTGACGATTTAACGGGGCATCCGCACCGGAAATTTAAAACCATACACGTTGCAGGCACCAACGGCAAGGGTTCTGTATCGCATATGCTGGCTTCCATTTTACAGGAAAACGGTTTCCGGACGGGGCTGTTTACCTCTCCCCACCTCCGGGATTTCAGGGAACGAATAAAAATAAATGGCAGGCCGGTTCCCGAAGAATTTGTGGTTCGCTTCACGGAGCAGTATCTCCCCGACTTCAATCGAATAAAACCGAGCTTTTTTGAAATGACGTTTGCCATGGCCATGAGCTGGTTTGATGCAGGAGAAGTCGACATCGCGGTAGTGGAAACCGGAATGGGCGGACGGCTCGATTCATCAAACATCATCACCCCGATGTTATCGGTAATTACCAACATCGGGTACGATCACACGCAGTTTCTTGGAAGCACCATAGAAGCAATTGCGACGGAAAAAGCAGGAATTATCAAAACAGAAGTTCCGGTTGTAATCGGCGAAACCGACCCCGGATCTTCGGAAATATTCCGAACGACCGCATTCAGCAGGCAAGCACCAATCGTATTTGCCGATCAGGAGGTAAACGTAATTAAAGATGCCAGGTATACACCAGAAGGTGAAATGCAGGTAACGGCAATCCATGGTCTCGACAAGTACCGGCTGGTGTGCCCCCTCGGCGGGAATTACCAGGTAAAAAACCTGGCAACGGTGATCGCTGCTGCGCATTTGCTCAAAACCACCTATGCTTTGTTCGACGGACTCAGTATTTATGAAGGCATCCGGAAGACCATAAAAAACACTGGCTTAATGGGCCGATGGCAGATTCTTCAGAAGGACCCATTAACGATCTGCGACATCGGCCACAATGCAGAAGGAATCAGCGAAGTTATAAAGCAGCTGAACAGCCTGGAATTTAACCGTTTGCACATTGTTTTCGGGGTCGTTAACGATAAAGATGTTAAGGGGATGCTTGCACTGCTGCCAATGAATGCGTCTTATTACTTCTGCAAAGCCGATATACCCCGGGGATTGGATGCCAGTGTCCTGAAAGAAATGGCAGCTGCATTTGAACTGAACGGAGATGCATATGCTTCCGTTAAGGAAGCAAAGGATGCGGCACTAATCGCGGCATCCGCCAGTGACCTGGTTTTTATCGGGGGCAGTGCTTTTGTGGTTGCAGAAGTGTTGTGATCAACCGCCTGTCACCAGGTGAAGTACCATCACATCGTCGCCGTCTTTAACACTCACCTGATCAAATTCATGGCGGCGCACCAGTTCACCATTTACCTTTACAACCAGCATTTTAAAGGTAAATTTCTTTATTTCAAGCAATTGATTAATTGTCAGTCGGTCGTGTTCAAACGTCTCGTGGCGGTTATTGAGAATGATTTTCATCGCAATCTGTTTTAATTTCCCCTTATTTTACTAAGACGGAGGATTTTTAGACTTACACCGGCCGATTTAATTGCCGTTGAAAAGAATAATTTTTGCTCAAATTTTTACTCAGAACCCGGAACAAAGTCCCTGAGCAAAATATCCAGGACCTCGTTTGCCTGCATGTGTGCGACGATACCAACGCGGGGTGCAAGGACCGGACAATCCTCATTGACTTCCGAATGCTCATCGCCGCACACAATAAGGTTGTCTGACTTACGGCAGCCGATCTGTGCGGTATTACCCCAGCCGGCCATTCCGTCACCCACGATAAGGGGTTTCCCCGGCATTTTATCCAGAACGGTTTCAATGATCATGTATTTCATTTCGGCTTTATCGAATGCCTCAACGATGACATCGCAACGCGAAAACAGGTCCACCACATCGGAGGTACAAAGCTTAAGGTCGAAAGCCTTTACTACCGTTTCCGGATTAATCCTGCCGATGTTTTCCTGAAGAGCATGCACTTTTAGTCGTCCGATCTGGTCGTGAAAATAGTATTGCCGGTTCAGATTGTGAACAGTAACAATATCATAATCAGCAATAACCAGCTTGCCAACACCTGCACGGGCAAGGGCAACAGCACAGTTCGAACCGAGTCCGCCGCAGCCGGCTATTCCTACCGTAAACTTTTTCAGGTAATTACCGATCTCCATAGCCCGGGCAAATGACATACTGAAATATTGTTTTTTACTGTGATTTCTATTTCGTAATATGCAAATATAGAAAAAAACGTTATCGGGGTCTCCAATACCTAATAGGTCCGGATTTTCTCCGATCAATTTTTTAGGCACTGGTTATGAAAACTAAGTCATATCGCTAATTTTCAACGCAATGCTTTTAAGAATGACAAAACTTTGTACCTTTGTGAACCCGCTAACAGAAACATCAATAATTAAGATATGAATCACGCAACACTAAACGAATCGTTAAAACTACTGAAGGAATTTAAGTATTCCTGGGCGCCGATTGAAAAAGGCTACAACAACCGTACGGTTTATGTCAATGTTGGGGAACTTGCCGTTAAGGAAAAACCGGTAAGCCAGCAGATGAAAGAAAAATTCATTGGAGGTAAAGGATTTGGCCTCAGGCTTTTATGGGATGCCACAACTCCAAAAACCCGTTGGAACGATCCCGAGAACGAGATTGTAATCGGTATGGGTCCCGTTTGCGGAATAACACAGTATTCCGGAACTGGAAAATCGCTGGTTGTAACCATTTCTCCTCAAACCGACATTGTGATCGACAGCAATGTTGGCGGATATTTCGGACCATTCCTCAAATTCTGCGGTTTTGATGCTCTTGAGCTTCAGGGAAAGAGCGACAAAGACGTTGTTGTTCTGTTCGACGAAACTCGCGAAGTCGTTGAGATTTATGAAGTGGTTAACCTTCCGGCCGACAGCCATCTGCTGGCAGAGTCTCTCACTGAAATGTTTGCTGAAGAACCGGGCAGCCGTAAAAATGTATCGGTAGTTTCCGCAGGAACCGCCGCCGACAATTCGCTTATCGGTATGCTCAACTTCAGTTTCTTCGATTCAAAACGCAAGGTTGTCCGTCTGAAACAAGCCGGACGCGGTGGTATTGGTACTGTTTTCCGCGACAAGGGGATACGTGCACTGGTAGCCAAGACCAAGGGAGTAAAAGGCAATCTCAACAACGTTATCGACCTGGATGCCATTATGGAACGCGGTCGCCGCTTTAACCGCGAAATGCGGGAACTCGACGACAGTCAGGCAGAAATGCGCTCAAAAGGTACCGCACACCTTACCAACATCATGAACGATTACGATCTTCTGCCTACCAATAACTTTAAATTTGGAAGTCATCCCGATGCAGCTAAGATCCATTCAAATATATACAAGGAAAGGTTTACCCAGGGTGTTCCCGATGGTTGCTGGATTGGCTGTAACATGTCGTGTGCCAAGGGTGTCGACAACTACGAGCTTCGCACTGGGCCCTATAAAGGATCAACAGTTATCGTAGATGGACCCGAATACGAAACTGCGTCATCCTTAGGTTCGAATGCCGGCATTTTCAATCCAGACTTCACTATTGAAGCAAACTTCTATTGCGATACGTACGGCATCTGTACCATCTCCTGGGGTACCATACTGGGATTTGTGATGGAATGTTACGAAAACGGAATTCTGAACGATGAACGCACCGGTGGACTGAAAATGAACTTTGGCAATGCCGATGCAGCCATGGAACTGCTCCACCAGGTGTCAAAGGGAGAAGGTTTTGGTAAGATTGCCGGACTTGGAGTCCGGAAGATGAAAGAGATGTTCATCGCCAACGGCTGGGGCGACCCACAGTTTCTCCAGGATATTGGAATGGAAAACAAGGGACTGGAATATTCCCAGTACATCTCCAAGGAATCGCTGGCACAGCAGGGCGGTTATGCAATGACCAACAAGGGTCCGCAGCACGACGAAGCATGGCTGATCTTTATGGATATGGTTAACAACCAGATTCCCACCTTCGAAAACAAGGCAGAAGCGCTTCACTACTTCCCGATGTTCCGCACATGGTTCGGCCTGCAGGGACTTTGCAAGCTGCCATGGAACGACGTTGAGCCTGAAACCAATGCCCTTAGCGATGAGCCTGCCAAGGTTCCCGAACATGTGGATAACTATGTTACCATATACAATGCCGTAACCGGAGGCAACATCGACAAACATGAGATGATCAGGCAATCGGAGCGCGTGTACAACTTCCAGCGCATCTTTAACATCCGCCGCGGATACGGCCTTCGCATACACGATGCCCAGCCATACCGGGCTGCCGGCCCCGTTACCGCCGAAGAGTACCTGTCGCGTCAGGAACGCTACGACAAACAGCTTTCCGAACTGATGGGCCTTGATCCTTCCACGATGACGCTTGAGGAAAAAATGGCCGCTACCCGAAAATACAGGGAAGATCGTTACGAGAAACTGCTGGATGCCGTTTATTTCAGAAGGGGATGGAACAGCAATGGAGTTCCTAAGATCGAACATCTGAAACAGCTTGGCATGGATCTGCCCGAACTTATCGAGGTGGTTTCCCCGTTGCAATAAATAAGGTATAATCCTGATAAGAGGCCGTCGCTTCCATTCCGGAAATCCTCAGGGATAAACGGAATCCGGAAGCGACGGCTTTCATTTTGAAACTCTCGCTTAATGGCAGCGGTCTTCTTTCATAAAGGGATACCGATAGTCCGTTGGAGGAAGCAGCGTTTCCTTAATCGTCCGCGGACTCGTCCAGCGGATGAGATTAAGGTGACTTCCGGCCTTATCGTTAGTACCCGACTGCCGGGATCCGCCGAAAGGCTGCTGGCCTACAACAGCTCCGGTAGGCTTATCGTTGAAATAAAGATTACCGGCCGAATACTTCAGTGCCTTGCTGGCCTTGTCCAGAATCATCCGGTCGTGTGCAAAGATGGCACCCGTAAGTCCGTATGGCGAAGTTTCATCAACCAGCCTGAGGGTTTCATCAAAATCCTTCTCATCGTAAACATAAACGGTGAGAACTGGTCCGAATATCTCCTCTTCCATGGTTATAAAGTGCGGATCCCTGGTAAGAATTACAGTTGGCTCAATGAAATAGCCCTTAGATTTATCGCCTTTACCTCCAAAAATAATCTCTGCATCGGGCGAATCCTCTGCTTTGCGGATATAATTCATGATGTTATCGAAAGAGGCTTCATCGATTACTGCATTCATGAAGTTGCTGAATACCCGTACATCGCCGATGGTAACTTCCGACAGCATCTCTCCTACCCTGTTGCGGACGGCAGGCCAGAGGGAAGTCGGAATGTATGCCCTTGATGCAGCTGAGCACTTTTGTCCCTGATATTCGAAGGCTCCGCGGACAATTGCTGTTGCCACCTCATCAACCTGAGCCGAGGCATGTACCAGGATGAAATCCTTTCCTCCAGTCTCTCCGACAATTTTAGGATACGATTTGTAATTCCTGAGATTTTGGGCAACGTTCATCCAAAGCCTGTTAAACGTAACGTTGGAGCCGGTAAAATGAAGTCCTGCGAAATGCCTGTCGCTGAATACGGCATTACCAACCACCGATCCGGGGCCCGGGATGAAATTGATGACTCCGTCGGGGACTCCGGCTTCACGGAAAATCTGCATCAGAACATAATTCGATAGGATAGACGTGGAAGCGGGCTTCCAAAGTACGGTATTGCCCATCAGCACCGGCGACATGTTCAGGTTGGAGGCTATGGCCGTGAAGTTGAAGGGGGTGAGTGAAAAGATAAATCCTTCGAGCGGACGGTATTCGATGCGGTTGATAAATCCGGGATCGGAATGCGGCTGCTCGTGGTAGATATCGGAAATATAATGCGCATTGAACCGTAGGAAATCGATGGTTTCGCAGGCTGAATCGATTTCG
>ERZ795032.2589-NODE-2589-length-10118-cov-75.967803_pt1 | contig 10118 bp, 14 predicted proteins | sample MGYA00375124_ERZ795032 | MGnify/ENA primary metagenome ERZ795032 (study PRJEB30167, sample SAMN05720154) | activated sludge metagenome | isolation source: Anaerobic digester | place: China | collected 2015-12-16 ... | reverse complement strand
TCGGTTCTACGTAACGCTATAGCGTGACCCCTTCTCTATCAGGTGCCGGCGGATCACCGACCGACACCAGGCAGGCACCAGGTTTGCACCGGCACTTTTGCGGGGAATAACTGTTCCCCGCAACCGGCACCAGGACGACACCGGACCGGGAGCCCTGACGGTGAGGCCCGCAGCGGCCCGACCCCGCACGCGGGAGGCGATTAACGCGGCCGGTAACGTGAACGGTAACGTTACCGCCCTCACAGATTGCGTATGCCGGCCGATCGCCCGCCGGCCCTACCTGGCATATGTCCAGAGAGGCGATCGGCCGAAAAAGGGACAGTGGAGGTGGGACATTTCAATCCACGCACCCGTGAAAGGGTGCGACCGTCCATACGGTTACTCCTTCTCCGGCGGATCCTCGAAGAGGAATTCACAGGAGCGCCCGAGCAGCATCCCGAAGATATCCGTAATGATCCCGTTCATCGTCCACTTTGGGAGGCCGGGACAATCCTTCTGCACCCGGTCCCACATCTCCTGATACAACTCATCGTTCAGCCGCACCCGGATAACCTGGTTGATCTCCTGGTGCACGCGGTCGGTATCGCCGCCGTGGCCGGTCGGCCGGAACTCTCCGGCATCGAGCCGGCGGAGTAGATCGGAATAAACCGATATCGCCCACTTGCACCCCTGGTAGTTCTCCCGGATCTCCGGCAGGCGGGGATCGTCGCGGTCCCGGTCGTCATAGTCCGCAGACAGCTGATCCGCATGGGTCTGGGTGTCGGCCCGCTTCTGCCGGAGGTGCGCCCGGAGCTTAGCCTCGTCGAGCATGGACCCTCACCCTGTTAACGGTTCTCCGCCGAACGACTCCAGTTCGCCCGGCGAGAACCAAATCGGATTACCAAGATCATCGCCATAGTCCAGTACGACGAGCAGCCCCGGCGGATCGGCCCGGTAGTTCTTCACGATCCCTTCCTGGTGTGCCTCCCCGCGAAGTCTCACGGGACGCCCGACCCATCGTGCAAGACCGGCCGGATCAGGCATCGGGATCCCCCTCTTCGAGCGGTTCCACGAGGATCACCCGCACTTTCTTTCCGGTCCAAGCCTTCGGGACGAATACGCGCCCGCTGCTACCCCCGTTGCTTACTTCCTTCTCGATGGTATCGTAGGCGTCTATCGTTACGCTAAATGGTTTCATTATGGCTATATTATGACAACAACCTATAAATACTATGCTGTCTATTGTTATATTATAGCAATAAAATAACAACGAGGTGCAACAAACATGCAGCAGTTTACGAAGGCAGGAAAAATCACCCGCGACCGGCACGCCCTCCGGGTGGAGATCGACGGCAGGAACGGACCGGGCGACCTGGTGATCGGTGCGGCGGCGGTCCGGGAGCTCTTCGACGGGGAAGAGGCCGATGTCTCTTTCGTGCAGGTCCGGACGGCGGACCAGGTGTTCGTCGGGTGGAGCGGGACGGTCCGGGTCTCCCGCAGCGGCCGGGCGATCACCCTCCGGATCGAGGGACAGACCTACACGAGCCCGATCGCACAGGTCCGGCAGGTTGTGGCCGGCACCAGGACGGCGGCCCTGCTCTCCCGGCCGGCCCCGGCACCGGTCATCGACGCGGACCGGGTGCAGCGGGAGAGGATCGACGCGGGACTTATCCACGCGTTTTGAGCCGCCGACCGTCTACGCGGACCGGGGAGGTGCAACCCCTCCCGGCGGCATGTGCCCCGATGACGGCCCGGCCGGAGGAGCAGGAGACAACAGAACTATGACAGAAATTGACTATGGAATCCTGACGGCGGCCGTTATGGTCGAGATGGAGTGCGCCCGCAGTAGTTTATCCCTCGAAGAGAGCAGAGACGGTGCTCTTGCAGGCTACAAATACCAGGGTGCCGCAGCACGAGCGATCCGGGAAGTCTTCGATGAGGCGGAGGCCGGTCCGGGGCCCCGGGCGGTGTGCCCCCACTGTGGCACGACCCTTGCAGCAGAGGCCCGGTTCTGTATCCGCTGCGGCCGCCCCCGGACCCCGGAGGTTATGCCCGGATGGCTGGAGGACCTGATCGCGGTGGCCGTCGCAAAGGAGACCGGCCTATCCCCGACGGATCCCCGACTGAAGGCACAGATCGCCCGGAGCCGGGAGGAGGAGCCGGAGACATGGGCCGCCCTGGTCGAACGGATATGGCCGACCAGGAAGGCATAACCCTCCCTCTTCCTGGCAGAGGGGAGCCGCCGACCGTAACCACGCGGTCCGGGATGTGCGAGGACCTCCCCGGCGGGATGTCAAGGGGGATAGGAGTAAGACCATGAAACAGATCGTTAACGGACTCCAGTATGATACGGAGGCGGCCGCCCTGGTTGCCTCTGATCGGTGGTGGGACGGACACAACTTCGAGCGGAACGGCCGGAATACCTACCTCTACAGGACGAAGGCCGGCCGGTTCTTCGTGTATCGCACCTCACAATGGCAGGGAGAGCGGGACCACATCGAGCCGGTGATCCCCGACGAGGCCCGGCAATACTACGAGGACCTACCCGAACACGAGATGAGTTACGCGGAGGCCTTCGGGGAAGAGCCCGAGGAGGCGTGAGGGCCGGCCGGAGCCCGTGGCGGATGCGGCAACTTCGGGATATGCTTTACCATTTGCCGTTACGGCAGGGCAGGGGCGCGCAGAAAATCGGGTGCTGTATCGGGCGGATCTTGACCCCGTGCCGCACCCCTGTGCCACCCCTCCCGGTCCCTGCCGGCGGCCGGTATTACTTAAACATTCCGAAGTATGTTCATTTGCAGAACCCTTCAGAACAGGTATGAAAGGCGCCGAGTGCACACGGGTGCAACGGTGTAATACGATGACATATGCGGCACATCAGTTAAAAGAAGTCTTAATAACGGCGGCGTGCTAACAATACAATCAATGACGGGTAAGACCCGACGCGAGGAGTCCCAAACCGCCAAGTTTGACTCCCCGCGCCGCATTACAGAACCGCGTAACACTCCAATATCGACGGATCATATATATTAAATCTTGGTCCATTCCCTGAAATTCGGAGAATTTGCGCGAAATTCTGTTTTGACGTTCTCCCCGTCGGGAGAAGAGCAAATGCGACCAAGAAGTGAAGCCCTCAACGACTTTGAAGCGGCCGTTCTTGCGGCCCTGGAACAGACCGCCGAACACACTATCCTTGCTGCCGACCTGGTGCGGGAGTTTTCGCCCCGGGCGGCCCGGACTTCTTGTATTGCCCGGCTCGAGCAGATGGAGAGGCGGGGACGAGTGAAGATGACCCGCTATGCCGGCAGGATCCTGGTGCACCTCCCGGTGGAGGCGTAACCGATGGGAGAAGCGGCGAGCCGGGAGGCCCGGGCAGAGGCCCCCACAGCTACAAAACCCGAAGCGGCGGGTTACTCAGTAATATCGACGGAACAGACGATAAACCATCCGGAACGGCCCGGCGCTCCTCTGCCGGCCGTCTGCGAAACGGATCCGACCAGGTGCGGATCGTTCCTCTCCTCAGATGGCCCGTGCCCCCGGTACGCCCGGCGGGGATGCCCTCTCCGGCACCAGGAGGGATACCAGGCAGTCACCGGCCCGACCCCGGCGACCAGGACGGAGGCGGCCCTATGACGATCCCCGGCACGCCCCCCGCCCGGGAGCCGGAGACGTGGTTTCAGGGAAAGATGCGCCCCCGGTCCGAAGTGGAGCGAATCAAGAGGGAAGAGGCGGCGGCACAGATGGCCGGTCCGGTGGAGGTGGAGACCCCGCCCCCTCGCCCTCCCGTGCCGATGCCGGCGACCAGGACCCCGGAGCACCACGACGAGGACGAAGCGGGTGCGGGTCCGGTGGGAACAATGCGAGTGGAACACGACCCCGCCCCGGAGCCGGCACCCGTAACACCCTCGACGCGACCCCCCCGGCCGGCGCGATCCTCTTCGGCCGTAGTCCCCCTTATCGAGGGGATCTCGATGGAGATCGCAAACGTCCGGGGAACGTGGTATACGGCATTCATCCGGGACGGCGCGATACTCACGGAGGACGCAAACCGCACCGACCCGACGATCGACCGGCGAGCACCAGGACGACTGACGGCGGCGTTATCGAAGGCGGTTCCGACCCTGAGTGAGAAGGCGATCAAGAGCGCGATCGGTGTCACATTCGAGGCGGTCCGGGATGCAAATCAGATAGCCTCCGAGGCGGTCGCAACGGTGATCGGTGCGACCTCTTCGGTTACAATCGAGATGGCCGACCCCCCGATAACGACCGTGCAGCTTGACGGCGGCGGCACGATGGTCTTTTCGGCGGCGGATATGGGAAACCTACCGGCCCCGATCCTTAATAGTCAGTGGTTCGCAGCCCGACGAGAGATCCTACTTGCGACGAAAGAGGATTTCAGAGCGATCGCGGAGTACTGGCTATCCGTAGCGGAGGAGCGGGAGCCCCGCATAAAATCCGTGTGGGAGCCGATCACCGAAAAACTCCGGGAACGGATCGCCCCCCTACCCCGTAACACGGACCGGGAGACCCTAACGCGGTTCGGGGTTTGGCAGGAGCCGAACGGCCCGCTATGGATCTTGAGCACCCTGATCCAGTCTATCGTTAAGGAGGAAGGACAGAGCCCGTTTGATTCCCGGTTCGCTCAATATCTGGAGCGGGAAGGCCTGCTTATCGCGGGTCCGAAGGTGATCCGGGCGGGAGTACAGACGCGGCGAGCGTGGGGATTCAACCCTGAATTTAAGTTCGACCTTGACGACGCCCCGGGCGGATCCCTGGCAGAGGATCCGGTGGGGGACTGATGGCCCGATCGGCATTGTGTTACGGGTCCCCCCCATGTTACGCGTGCGAGAGAACTTCTCGCACCAAATCGTGCGAGACGATCAACACCCGTAACACCCGTAACAGCGTAACACTTGAAACAAATCTCCCTCTATTCAGAAAACAGAGTTCAATACGGGGAGGAATTTGTAACGGGTCGAAAGTTGGTAGCCGTAACACCCGTAACATAGCCTCTTTGGACGGAAAGGGAGAAGAAGAAGCACCGGATCGTGCAGAGGATACCTTACGCGCGCGATCAAAGGGGAGGCGGTCCGCATGAGTGCCGACCTGATCCGGTGGACCGGCGGCCCGGGGAGCGGGAAAACCTATCAACTCCTGGAGATGGTACGGGGAGAGGTGGAGGCCGGCCGGACCCTTGACGACATGATCCTGATGACCTTCAGCCGGTCACAGGCGGCCGACCTGGCCGACCGTCTCACCCGATCGGTCTTCCCCGACGAGGATCGAAAAGACATTCTCCGGCGGTGCGCGACGGTGGACGCGATCGCCCTTCGAGCGGTCCGGGCGGCAGGCCTGATCTCCAACTCCCCCGATCAGATCATTGTAACGGGTGCGAAGAAGGCGATCCCGGTGTACCGGGAATTTATGCAGGCGCACGGGATCCCGTATGCACCGAACGCATACGCCCCGGAGGACGGCGACCCGGTAGCCCGGGCGAAGTTGCCGGCGGGAAACCAGATTCTTGAGATCAACGCATATTTGAGCGCGACCATGCAGGCCCCGGCGGCCTGGCAGTATGCAGCGTCAGCCCTAAACCTACCGTTCAACGGCGCGGCGTGGGACATAACCGACCTTCTCCCGGCCTGGCAGGAGTTCAAAGCGGCGAAAGGCGTTTTCGAGCACGCGGACTATGCCCGACTCGCAGTTACCGACCAGGTAGAGCCACAGGCCCCGATCCTCTTCGTGGACGAATACCAGGACATGAGCCCGTTACAGGATGCCCTGGTCCGACAGTGGATCGACCATGCCGATCGGGTCTACGTGGCCGGCGACCCCGACCAATCGATCTACGGATTCAGGGGATGCAGCCCGGATCTCTTCCTCAGCCTGCCGGCGGAGGACCGGGGAGCCCGGGACGATGGCACCCGGCCGATCTCCCGGCGGTGCGCTATGCGGATCATGACGGAGGCCGAACGGATCTTAGGCCGGCCGGCGAACGTGGCCCCTAACTCCCGGCCCGGGAGGTATGGGCGGGAAATCTACACGCACACCCCCGAGGCCCTCCCGGCCCGGATCGAGGACGCGTTAAAGGCATACCCCGGCGGCCCGGTCTTCGTTCTCTCCCGGTTCCGGCAGCACGTATCGAAGATCGCGCGAGCCCTGGCATCTATGGGTATCCCGTGCAGCGGGATACGGGCGGATAGCGGCCCGTGGGGATCGGTCCGGATCGGTCGGCACAAGGACACCCTCGAACGGGAGACGGTGAACTTATGGCAGCTCGCCCGGGCGGTGCGACGGTATCGGGACGGCGGCGATATCGCCCCGATCCCCTACGAAGAGGCGGAGGCCTTGATCGCGGCGACCCTCCCCCCGGCCCGACGACCGGCGGCCCTCACCGACCTGAAAGCGAAGATCCGGAGGACCCCCCCGATCCGGGTGGGAGACGTTGCCCGGTGGATCCCCCTCGCCCCCGGCGACCGGCGGATCCTGGCACTCTTGAACCTCCGGCCGGCCCTCGTGGAGCAGATACAGGCATGTATCTCCCGGGAGGACCGGCGCGGGACGGTGATCGGCCCCGAAGCCGTCCGGGTGGATACCATCCACGCGAGCAAAGGCCTTGAGGCCCCGGCGGTGCTCCTCCATACCGGATACCTCCCCGGCCTGATCGATGGGCTGGCAGACCCGGAACGTATGGCCGAAGAGCGGCGGGTCTACTTCGTCGGCGCGACCCGTGCATCTCACGCCCTGATCCTCTTCGACTACATCGCACCCCCGTGGCCCGGGTTCGGGAGCCCGGTATGATGGCCTGGAGCGCCCTTCTCGAGGACGCCTGCCGGTTCTACGAGCGGCACCTTACCGACGCCCACCGGCGGCACCTGTGGACCCGTTACGGCCTGATGCCTGACTTCGTGGAGCCGATGCGGATCGGGTATGCCCCGGCGGACGGGTCCGCCCTCCTCCTGCACCTTATGGACCGGGGATACTCCTCCGACGAGATCACCGGGTCCGGCCTGGTGGCCCGGTGGACCTCGAAGGACGGCACCCGGTCCGGTGTAGGGGATCTCCTCCGAGGCCGGATCGTCTTCCCGTACCTCGATGCCGGTCTCTCCCCGGTCTACTTCATCGGCCGGATGACGGACGAGACCCCGGCATACCGGGACGGCGTGCCGGCGAAGTATCAGAAGCAGAAAGTTACCCCCGAAGGCCCGAGGGAACCGATCTTCGGCACCTGGAGCGTCTACCCCGGCGACCCCCTGATCATCACCGAAGGCGTCACGGATTGCCTGGCAGTTCTCCAGGACTCCCGGCCCTGCATATCCCCGGTGACAACGGCCTTTAAGCGGGAGCGAGCTCCGGAGGCGGCGGCCTGGTGCAAGGTGGCCGGCGGCCCGGTCTACATCATCAACGACAGTGAAGAGTCAGCGGCCGGTCTTGAGGGAGCGGTGAAGATCGCTCACGACCTTCTCCCGCAGGAGTTAGGCAGCGCCCGGATCTTTATCGGCACCCTCCCCCGGCCTGCCGGCGTTGAGAAGGTGGACCTTAACGACTTCCTCCGGTCCGGCGGCGACCTCGACGCGGTGATCGCAGACGCGATCCCGGCCGAGGAGCATCCGGCGGTCCGGCAGGCACAGAAAGACGAGGCGGCACGGGTGGCGTCTCTCCTCCGGTCGATGCACAACCGGCAGCGGTGGGAGGCCCCCGGCGGGAAGAAGCGCAAGCGGTCCGGCGGTGTGGACCTCGACGAGTTACGCGCCCGGATGCCTTCGCTATCGGCCTATACCGGGATTGCTCCCGGCGATCGCGGCCCGCACCCGGTGTATGGAAGCACGCACGGGGACAACTTCGTGGTATCCGAGGACGGGGAGACGTGGACCTCATTTCACGGCGGAGACGAGCGCGGGAAGTCTGGTAACCTCTTCAAGCTGATCGCCCTGGAGCAGGGGTTCATGACTGACGAGACGCAGCCGTTACGCGGGGAGGCCTTCAAGCAGACGATCGGGTACTGCCGGGAGCGGTGGGGATAACCGTGCCCGACGAGACCGGCACGCTCTCGCCCCTGGCCCTTCTCCGGTGCTCCGGGTGTGGCCTGCGATGGACGGCCGCGACCCTCGACCCCGTAGCCTGTCCCGCGTGTGGCCGGCGGGAGGGGATCGCCCTGGTGCGGCGGTTCGGTGCCGGCACGATGTCACTCCAGGCCGGCCCGTCTCCCGCCCTCGTCGAATCGCTCCCCCGGTCCGGAACCCCGACGCCCGACCACGAGCGCCCGCCCTGGCATGTCACCGATGTCACCCCGACGAGTGACGCGGCCCCTCCGAGGATCCCGGCGGGACAGTGCAACCGGGACACCCCACCAGGCCCGCCCGCCCTCCGATGATCAACACCTCCCGGCAAAATTGCCGGGATGTTCTTTTACCCCGCCCCACCAGTGCACCGACCAGGACAATAAGCGGCAGTTAACGGGACACCTGGAGCCGTAACGGAGCCCTTACCGGCGCGTATTCCGGCACCGGCACCGGGAACGCGGCCCGGTTCCCTGGAAAAAATCCCTTCCGATCGGAGACAGTGCGAAGACGACACAGCAGAACCGGCAGCGGTTCCACTGGAGAGGCGGCCGTGACCTCCGGAGCCGGTCAAGCGGAACATAGCGGAACACCCGAGGGAGCCCCGGCCCGCGCCATCGCGCGACAGGTGCGCCATCGCGCGCCACCGGGGACGGTGTCGCAAAGCGTCGCATACCGTCGCACTCAAGCGACGAGTATCGACGAGCCGAACCATGCCCCGGGGATCCGCAAGATATCGCAATATCCCCGGCCCGGGCGATATCGACCCGACCCCCCCGAACCGGCGCATAGCGGCGCACCCGGACTCTCTCACGTTCGGGGATTCGATCCGCCCTGGAGCCGAACCCCTCCGGCAAATTTTGCAGTTTTTGAACCGGCCCGTAGGGACCCCCGATAGGGAAGCCGGCGCGGGTCCGGCACGAGAATGAACGCGGATCGAACACGAGAATAAAATCCGGTTTTGCCCCCCGCCCCGGACCGACCGCATTTTCTACTACTGGCATTTTCTGTTCTCGTGCACGGCGCGAGGAGCCCCCCGCGAATAGGTAGTACTCGATTTTCGAGCATCGGTATAGTCTCACATCGGGATCTTTCCGCCCCTAAACAGCGACCGGGAACCCCTGCCGGCAGGAGTGCAGGAGAGAGCCCCACAGAAGGCCATATGCGGCCGATCTCCCCCTGGTCAATGTGCAGATACCCCGGACAAATCCGCAGCGGCGATCCGGTCCGGCCGGCGAGGACCTGATCGGATCTGATCGCATGTGATCGGATCGAGACGCGGCCCCCTGGAGCCGTAACCGGGGATACGGGCGAGGCGGTCCCGCCCCTACTCCTCCGGCGGTCCGGAAAGTGATCGGATGTGATCGGATCGTGCCCATCGGCACGATCGACCCGGCCGGGAGGTAACAACCAGGACGGAAGCGGAGGCCCGATCTACACCCCCGGCCGTATTTTCGTAGTCCACCGGAGACGGGTGCAGCGCCCCGTCCGGGCGGTTGTCCCTCCCTAAAAAGAGCGACATAGACGTAACGCTATAGCGTGACGGGTCCCGGTAGAACCGCATGATGGAGCCACACAGACGGCCGTAGCCGGCGGATCCCGCCCGGCCCATACTCCCGGAGGGGTAGCAGGAGAGTATCACAAGTGTAGCAGAAGGGTTGCATAATTCCGGGACCCTCGCCCGGGTCACCCTCCCCGATCCGGCCCGGGTCCCGGGAGCGGTCCGGGGATAGGCGCTGAACGGGTGGCCGTGGAAGAGCTGCCGTGCAACCCTCGCCCCTGCACCTCCGAGACACCAGGCGCGATCGCCCTGGAGGATCCCCCGGCGGCCGGCACCGGAACGGATCGAAATGGTGATACGACGACACCTGGAAGGATCACCTATGCGGTTCTCACTCACGATGGAGGATAGCCTGGTCGAGCAGATCGACGAGGAGGCCCGGCAGACCGGGACAACACGGGCGGAATGGATACGGACGGCGTGCACCGATGCACTCACCACAGAGGCACCCGGCCCGACACCAGAGGAGCACCAGGCACACCAGGTGGAGGTGATCGAGCTCCGGACCCGGACGGCCT
>ERZ795032.2578-NODE-2578-length-10148-cov-348.692163_pt1 | contig 10148 bp, 9 predicted proteins | sample MGYA00375124_ERZ795032 | MGnify/ENA primary metagenome ERZ795032 (study PRJEB30167, sample SAMN05720154) | activated sludge metagenome | isolation source: Anaerobic digester | place: China | collected 2015-12-16 ... | reverse complement strand
ATCTCATGCTGTATCAAAAGGCGATGCTCACGCTCAAAGGGGTGATCGCCGACGTTTGCCCCGGCTTTGACCGGGACGACTACCTCATCCGCGCGGCGATGATCACCTTCCTCAACGACATTGTGCAGCTCAAAATGTTTAAAACCATAATGAAGGATGCAGGCGGCGTCTATCGCATCAGCCTGGCGCTTTTTTTCCACCTCCAGAAGTCGTTCTTTCGCTTCCTGCACTGAAGAATGCCGCCGGCGGGGAGACCACTGTTTTGCCGCGGGAAAGCTCGATAAGCGGCATTTCATGTGCTTCGCTGTGTCCGGGGGTAGGGTCCTCGAAGCATCACCTACCAGAACAAGGGATTGCAACCCCTTGTTCTCCACAAAGTTTTCTCGATTAAGTCCCGGAATAACATTGGGAAACGGTCTGCGGGAGCTGTGCCATAATAAGAAAGTTGTCCCCAAAATGGTCATAACGGCGAAGGCCGGCATCCAGAACTTTCTTGGCGGCGGCAGAGCACCTGGAAAGTTCTGGAGCCGTCACGATAAATGGTGACCCCTTTGCAGTCCAGCTTGTAGGCCAGCCAAAAGACTTCGGCAACGTCGTCAATGGTTGCATTGTGGGGAAAGTTGACCGTTTTGCTGACCGCATTGTCCGTATATTTCTGAAAGGCGGCCTGCATCCTGATATGCGCCTCCGGCGAAATATCATGCGCAGTAATGAATATCTTCCGGATATCCGCAGGGATTTCTTCCATGTCGCGAATCGTTGCGTGCTTCGCGATGCGTTGCATCAGTTCCGGAGAATAGAAACCTCTTTCCCTGGCCGTCTTTTCAAAGAGGGGGTGGACTTCAAGAAGAATATCGTTGTCCATGACCTGACGCACATAGGATACGGCAAAAACCGGTTCAATCCCCGAGGATGCATTGGCGATAATGGAAATTGTACCCGTCGGGGCAATGGTGGTCACGGTAGCATTCCGGATCGGCGGTTCCCTTTTTTGATCGTATACGGAATTTTTGAAGTTCGCAAAAGCTCCCCGTTCGCGGGCCAGTTCACGCGATGCCCTGTGCCCCTGATCATTGATGAACTTCATAACTTTTTCGGCCAGTTGCCGGGCCTCTTCGGAATCATAAGAGATGCCCAGCATGATCAGCATGTCGGCCCAACCCATTACTCCCAGGCCGATTTTACGATTGCCCAGCGTGATGGCCGCGATTTCGGGAAGGGGATATTTATTGATCTCAACAACATTGTCCAGAAAATGGACAGACAGGTAAATCATGTCTTTCAGCCGCGACCAGTCAACAGCTCCATCTTGCACCATTTTCCCCAGATTGATTGAACCCAGGTTGCAGGACTCATAAGGCAGCAGAGGCTGCTCTCCGCAGGGATTGGTAGATTCGATCATCCCTAAATGCGGTGTGGGGTTGTCCCGGTTCAGGCGATCCAGAAAAACAATGCCCGGTTCGCCGTTTTGCCAGGCCTGGCGGACGATCCGGTCGAACACCCGGCGTGCATTCAGAGTTCCGACGCATTGACCGTTGCGCGGATTGATGAGATCGTATTGTTCATCTTTTTCCACCGCAGCCATGAATGATTCTGTCAAGCCGACGGATATGTTGAAATTATGCAGCATATCATTTCCCGCCTTGCACATGATGAAGTCCATGATGTCGGGATGGTCAACCCGGAGGATGCCCATGTTGGCCCCGCGACGGGTTCCGCCTTGCTTGATGGTTTCTGTGGCCGCGTCAAAGACACGCATAAAGGAAATCGGGCCGCTGGAAATGCCGGTGGTGGTCATGACCAGATCATTGGCCGGACGCAGCCGCGAGAAAGAAAATCCGGTGCCGCCGCCGGACTTATGAATCAGAGCCGTGTATTTGAGGGCGTCGAAAATTTCCTCCATGGAGTCTCCCACCGGCAAAACGAAGCAAGCCGATAATTGACCCAGGTCACGCCCGGCGTTCATCAGCGTCGGAGAATTGGGGAGAAACTCCAGCGCCGCCATCATCTGGTAAAATTGATCCGCAAGCTTTGGAATGTCGGCTTTCGCGGAGAATATCTTCTCCGCCGCGGCGATACTGTCCGCCACACGTCGGAACATCCGGGCCGGAGTTTCCAAAAATTTTCCTTCCCTGTCCCTTTTCAAATAGCGCCTTTCCAGGACGGTAAGCGCATTCCTGCTCAAGGCAGGCAGGCGATGATCAGCAGCCGGTGTTTCCATGTGTTTGTCTCACTCTTCGTAGATTCCCGAACAGACAATGTACTTCTTGTCGCCGTACTGGAAGAGTTTCGCATAGGAATTTTTGACGTACATGGCCTGATATTTCACCTCTTCGCCAACGGAAACCGGTTTCTGCCAAACGTACTTTGTCCAGCCGCTGCCCTCTGTCAGAGCTTTCTTGACAATTTCATGATGAAACATTTTTCCCCGGCCGTCGAACTTCCACTTCATCGGTTGCCCGATCAGATCGGGACGATAAGGGTGAGCCACAATTACGACATCCTTGTTGTAGACAAAGACATAAAGCGCCTTTTCCCGGTCGATGAATTCTCCCTTGGGATCACTGATTACCGCTAATGCCGCATCGCCTTTTTCTTCAATCAGTCTGCCCGCCTTTTCGACCATGTTCATCGCATCCTGCTTCATTGCCTCGTTCGCACCAGCCCATCCATAAAAACCAATAATCAGTACAAATACTGCTATTGCGCTTAAATATCTTCTTTTCATTCGTATCTCCTTTTATGACTTATTCCATTTTCAAATCAATGATGATACCGCGGCGGCTAGGAGGAGGCGACGAGGCGTATTATACATACGTTGAGGAAGCCGACGACGAAGCCAACAAAGGTAGCGCTTGATTTGGAATTGGAATTACACATTGGATTTACATTAAATTGAATCCTGCTCTTAGTCAAGGGGAGCAGAGGAAATAATTTGGAAAACGGCTATCTCTTGGGAACGTTCAGTGGAAATGTTTAGCCATGAATTTCGGCTTTAAGTGAACAAGTGGATTTGTACACACTTCAAAAACTCTTGACGACCGAATGACTGAAAAACAATTATGTTCAATCCTCTCCCACTATGCCGCATATTTTTTACATACTTCGGTAATCCAGGCATTAATACTTTTATGTTCACGCTTGGCGGCGGCGGCAATGGCGCTATGCAGTTCAGGACTGACACGAACGACAAAGCGACCGGTGAAAGGCTTTTCAGGTTCTTCGTTTTTTTCGGCGCAAGTATCAAGATAAAAGTCCACGGCTTCCTCAAAGGCCTGCCTGATTTCCTTCACGGAATCACCATGAAAAGTTATAATATTTCGAATGCCGGAAATACGGCCGATAAGACTTTCATCTTCGTCACTATATTCAATCTTTGCAGTGTAGCCTTTATAAGTCATTGGTTTATTCATGGTTTTACCTCTAATTGTTCCAGGAATTCCCGCGCCGCCCTTATCTGGTACGGTTTTGCTTCTTTTTTTAATTCCACCCGTAAACCCTGCCTTAAATCAATTCGCACCCTATCGCAAGAAACAAGGCTTCGATTTTCCGCCATTCCAAATTACGGAGAACCGGTTCGGAAAATACTGCGGCCAGTGTCTTGCGGTTTGTACTGTTTATTTGTACATTGATATTAAATATAGTATCATTTGTCAACGGCAAGCAAGGCTTGTTGGCGAACGCTTAACAATAAGGGGCAATAATGAATGATATCATAGGAAAGATTGACCTTTTAAAATCAAAAATAGATGCTTATAGGCCGATTGACACGCACCTGCTTAAACAGCTTCGGGAATATTTTCGGATCGGCCTGACCTATACCAGCAACGCCCTGGAAGGCAATTCATTAACCGAAACAGAAACAAAGATCATCATTGAAGATGGAATCACCATTGGCGGCAAGCCAGTCAAAGATCATCTGGAAGTTTTGGGACATTCGGAAGCGTATGATTTGCTTTTCCGGTTAGCCAAACACCAGGACATTACGGAAACGAATATCAAAGAACTACACCGGCTGTTTTACTACCGGATTGACGCAAGTCAGGCCGGGAAATACCGGAAACAGAAAGTCATTATTACCGGAACGGATTTCATTCCTCCGGCTCCCGATAAGATACCGGCGCTGATGAAAGCTTTTATTGACGATATTCCCGGCAAGCGGCAAAAAAATCATCCTGTGGAATTTGCGGCAATCATCCACAAAGAGCTTGTAACCATCCATCCCTTCATTGACGGCAATGGAAGGGCGGCGCGTCTATTGATGAACCTTGCCTTATTGCAGGCAGGTTATCCCGTGGCAATCATACCGCCGATTTTGCGGCGTGAATATCTGGACACCTTGAACAAAACCCATAAGGGCGATGATAGACCGTTTATTAACTTTATCGCCGGTGTCTGTTACGAATCAGCAAAGGAATATTTAAGGCTTTTAGAAGGATGAAGAGAAAACGTGCACCAACTGAAGGCGAAAAAGATAAGAAGACCGGGGTGCTATTTTCTTAACATAGGATGATCAAAAAGTAATTCCCAGCCATGGTACAACCACATCGGGTTGAATATTTCTGACTTTTTGTCATGTAACCGACGAAAGTCCCGACCATTGATCAACGACAACAAAACAGAAAATTAGAAGTGATGTAAGTATTTAGAATTACCGAGTAAGATTTGGTAGTCCCACGGGGGTTTGAACCCCGGTTTCCGGCGTGAGAGGGCACACACACGTCCCCGTCAGTGCTGAACTTGCCGGTTTTTACTGAATATTATGGTCGTCAGAGGCGTCACGGACACCACGTTTTGTGTCCGGTCGTGTGTCCGCTTTTTTGAGAGCTACTGCTCTCTGCCAGGTTTTTTTTCTTGAGAAATTGCAACCTTAAAGACTGTATTTCCCGGAGGTCGCCGATGGACACCCCGGCTAAAAATGAAAATTTGCCGGGAATCTGCCGGGAAGGTCCTGCATCCGATTTGCGGGTACGACGGGGGAGGCTGAAAATGGCTTACAGAGCAAGCCAAGGCTGTCTGCCCACCGGGAACAGAGGATGGCCCAAACTGGAAGTGCTAAGCCACGATGGTTTTTTAACATACCTGCCTAGCTGTCGGCAGTAGTGCGGGTGTGATGCTTTTCATTTATAACAATGGCGTTACCCCATCCCCCACCGTACCCCGGCATTCCACTTTCAGAGATCCGAACTGGTAAACAGCCAAGTTTTCTGGCCATCAAAAAGCCTAGATATGAATTTATAAGTCAGCCTTCTTGAAAACCCAATTGATCTTAAGTTTCTTGTCGCGTTCCTTTTTCGCATATTTCCGATCTAGTAATGATTTAAGCTCCGATTTTAGGTCATCTTGAGTTGGAAACTTCCCTGGCATTATAATCACACCAAGCCCCCTCGTTGCTTCATCGACTTCCACCTTGATTTTATTACCCAGAATTTCTTTCAGCACTGAATGGTCCAGCGCCGTTGGTTTGACTTCTCCTTCTTGCAAGTCGCTTGTTAGGCGCACCAATCTCGTAGAATAGGATTTGATGAATTTTTTAACTCTGTATGATTTACTCTCAGATGTCGCATCGATTGGGAAGATATCGAACTCTATATGCCTACCTTTGTCATTATTCCTCTCTGCCATAAGTAGCAGCGTACTCTCTACCCATTCCTCCCTCGATTCACTTTCACCATGATCCACTTGCCAAAGTATCCGCACAGCATGAACCCCTATAGTTTTTGGTTTCCAGTTGCGAAGGTTTTTCTCTACCCTCTCAATTAAACTACTATCCGCCATCATCTGCTTGATTGTCATTCTTCCGGTCAGATCAAAGCATAGTCTGGCTTCGTTTTCGAAAGTTTTACGACTAACGCACCTTTCCATTAACGGCCTGTCATTGGCAGGCTTGAATAGGGGGTGAGGCGCATGTAGATAATTTTGGGACATATAGTTGACAAGATCATCTACAGTAGCGCTCAATAGGCGAACTGCCTCTACAAAAACCTGCCGCGAAATTCCATCCAGAACCCTGACTGTCCCATTTCCCTTAGCGAGTTTCTCTATCTTATCGCGCAGAAGTTTAGGATCATTCACATACTTTCGAATGGTCTTCTCGTTGGCCATTAACTGCGATGCGAGTTCCATTATCCAACCGCATTTATCACCTATTTTGCTGATCAGATATTTCCGCGCCTCAACATCCTGTGGATTTTTGTGATAGCGATCATAGAAATCCCAGTCTTTCTCATCATCTGGAAGTTCAGCCCATTCATCCTCCAGTACTTCGTCAATCTTCGCCTCGAGGACAGTCAGTGTTTCATAAGGTAGGGGGCGGCCACGTTTTCCATTGTTCATAAAAAGCACTTTTCCTATTTCGTTACGTTTCATGACCGTTCATCCCCTGCACTTAGAGCCGAAGGGCATTTCACAAGCACATTTCTAATATGGTAAAACTTGCCCAAACTCGAAGCCCAACATGGAGACCAGCGGCAAGGGTCTCTTAAAGGGTATCGAAAAGAGTTGAGTTAGTATGAGCAGAGCTTCCCTTGTAAAACAGGTCGAAGCATATAATGGGGAGCGAGTAAAATTCAACATTAAATAATGCTGGCGCTTCCAAGAAATCTATCCAGCATGCTCTTTGAAAATTGAATATACGAACTTGTTCCATCGCAACAATGTGGAAAGGCAGACAAAAAAAAGAAAGGAATAGTTATGTCAAATCAAAATAGGGTTGATTGGGGTAATGGTTTCTCCACGAATGAATCGGGTGATCTCATCTATGTCGACCAAGAAAGCAAAAGCGACATCGTTGTTGTGAAAAAGGGGTTTGTGACTCCCGAGGCCATGTCTCACGTGGAGGGAAGCAAAGAGTGGTCTGTACATTATTCCCATACTGACCTCGATGGAAAAGTGCATCAAACTTCGCATAGCCTGTCCGATCTGCATTTAAATCCAAAACTGGTCGTCAGCAAGTTCCTCTTGGATGGTCTGGGGCTGATGGCGGGAATGGTGAAACTCTTGATCCTTTTCCTGTTGAGCCACCTCCCCGAACAGCGCTTTCTGCGCGTCCGACAAAGTGGCTGGCTGGAAAATTCATGGGTTTACATTCAACCAAATTGGACGGCAGGTGACGCTGGGGAACATGTTCACTTGGAGCTTGAGAATAACTGCCCCACCATAAGCAGCATGTGCATTGCTGGAACTCTCACCGAGTGGCAATCAAATGTTGCGTCTCCATTGAGGGGAAACCCAGTGGCTATGTTCTGCGTCGCGGACGCGTTCCTTGGTCCTTTGCAGAAACCACTAGGGATTGAACCAGGTGGAGTAAATCTTGTCGGTCCAAGCTCGGTCGGGAAGTCAAGTGTCCTGGGCTGTTCAGCGAGCGTTTATGGAAAAGGCAGCAGTTCAGCTTCGGACCATGGGCGTTCGTACGTCCAAACTTGGAATCAAAGCAGTAATGGGCTGGAGGGGATTGCCGCCGCTCACACCGATGCGCTGGTGGCTATTGATGAAATTGGTCTTTATGCCGGTAACGACCTAGGGGCTGATTTGTACTCACTGTCTGGTGGTCGCGGCAAGGGCGTCATGAATAGTCAGCGCGAACTCATGGGTGTAAAAATGTGGTGCTGCAACATCCTGTCAACAGGTGAAATGGGGGTGATCGAGACAATCGAACGGAGGGGCGGCAAGGCAAAGGCCGGTATGTTGGTCCGGATGATCGATGTTCCCGTAACGAACGCATTCCCGAATCCGCCTGATGGCAAGTCCTCCGGCGAATTATCCAACCTGCTCAAAACTAACTGCGGTGAGTATTACGGTATCGCCGGTTATACCTTCGTGAAGTTTCTTGTCGATCAACTGCAGGATGATCCGGATGCTGTCATTGCTGCTTTGAGAGCGACCCTCGACCAGTTCACGAGTGAGATGACACCGGCCGATGCCAGTCCCATCCAGCAGCGGGCCGTTCGCCGCTTTGCCGCCATCAGGGTTGCCGGTCACGCGGCCATTGAGGCCGGAGTATTGCCTTACACGACTGATGAGGTAGACTCATGTGTCGCGGAAGTCATATCTACCTGGCTTAGGTACAAGCCCACGGTTACGGATGTTCAGCGGTCTCTAGCTGTCCTTCAGGATTTCTTGATCAGAAACGCCACGTCGTTCCCAGGCTTCATAGATCTACATGCTTGTAATCCTAAGGGTTTCCGCGATTCCAGCCGAGGCCTGATGGCATTCACCGATAACCAGTTTGCCACAGCCACAGGATCCACGAATGTGGTCGAAGTTGCCAAAGAATTACGCCGCCTAGGTTTCCTCTTCTGTAACGAGAGGGGGCGTCTTAAGGCCAAGCAAAAAATTAGCGGCGACACTGAAACACGCTTTTATATTGTTAAGCGTGCTTTCCTTGAGGCTGATTTTCAGCGTACCGATGTTGATGCTGAAGTCGTTCTCGGTAACGCCGAGGACGGCACAAGTAGCAATGATATTATCTAATTAACCTAACACCCCCGCGCCTTGGCGCGGGGGTCATCAAACGATTGGAGGTATATATGGAACAGCAAGCAGCAATAAAAATTAACGATCATGAAACGAATGAACCGGCCGTGGAATACGTGGGAATCTGCCCGAGATGTAAGGGAGATGTTTTTATGGACAAATACACTTTCCATTGCCAATTCGTTCATGATGGATCATGTGACTTCGAAGTAGAAAGGAAATACTATGCGCGATGGGGAGAGAAGCGGTCAATATCAAAATCTGGCTTTCAGTGTCTGCTGAAGGGCGGCAAAATCCCCCTGAAAGGCCTTGTTTCGCCCTTCATTAATCACGGCTGTCCATTCGATGCTTACGGTGTGCTTCGCTGGCTGGGGCAGAATAGTCGCTGGGGAATCAAATTTGTCGGCACAGTGTGGCACAAGCAAAAAAGAGCTGGTGCCGTGTATTTTTTCAGGCGCAGGCCCCTACCACCTCAATCTTGTGGGTCGACTAATGTCAACCTTGCGGATCACATCGACGATAATGGCTATTATTACTAAACCCGTAAGGGTCGGTGGAACGGCCCCGACCAACCGGGAAAGACGGGAACGTGGGAACGCATGAAGCACTTAGCATTCCCACGTCATCCCGGCTATCCCACCAAAAGAGACAACATCTATAGGGGCTCACGCACTGCCCGATCAAGCTGACATCGACGGGGAAGCGGAAAGTAGGGAGGGAAGCGGCAAATAGTTATAAATCGCGAGCTTACCCCACACTCCACCTGAACCCATCATAATGACGACAGACAAGAGCCATGAAACTACTGCCTATATCTTACCCAGTATCGATTCGGTTCTCATCGTTCCAGACCGTTGGGTAATGGGAAAACCTAAAAGTCTTGTCCACAGTGGCCTCATCCCACATTCCCATATACCCCACCGTTCTGTCAGATAGAAGAAGCTATGCGGGACAAGGCACTTTCACATAGCCCGCTACTTTTCATAGAACAAATCATTAGGGCCATAAACTCAGATATTGGATGACCCGTTGCGGCCTGATGCATCCTGGCAAGGAAAAAAGCAGGCTCAGCGCTGAAATGGCGTGACAACAAAAAGGGGCTGTGCAGCAATGATCAAACCGGGAACGCCGGGAATAGCGGAAACATATGCAGAACATGGAATTTCCCCATTACCCCGGCAATCCCACAAAAGAGAGGTGAAAGAAATGGGTGTTGAACTAATAAAGATAGATGGAAATCTAATTCGATGCACGGTGATCGGCAAGTGTATAGCCTGTGGTAGCCCGGTAATCATGCTTGATCATGAATATGGCTGTCGAGATGGTTACAGCTCTCCTTGGCCAGCGTGGGATGACATGAGACAGTTATGCTTATTCGATATACAACGGGATGAGCTGAAAAGTGTGGGTAAGCCCGATGTCACCCCCGATGAAATGCGAAGACTCCTAAAAGGAGAGTCGATATGGCTGGAGAAATTGCGGGGGAAGGACGGCAGTGTATTCAACGGATATGGTATGCTTGAGGTCGACGATAACGAACACTGGTGGATACGCATCGTCAGATCAGCCAGGTAAGGTGCGTCTACAAAACAGTAGATCACCAATGATGATAATTATTGTGGAGAATCCGCTGCAAGGCAGCACCCTATTCCGGTGGAAGCCAGCACCCCAAT
>ERZ795032.2571-NODE-2571-length-10171-cov-10.125643_pt1 | contig 10171 bp, 6 predicted proteins | sample MGYA00375124_ERZ795032 | MGnify/ENA primary metagenome ERZ795032 (study PRJEB30167, sample SAMN05720154) | activated sludge metagenome | isolation source: Anaerobic digester | place: China | collected 2015-12-16 ... | reverse complement strand
TCCAGGCCGTTACTGCTGCAATTGATGGCGACGATCTTGCCGTGGTTGGTGCCGAAATAGATTATTCCGTTAAGAAATATTCTACTACAAGACTTCGGCAATCCAGACACATCTCAAACTCTTCAGTTATCTCAACTTATGATTTCAAGTGAAGAAGCCTGCTGGCAAGGCTGTAATGGCGATCTCTCGTGCTATAATTGCTTTCAAACTTACGATTCATATGAGTTTGCCTCTTTTCGAGATTCATACCCGCTCTTTGAAAAAAGAATCAGTTCTTTCTGCGGACTTTGAACGCAAGGCTTTCCGGTTGCTAATCCATGTTCTTTGTCTAGTTCACTCGTGTGGCATGTTTGTGCGAAAGATACTTCAAAAACAGAGATCTAAGGGACCTGAAAAGGGAGGTGAACCCAGTGAGGAAAATAGCCGTTTTTCTGCTTGCACTGCTGTCGTATTCATTGGTTTTCTGTGGCGGACCCGAAATCAATTCCGCCACCGCTCAAGAAAAGATAACTCTGTTCATCAATGGAACAGTGGTGACTGTGGATGAACAGATGACCGAGGCGCAGGCCGTGGCCGTTAAGGGCGACAGAATCATCGCCGTCGGTACGAACGAAGAAATCGTCAAATTCATCACCGAAGATTCCGAGGTTATCAATTTGAAGGGCAAAACCCTTATGCCGGGATTTGTCGAGGTTCATTCTCATCCTTTCGTCAAAATGGTCGTTGAAAGCGCCATGGTCGATATAAGGCCCGCCGTGGGTTATACCGACGGCGAGAAGATCATGGACATGATCGAAGAAGCCGTCGCGAAGGCCGAACCAGGTGAGTATTTGGTCTTCTTCGGCTGGGATCCTCTCCTGCAAAAGGGTTTAAAAAACCCCACAAAGAAAGAACTGGATGCGATAGCGCCCAACAACCCTCTTTTCATCTGGGGAAACAGCGTCCACATAGGTTTCGCAAATTCGATGGCTTTCGAGCTGGCGGGTATAACCAAAGACACACCAGATCCCGTCGGCGCTATGGCGGGAACCTTCGGAAGGGATGAGAACGGCGAACTCGATGGAAGGCTCGATCAGGGCGGTCCGATTTCCATGTTGATAAAGAATTACCTGCTCGAATATTTCGGAGGTCCCCAGCAGCTGGCAGAGGCCGTTTACCATGGGTGGCTGGTCAACGCGAGCGACGGAGTCACCACTATAAGCGACAACGTTCTCGAGAAAGATATACTGACCCTGTATCAGTTAACGGAGCGGCTGCAAAAGACTCTTCGTCTGCGCGGCTACGCGGTGGATTACAAAAACATAGTCATACCCGATGATAGCGAAATGATAAAAATGGTCGGCGGAAAGCTTTTCATCGACGGAAGCCCCTGGACCGGGACGATATCGATGAGAGAGCCTTATCTGGTGAACGATACGACCACGGGAATCATGGATACTCCGGCCGGTTATATGCAGGAGCCCTACGTAACCCGGCAAGAGTTGCAGGATTTCATAGACGACATACTAATAAGGGGAATCTCCGCGGCGATACATGCAGAAGGAGACCTTGCCATCGACTGGGCTATGGATGCGATCGAGGCCGGGTTGCAGAAGTATCCGACCGCCGATCACCGCATCCGTCTCGAACACGTTCCCATGATCCGCGACGATCAGCTCGAAAGGGCGAAGAGGCTGGGAGTGGCCGTGAGCTTCCTTATGGCGCACGTACGGTACTGGGGAGATGTTATTCCCACGCTCGTGGGTGAAGAAAGAGGACAGCGCTGGTGTCCTGTGGCTTCTGCGGTGAAGTATGACGTCAGTTACTCGTTCCATTTCGACGGACCGACTTCGCCCAACAAGCCCCTGGAAAGTTTGCAGACGGCCGTAACCAGGGAAACCGTGAACGGTCGGATACTCGGACCGGAGGAATGCATTTCGATCGATGAAGCTATACGCGGCTACACGATAAACGCCGCTTATCAGTTGTTCATGGATAAAGAAATAGGCAGTATAGAGGTTGGGAAGCTCGCCGACCTGATCATCCTGAGCGAAAACCCCAGAGAGGTAGATCCCGAAAAGATATCCGAGATCGAAGTGCTGGCGACTTACATAAACGGAGAAGTCTTCTGGAGCAAAGACTCTCGACTTATCCATTTCTAGTTAAAGAAAAGAGGGAGGATTAAACAAATAGCCAGTAGCCGCCACTGGACAGTCTACTTTCTAAGAACGGTTGGTTCTTCGGCTCTTCCGTGGTCGCGAGCGAGACACGGACACTTCTTTTGCACCATATAAGGCAACGTTAGTGTTATCCGGTCGCAAACATGGTATATTCTAAGAAACACGGAAAAGAGGTGGGGAAATGGAGTTGATTCGCCTCAAGTATGATGGTAACATCTACTCTATAACGGATACTTTGCCTTTCTCGGTAGCGATTCTCGATCAGATTTACGACGGAGACCTCAATCTCTGCCTTGAGGATCTCGGCGGGACGAAGATCGAACCGGACCTCGAAACTCTCAAGTCTTTAATAGCAGCTTTCGAGGATATTGTCGAGCCGGAGATTTACGCCCCCATAGAGTACCTGGAGTTCAACGAGTACATGAACGAGTGCGGACTCACGGTGAAGAACTTCGCGAGAGGTACTTTCGGCGGTTTCCAGGACAAGATACTTTCCATCGCCGATCGAGGCGATTACGAAAGCGCACAAAAGTTCCTCGATCTTTTAATGGATGCGAACGTTGACAAAGCCACTCTGTGCGAACTCAAGGGCAACATCTATCTTGAAGAAGGAAACGAAGAGGAGGGTATAAGATGGCTTCAGCAGGCCCTTATGATCGATCCCTCGCTTTTGAGTGCACACTCCTTCCTCGGTCAGACCTATTACAACCGGGGGGAATATGACAAGGCCGCACAATACTGGAATCGTGAGATCTCGATAGCCCCCGACCATCTAGTAACGTATTTCATGCTGACCGATGCCTATATACAAGCCGGTAGAATAGACGAGGCGATGAACGTTCTCAGGACGCTCTCCCAGCGTGACCCCTCAAGTATCCTCACCAAGGCCGAAATGGTTGAGCTGTGTCAGAAGGCCGGCGATTTCGAACAGGCAGGCAAGATCGAAGAGGAGATACTCAATTCCCGACCTGTCTATATAAACGACGTCGAAGTTTGGGCCAAGACGCAGTTCAGATATGGCCGCTTTGACACTGTTCAGGAACAGGTTCTGGAGTTTCTAAAGAAAGAACCGGAAAAGCCCGAGCTGAAGATGCTTTTGGTGGTAACCTTCATGAAACTCAAGAACTGCGAGGAAGCCAGAAGGCTCATGAAATCCTTTGAGAAGGGCCAGCTCTGGTACTTCTACGGAAAGAAGGAGCTTTTCAACGAATTTCTCACAGAAGAAGAGAGAAGACAGTGTGGTATCCTCTAGCGCTGATCGTACCGATTTTTTTTATTTTTGGGCTGGTTTTCGGTAGTTTTTCTAACGCTCTTATCTATAGAATACCATCGAAGGAGTACACGATATTCAAGCCCAGAAGAAGCATATGTCCTTCGTGCAAGCACGAGCTGGCCTGGAAGGATAACATCCCGCTTTTCAGTTATCTCACCCTTAAAGGAAGATGCAGGTACTGCGGCTCGAGAATATCGCCCCGATACCCTCTCGTAGAGCTTATGACGGCCTCGCTTTATGCGCTCAACGCCGCGCTCTTTCCACTGTCTGAGGCGATTTCGCTTTCTCTTATGGTAACCGGGCTAGTTGTTTCCGCCTTCATAGATCTGGAGCATTACATGATACCCGATTCGGGAGTGATACTGGTGGGGCTGGGCAGTTTCTTCTGGGCCTTCTTCCGGGGCCGTTTCCCGGAGAATCTTATAGGAGCGCTTATCGTAACCGGTGCCATGGTGGCTTTCTTTCTTATCGCCAACCAGTTCCGGAAGGATAGTTTCGGTTTCGGCGATGTCGAGCTTCTGGCGGTGCTCTCACTGGCCACGGGGATACTAGGCTCTCTGTACACTATCATGATAGCAGCCTTCGTAGCACTGGCCTCTTACGCGATCGCATCGGCCGTCAAAAGGCGAAAGTTCGACAGGTTGGCCCAACTTCCCTTCGGTCCGTTCATCGCATCGGCCGGGTATCTGACGGTACTGGTACTTGACCTCATAGAAGGACTGTACGCATTTTGAGTACAAAAGACTGGAGAACTCTTCTGAACGAAGCAGCGGATGAATTCTGTACTTTTCTCACAGAGAGAGGAATGAAGTGTGTCGTAGAGGGTGGCGGTGAGTATTTCGTACAGATCAGAACGATATATCCCACTAAAATATACAGTAACTCAAAGGGAGACAGAAGGATCGTGGTCGAAGGCCGACCCGGACCGGCGGAAAAAGCCCGGTTGATCTCCCTTTGGGAGGAGTTCAACGGCCACAGCTTCAAAGGGGTTAATATCTTCGTGGACGGGAGTTGCCGTGGCCAGGTATCCTCTTACGCCGCAGTCATTATTGAAAACGGATTAGTGATTGGGATGATCTCGGGCTGTTTCAGGGATGGCGCCGGTATGCGGAACGTCGCGGGAGAGATAGTGGCGGTCGAAAAAGCCGTGGAGTTCTGTTTGAAGAAGTCCATCACGGCAGTGAAGATCCACTACGATTACGAAGGGCTTTGTGGATGGGCAGAGGAATACTGGCAGGCGAAGACACCGCGCACAATCGAGTACAGAAAGCGCATGAGAGAGATCTCAGAAAGTCTCTCGATAAAGTGGGTGAAAGTAAAGGCACACAGTGGGAATTCTTACAACGAAATGGCCGATAAACTCGCAAAAAAAGCACTGCAGGAATGTAAGATGGTGTAATTTCCATGGTACTCTTGCACTGTCATCCCGTAGTAAAAAGGCTAAAGTGTAATCAGGGCACCGTCCTGCAAATACGAAAACCCAGGCCGCTGTATGTTTCAGTGGGCGAGTAGTTGCCGCGATTCGCCACACGTGCGCACGTCGCGACTTTGTACCAGCTGCCGCCACGCTCTACCCGGTAGGAACCAGCAGTACCGTTGTATGGATTTATCTTTGTTGTCTCTGTGTAATCGTACCACCAGTCGGAACACCACTCCCACACATTTCCGGACATATCGTAGATACCCAGCTCGTTGGGAGCCTTCTTCCCGACTTCGTGAGTTTTATCCTCGGAATTCGAATAGTACCAGGCCACCTCATCTACATCATCGCTACCGGAATACATGTATCCATTGCTATCGTTACCGCCACGGGCTGCGTATTCCCATTCCGCTTCAGTAGGCAATCTGTATCCGGGTACCTTTGTTATGTCTGTCGTTACTTTTCCGTCTTTGTTCAATAGATTTCCGATGGTGTCGTACGCTTTGGGAAGTCCTTCTTTCTCACTCAACCAGTTGCAGTATGCTATCGCGTCCCGCCAGCTCACGTAGATTACAGGTCTGCTTCCCCTTCCCCAACCCGAGTCGCTTGGTTTGCTCCGGCCTGTAACCTCGCAGAAGGCGTCGTATTCGTCGAAAGTAGTTTCATACTTGCCGATGTAAAAGTCGTATGTGAGAGTTACCTCGTGAACCGGTCTGCAAAAATCCACTAAGTCCCCAAATTCATCTCCCATCATGAAAGTTCCACCCTCGACGAGTACCATTTCTCCGACTCCCGTCGAATATGCAAAGCTCCAGCTTACTATGTTGGAGTAAGCACCTTCGTTGTCCTGCGCCCTGACCTCAAACTTGTGAGGCCCTTCCGAGTAACCGTTCCACGTGTAACTCGTACCCGTACCGTTACTCTCCCAGCTCCAGTCGTCCTTCCTGAATAAGTAATTTTCTATAATTCCATCGGGGTCACTTCCAGTCCAGGTGAAGGTGCTGCCGTTTTCTGAGGTCTCTCCGTTTGGACCGCTGACCTTCGCCACGACAGGTGGCTGGTTTGCTTTGTTATATGTAAAGATCCAGCTCACTGCGGTCGAATACTTCCCATTATCATCCTTCGCCCTGACCTCAAACTTGTGAGGCCCTTCCGAGTAACCGTTCCAGGTGTAACTCGTATTCGTGGCGTTACTCTCCCAGCTCCCTTCATCTTTTCTGTATTCGTACTTAGTTATCGTTCCGTCATATTCCTTTCCAGTCCAGGTGAAGGTGCTGCTGTTTTCTGAGATCTCTCCGTCTGGACCGCTCACTTTATTAACTTCTGGAGGTTCGTTCTTAACATATCCTTCCTTCCAAAACCAGGGACATCCTGTTATAAGAAGTATTACAACCGCTAGCAGTAAAAACAAAAAAACCGAAATAAACGACTTCTTCATTACCCCACCTCCATAAGCGAGGCCTCGCACTCGAAGTAAACACTTGAAGACTCAGACAATACACTGCAAGGGGTGCAATGCACTCATAAGACTAATATAGCAGTTATTACATACTGCACAAAGGAATATTCACTCGTGTGAATTTCAATTTCTGCGATTCGTTTATCGGTGGATAAGCCCTGTTCATCGCTTTCTATCAGTCGTCTAGTCTGGCACGCATAAACTTATCTTCCGGCCCGGAGATGAGTGTCGCCGATCGTCATGAGTTTCGCGGGGCGCCATCAATCATCGTTCAAGGTTCTCTTTCCGTAAACTGCAAGAACGGCCTGTTCAATATGTGCGATTTCCTCGTCCGACAGAAAGTCGAAGTGGCTCTTGCGTTTCTGTGCAGAAAGCCTGCCGTTGTTCTGCAGGCAAAAGCGGATGAAGAGGTCTATCAACCGGTCGGGCATATCAACGATTTCCTGGATGGCTTTCTTTGTCTCATCGTAGCTGGCCAAAAACGCCAATTCCCGGGGGAGTTCCTCCTCTATGGTCTGATCGATGAATTTGAAGAGCGCCTCCACCTGGGGCGTCATGTCGATATAGCGGTACCACCTGGCGGTATCGTTGTGAACGGTCATGCTGCCTTCTTTATCGAGCGAGTAGTCCACCAGAGGCATAATATGACGTGAGAAGGCTTCCAGAGAGGCGTCATAGTCTTCAGGGTTCTTCAGCATCGACGCCGATATGGGAAACATGACGCCTTTGGGCGTAAAGCCCCGGCGGGCAAGAATGTTATGGATCAGAAAACGGTGAATTCGACCGTTGCCGTCTTCGAACGGGTGCAGAAAAGCGAACCCGTAGGCGATAACGGCGGCGTGAACCACGGGGGACACATCGCTTACGTCCATACACTTATGGGCGGTTACCAGGCCCTCCATCAGGTCGGCCAGATCCTCAGGCTTCGGACATGCGAAATGTATTCTTTCCCTCTGCCAGGCGATTGTCTCTCCGACATAGTTCTGGACCGTCCGGTAATCGGAGTCTCGAAACCGTTGATCGACAATTCGATTCTGAAGTTCGATCAAGCGCGGTTTTTCGCAAAAGTCTTCCTGCTCGGCCAGCTGGAGCAGCGCTACAAATCGCCCGGTTCTGGTCGATGTTGGCTTAATATGTTCGATCTCAAAAGAGGATTTTGTCTCCCTGGTGTACAGATAGCCTAGCGCCCTCCTCAGCAACTCCGGCGAATAGCCAGCCACAGCCCTGCGGCATCGCCCGGGAAGATCGGCCGTTTCAAAGCTTCGAAGGGTTTCTGTACGGCGAACCGTCGGGCAAAAGCGTGGGTCACCCAGCAGATTGTCGTTGACTCTCTGACGACGAATCTGGCGGGCCGTACTGATCGTGTAGTACTCATCCGGCTCAAGCAGATCGATGTAGTTACCCCGCCTCACGTCATCGAGAGGAAGCGTTTTCCCGGTCAGAAACTCGTACAGATACCACAGCCGCCTGGCGTATTTGCCGGTCGGCCTGGAGCGGACATATTCGAGAAAATCTTCCTCTGCAACTACCTGAAAGAGGCTGGCGAGTATCGCGAGATTAGTCCCGTCATATTTGAGCGCAAATTCAAGGTGATCGCCCGGTGTATCCCCAGGCCAGTACCTGGGAGGATATACCTCCTCGACTATGCCCTCGCTCGAGTCGATCCTGTGGATTCCACCGGTAGTCACCAGGGACCTGTGCCAGTTCGGAATGACATCCAAGTCATATCGCTCGATAAGCGCCGCATACCCAGCGAGTCTGTCAGCCGATCTATCCCGATCGATTTCAGCCATAGCTTCCTCCGGAAAAATGATTACAACACAAGAATTATCGTTATATTTTAGCACAAGTCAAGAAAAACAATTACGAAAATCAGGGGATTCACCAGGGCCGTCCTTCGAAAGGGCGAGAAGAGGAGAGAGAAAGAGAGAGTGAGAGAAAAGAGAGAGCGAAAATGGGGACTGACCGGCTCCTGTGGTCTGTACCCGATTTTCGCATTACCAACAACCGCTCCTATCATCCCACATTGGTTCTCGCTCAACAAGAATCCGATGGCGAATGAGCCCTCGGAAGTAGCTTCGTTTCCATCCCACATTGGTTCTCGCTCAACGCGAAACATCAGCTTGTTTTCTGGGAGGTGGAGAAATGGTTTCCATCCCACATTGGTTCTCGCTCAACCACTACTATCGAAAGATCAAGCGGTTCTTCTACTGGGTTTCCATCCCACATTGGTTCTCGCTCAACTTCAGATATTGGTAATCTATAAATTAAGCTACCATGTTTCCATCCCACATTGGTTCTCGCTCAACCAAGAAAGAAAGCGCGAGAAGGTTCTTCTTCAACCTGTTTCCATCCCACATTGGTTCTCGCTCAACTAATATTTTCTATGATATGAGATTAACCCCTCATGCGTTTCCATCCCACATTGGTTCTCGCTCAAAAGAGCCGTCCATCGTCAGTCGTCCCGGAGCATGGACCCGTCCTTCGAAAGGGCAAAGAGCGGTTCATCGTTCTTGGTTCATGAGTCAGCTCTCTCCGAGGACGATAGAGATGCTGGATCGGAGTCCGGCATGACGGGAAGGGAGTAAAACTGTCATCCCGCGCCCCGTGGAGCCTGTCCTGAAATGCTCCCCCACACTGTCATCCCGTTGTGCTCTAAAACGGGATCTCGCTCTTACCGACGATTTTCGCACTGTTGCTCTTTACCACTCACTACTCACCACACACCACTCACAACCGCTCCTATCATCCCACATTGGTTCTCGCTCAACCAGAGAAGAGGTCGAGAAGAGAGTAGAAGCCTACGGGTTTCCATCCCACATTGGTTCTCGCTCAACTCGGAAGAACCAGTTGCAAGAGTTGAGAAAGTCCTCGTTTCCATCCCACATTGGTTCTCGCTCAACGGAACGAAGTGGTGTGGGCAAGCCCTAACTACAAGTTTCCATCCCACATTGGTTCTCGCTCAACGCGATGGCAGTGATAGATGCTATGAAGCGATATAAACGTTTCCATCCCACATTGGTTCTCGCTCAACCAGGCAGTGGAACTACATGACGGCAATGATGACCGTTTCCATCCCACATTGGTTCTCGCTCAACAAGAAATGGTATATGTTAGAAGGTACTAAAGAAGTTTCCATCCCACATTGGTTCTCGCTCAACTGGGAGGAATATAAATGAAAGTAAGCAGTCTTACTACGTTTCCATCCCACATTGGTTCTCGCTCAACGCATGGGGTCGTACAGCGTACCCCTTCCGTTCCTCTGTTTCCATCCCACATTGGTTCTCGCTCAACTGAAAATGCGGATTTCTAGTATTCTTCTGAAACTCGTTTCCATCCCACATTGGTTCTCGCTCAACGGGAAACCGGGGGTCGCTCTTTTTGTCCTCACAAACTAGTTTCCATCCCACATTGGTTCTCGCTCAACTTGGGTCTTCATGACATAATAGGTGGAGCATTTGCTACGTTTCCATCCCACATTGGTTCTCGCTCAACATATCTGACATATAAATGGGGTGAGAGGCTATGAATCGTTTCCATCCCACATTGGTTCTCGCTCAACCAAGTACACACACGAGAAATTAAGTTCGGGTGTGAAACGTTTCCATCCCACATTGGTTCTCGCTCAACCAACTAACAAAAGGATTTCGGAATTTTCCTCCGAAAGTTTCCATCCCACATTGGTTCTCGCTCAACCCGGAGGAGTACAAATGGAATAAATAGAACTACGTCCTGTTTCCATCCCACATTGGTTCTCGCTCAACACCGGCTTCCAGACGGCTTCATTGTTTGTCCGGCTCGTTTCCATCCCACATTGGTTCTCGCTCAGAAGAGCCGTCCATCGTCAGTCGTCCCAGACC
>ERZ795032.2569-NODE-2569-length-10188-cov-3.540709_pt1 | contig 10188 bp, 6 predicted proteins | sample MGYA00375124_ERZ795032 | MGnify/ENA primary metagenome ERZ795032 (study PRJEB30167, sample SAMN05720154) | activated sludge metagenome | isolation source: Anaerobic digester | place: China | collected 2015-12-16 ... | reverse complement strand
GCCCGCAACAGCAGGGACAACCTCGAAAACAAATTGCAAACGCTTCAGGCTCAGATTGATCTGGCATCCATAACAGCTCCGATTGATGGTATAGTCGAAAAGGTGTATCAGAAAACCGGAGAGCTCGCTGTTCCTGGTTTACAACTCATCCACCTTGTGAATCTGAACGAGCTGAAAGTGAGAGCTGACGTTTCAGAGGCCTATCTGCCGGTTATTCACAGCGGTGACTCAGTAAACCTGACTTTCCCATCTTTCCCTGACTACAAGAAATCTTTAACAATTTTGAGGGTAGGTAATGTAGTCAATAAAAACAACCGCACCTTTGAAATTGAGATGCGGGTGAAAAACGAAAATGAAATTCTAAAGCCCAATATGATAGCCGTAATAACTATAAAAGATTATACAGCGAAAAACAGCATGGTTGTGCCTTCCAAAGTGATCAGGGAAGACCTGAACGGACGCTACCTTTATGTTGCTGAGTGGCAGGGTGACGATCTGATCAGTCGAAAACGCTACATCGACATCGGTCGCACATACAGCAACGAAACCCGCGTACTCAACGGACTTAAGATGGGCGACAAGGTGATCGTCGAAGGATTTAACCGAATCACCGATGGTAGTCTGCTGCGGGAATAATTTTCAAACAGCAACTTAACCTGCTCAAATCTAAAATTTTAACTTATTCGTTTATGAAAGATATACAAGAAGAAAATAGTGCAATCAGGGAATTTAAACTGACGAGCTGGGCACTAAAAAACCGAAATACCATCTTTTTACTTACCTTCATTTTGATCGGTTTTGGTTTTTATTCCTATCGTTCGCTGCCCAAAGAATTGTTTCCTGACATTGTGATTCCCACAATAATGGTGCAAACGCTTTATCCCGGAAATCCTCCACTCGACATCGAAAACCTGATCACACGCGAGTTGGAAAAGGAGATTGAATCCGTTGATGGCATTAAAAAAATGACTTCTCTCTCAAGTCAGGATGTCTCCAATATTTTTGTTGAATTTAATACCGACATAAATATCAAAGACGCTTTGCAGGAAGTGAAAGATGCTGTGGACAAAGCAAAGAAAGAACTTCCTGACAACCTGCTCGAAGACCCGATGGTGATGGATATTGACTTTTCAGAATTTCCGATCCTCAATATCAACCTTTCGGGCGACTACAGCGTGAACGAACTTAAAAACTACGCTGAATACCTGGAAGAAGAAATAGAAGCTTTTACTGAAATCTCCAAGGTTGAAATCACCGGTATCACCGAGCGTGAAATTAAAATACATGTGGACCAGCACAAGCTTGACGCTTTCGAGCTGAGTTTTGGCGACATTGAATCGGCGATAAAAAATGAAAATGTATCCATGTCGGGGGGTGAACTAAAAACCGGAAAAACAACCCGCTCGGTGCGTATTGAAGGTGAGTTTACAGATACTGATCAAATCAAAAACATCATCGTGAAGCACGAAGACAATAATATTGTTTACCTCCGCGATGTGGCCGATGTGATTTACAGTTTTGAAGACCCGACAAGCTTTGCCCGACTGAATCACCAGCCGGTTGTTTCGGTTCAGGTGATCAAAAAAGGAGGCGAAAACCTGTTGGATGCTACAGATAAAATTTTCAAACTCCTTGATGCTTCACGGGTCAATAAATCCTTACCCGAAGACCTAAAGATCACACTTACCAACGATCAATCGGAACAAATCAAGTTGCAACTCACCAACCTTGAAAACAGCATGATCATGGGTGTTATTTTGGTGGTGCTGGTGCTGTATTTTTTTCTTGGCACGCGCAATGCCTTGTTTGTAGGCACTTCCATCCCGCTCTCAATGTTTATCTCTTTCATGATCATGAGCCTGATGGGATTCAAAGTTAATATGATCGTACTTTTTTCACTCATTCTGGCACTGGGGATGCTGGTGGACAATGCCATTGTCGTGGTCGAGAATATATATCGGTTTATCGATAAAGGCTACCCAATAAAAAAAGCAGCCAAAGATGCTGTGGGCGAAATTGCCATGCCCATCATTTCATCAACAGCAACTACGCTGGCGGCATTCTTTCCTTTACTTTTCTGGGATTCAATAATGGGAGAGTTCATGAAATACCTCCCCATGACCTTAATTATTGTATTGACCAGTTCGTTGTTTTCTGCACTGGTGATCATTCCGGTTATCACTGCAGAATATTTTAAGAAAGAAGACCCTAACGAAAGGCCAAGTTTTCGAAAACGACTGATGACAGCAGGAATAATGATTGGACTTGCAGTAATCTTTTACCTCACAGGAATAACCGCCCTTGCCAATATGCTCATTGTTTTTGCTATGATTGGCCTCGCACATGTTGCCTTTTTTGATCGTTTTGCACGTTGGTTTCAAACAGTTTTATTGGTTTGGGTCGAAAATACTTACTCTAAAAGCCTCACATTTGTAATGAAAGGCAAGATGGCGCTCTGGTTTGTTTTGGGAACATTTCTGTTGATGTTTCTAACAATGGGCTTTTATTTTGGCAGCAATCCAAAGGTTGAGTTTTTCCCTGCAGGCGATCCCAAATACATTAATATCACTGCCGAATTACCTTTGGGGACTGAGATCAGGGCTACAGATTCTGTTGTAAGTATTATCGAAACAGATGTATATCAAATTCTGGAACCCAACAAACATATTGTAAAATCTGTCCTCACCAATGTAGGCGACGGAGCTGTTGGCGAAAATGACGGATTCTCGGGTCGTGGTGGTGGTCCTAACAAAGGATTGATCACGGTTACCTTCCTCGATTTTCAGGATCGTGGAGGTATCAATACAGAGAAAATCCTGAAACAACTTTCGGATGAACTGCTTGGCAGATATCCGGGCGTACTGCTTTCAGTCGAAAAACAAAATGAAGGTCCGCCTGTTGGAAAACCTGTCAACCTTGAAATAAGCGGAAAAGAATTTGAAACCTTACTAAGCTTGAGTGATAGCATCATCAATACCATCAACAAACAACAAATTGCTGGTATCGAAGGCCTGCAAATCGACCTTGATGTTGGTAAGCCCGAGCTTAAGGTGACGATTGACCGCGACAAAGCCAGACGTTTTGGACTTTCAACGGCACAGATTGCGAACACCATCCGTACTGCCCTTTTTGGAGCCGAAATATCAAACTATAAACTTGGTGAAGATGAATATCCCATACAACTGCGAATGAAAGACCAATACCGCTACGATCTGGGGGCTTTGCTCAACCAGCGCATCACCTTCAGAGATCAGGCCAGTGGCAAAATTCAGCAGGTTCCCATTTCGGCAGTAGCTGATGTATCGCTCAGTTCAACTTATGGTGCTGTGACGCGCAAAGACAGAAACCGTATGATCACTATCTGGTCAAACGTGATTTCGGGTTATAACGCCACCGAAATAAATGAACAGCTCAAGCTTATTATGGCTGATTATGACTTTCCCGAAGGTTATCGCTATGAGTTTACAGGCGAACAGGAAGAGCAGGACGACAGTATGGCCTTTTTGATGAGAGCCATGCTGATAGCCATCTCTATCATCTTGCTGATTTTAGTCGGTCAGTTCAATTCGGTGGTTAAACCGGTTATTATCCTTCTAAGTGTTATGTTCAGTACAATTGGCGTTTTTGGTGGATTAGGTACATTCAGCATGGATTTTGTTGTGATTATGACCGGAATTGGAATTGTTTCGCTGGCTGGTGTGGTTGTTAATAATGCCATTTTACTGATCGACTATATCACCATCCTAAAACGCAATCGTAAGTTGGAGATGGGTCTTAAACCCGATGACGATCTGCCAGCGAAAGAATCTATTGAATGCCTGATCGAAGCCGGAAAAACAAGGCTAAGGCCGGTAATGCTCACTGCTATCACCACAATTTTGGGACTGATACCACTCGCTGTTGGATTAAATATTGATTTCATTGGACTTTTCCAACGGTTTGATCCTGATATCTATTTTGGAGGAGACAATGCCATGTTCTGGGGGCCGCTTTCATGGACGATCATCTTCGGCCTTACTTTTGCAACCTTCCTTACCCTTGTGATTGTGCCGGCCACCTATCATGTGCTTTACACGGCCAAGCTGAAATTCTGGCCATCCAGACGTTCAAGTTAAAAGTCCTGAATAGCCCAATAAGCCTTTTCAAAATAGCACTTGAAAAGGCTTTTTGCTTTTAATACAATAAAAAATGCTTTACTTTTGGTTGTTAAACCAATAGAATTACTTGAGCAAGATTGTAAGGCATCAATTTATACTACGCAATATGCTGTGCGACTGCTGTCTGAAGGTGTTACAGCTGTTGGCCGAAAAACATGGTTTCGAAGTAGTGAAAGGCAAACTAGGAGAAGTTACTATAGAATTTGATACTGAACAGCTTACATTTCAAAATATCAATGAAATTTTTACAACAAATGGTTTTGAAATTATTGGTGATAAAGAAACCCATTTGATTGAAGACATAAAACGTGCTGTGATTGAATTAGTGCATCACTCTACCTACAACGCCATGGTGCGAAATTCTGATTTTATCGTTGGAAAATTTGGCATGAGTTATCAGCATATATCTTCAGTTTTTTCGCATCACGAAGGTATCACGCTCGAAAAATACATCATCCTGCAACGCATCGAAAAGGTAAAAGAACTTATTCAGTTGAATGAGTTTTCGCTGAGTGAGATCGCCTTTATGATGGGCTATAGCAGTGTGCAGTATCTATCAACCCAGTTTAAAAAAATTACTGGTTATTCTGTTACAGATTACAAAGCTTTGCCGGAAAAAGAAAGAAAAGGAGCTGGTTGATATTAAAATTTTATACATCAAAAAAATAATATCATAAGGCCCATTGTAGCGTGATGGCTTAGGTTTGCAAATTATTCAGTGCATTTACCAAAAAGTATTGTTATGAAGATCAAAAATAATATTGCTGTTAGCGACAACGGTTTTATATTTAATCCTGCTTCCGGCGAATCGTTTACCGTGAATCAGGTCGGGCTCGACATCTTGAATTTGCTTCGCAAGGGCGAGAAACAGGAAACTATTATACAACAGCTTTCAGAAAAATACCAGGCTGATAAAGCGGTGATCGAACGGGACCTAAGCGATTTTCAGGCCATGATAAAACAATACCACCTCATTCAAAATGAAGAATAACAAAAAGCTTACGATAGCTGTTACAGGCCTTAATGCCATCGACAGTCCGGGACCGGGTGTTTCAGTGATCAGAGGATTACTCGAAGCAAAAAGCTTTGATTGCAGGATTATTGGGCTGGCCTACGAATCGCTTGAACCTGGCATTTATATGCACGATTTGGTTGATAAAACCTACCATATTCCATACCCCTCTGCCGGAACTGAAGCCCTGTACAACCGCCTGATGTATATCCATGAAAAGGAAAAACTGGATTTGGTGATTCCAAACTTTGATGCTGAACTTTATTCTTTTATCAAGTTGGCTGGTAAACTTAAACAATCAGGTATTCACAGTTTTTTACCCACGCTGGAACAGTTTGAAGCCCGCCAAAAGGTAAACCTGCCCGAATTTGGCAAAAAATTCAACATCCATGTGCCACAAAGCAAAGCCGTTTATTCTTCCGCTGAGATTTTCAGCCTCGAACAGGAATATGGCTGGCCTTTGGTAATTAAAGGAAAATATTATGATGCCAGTTTGGTTTATAACAGCGATCAGGCTGCAACGGCTTTCAATAAAATCAGTGCCAGATGGGGCCTGCCCATCATTGTGCAGCAGTTTATCCACGGCACCGAATACAATGTAACCGGTCTGGGTGATGGCAATGGAAATACGATCGCTGCAGTGCCCATGCGCAAACAATACATTACTGACAAAGGTAAAGCCTGGGGCGGCATCACCATCACCGACCAAAAAGCCCTTGATCTTACTGCTCATTTCCTGAAATCAACCAAATGGCGCGGTGCCTTTGAGCTTGAGCTGATGAAAAACAAAGCCGGAGAATACTACCTGCTCGAAATAAATCCCCGCATCCCCGCCTGGATCTATCTGGCCGTTGGAGTAGGACAAAATATTCCGGAAGCACTCACAAAACTGGCACTCGACTGGCCAACAGAAGCATTTACATCTTACGAAGCAGGCAAAATGTTTATCCGATACGCCTGGGATATGATTGTGGATTTGAATGAATTTCAACAAATTTCAACACACGGAGAATTATAAAAACCAAATAAAATGACAGCAAAAGCAAGATATGAAAGGCCTTTGATTAAAAAACTGGAAAGCAATATGCCAAACAAATTTGGGTTGCGTACCGAATTTGAACCCCTGACACACATTGATGGTGTTTCGGTAGATTCTCTGATTGCGGATTACGGCTCTCCTGTTTTTGTTCTTTCCGAACAAAAAATCAGAAGCAAATTCAAAGCCGCCCGACAGGCTTTCGAAACACGTTATCCCAGGGTTCAGTTTGCCTGGTCATACAAAACCAATTACCTTTCAGCCGTTTGCAATGTGTTTCATCAGGAAGGAAGCTGGGCCGAAGTGGTATCAGGTTTTGAATACGACAAAGCTATCCGGCATGGGGTTGATGGCAGTTACATCATTTTCAACGGCCCCGACAAAACCGAGGAAGACCTGCGCAAAGCTATCACCAACAATTCGCTGATTCATATTGATCACCTCGACGAATTGTATATGATTCAGGATATCGCACGCGAAACAAAACAAAAACCAAAAGTGGCTATTCGTGTCAATATGGATACAGGCATCTATCCTATGTGGGATCGTTTTGGATTTAACTACGAAAATGGCCAGGCATGGGATGCCTTAAACAAAATTATGTTTTCAGGTTTACTCGAACTGGTGGGTTTGCATACACACATCGGAACTTTTATGCTTTCGCCTAATGCCTATGCCATCGCAGCTTCCAAACTGGCTAATCTGGCGCAACGTGTCCAGCAAAAATACAGTCACGAAATTAATTATATCGACATGGGCGGCGGATTCTCTTCGCGTAACACCCTCAAAGGAGCTTATCTGCCAGGCACAGATACTAATCCGTCCATTGATGAATTCGCTGAAGCCATCACTTCCGCCCTGATGAATAGCGAATACAGGCCCAAAACACCTCCATTGCTCATCCTCGAAACGGGTCGTGCCCTGATAGATGAGGCCGGCTATTTACTCGGCTCTGTGATTGCCAACAAAAGATTATCAGACGGAAGAAGGGCAACCATACTTGATGTGGGTGTAAACCTGCTTTTCACTTCCTTTTGGTATGACCATAAAATCACACCTGCTCAGGAATTTACATCCTACACCGAAGATACGGTGATTTACGGCCCGCTCTGCATGAATATCGATGTGGTGCGTGAAAATGTCAGTCTGCCCCTGCTCAACAAAGGTGACAAGGTGGTGATTCATTATGTTGGTGCCTACAATATGACTCAATGGATGCAATTTATTACCTTGCGACCTAATGTGGTGATGGTAGATTTGGATGGCAAACCTCATTTGATTCGAAAAAATGAATCCATCGATTCCATCGAAAATCTGGAAGAAATCCCTACTCATCTCAGTCATTTTGAGTTATGATAACAGAGAAATCCCGATTGATGTTTCCTCAGTTTGGCCAGGGAATTCTCAACAGCTATACGCAGATTTTCTTTGCCAAAAATAAGTGGATGGCATTGTTACTGATTGGCGTCAGTTTTGTTGATTTGAATGCCGGACTAAGTGGCTTGTTGGCTGTGTTGATCGCTAATACTGCTGCTTATCTGATCGGGCTGAACCGCGAACATATCATCAACGGGTTTTATGGTTTCAATCCACTATTGGTCGGACTTGGTTATGGTATCAGCTTTCAACCGGGAGTAAGTTTTTATATCATCCTGATATTTATAACTCTGTTGACCCTGTTTTCAAGCATTTTGCTTGCAGGCTTACTAAACAAATATGGTTTGCCTTATCTCAGTTTACCTTTTCTGATTGGTTTTTGGATAATAATGCTGACCAGCAGATCCATCGGTCAGTTAGAGCTTAGTGAGGGCGGCATTTATTTTTTAAACGAACTTTATCTGTTGGGCGGTTTTACATTGCTCGATCTTCATGATTGGTTCGATCAGCTATTATGGCCTGAAGTTTTTAAATTGTATTTCAGATCATTAGGTGCCTTGTTTTTTCAACCTTATTTGTTTATTGGGATAATAATTGCGCTGGGTTTGTTAATTTGGTCGCGCCTGGCACTAATGTTGTCATTTCTCGGTTTTGCCTGTGCTTATTTGTTTTATCTTGTCGTTGGGGCAAGCCTTAACGAACTTTCATACAGCTACATAGGATTCAATTTCATTCTTACTTCTATTGCTATCGGCGGTTTTTTTGTGATTCCTTCGGTTTATTCTTTTTTATGGGTAATCATTTCAATTCCATTGCTTGCCTTTTTGCAGATCACAGCCAGTAGTTTGCTTGCACCATTACAACTGAGCGTGCTGTCGCTTCCTTTCAATTTTGTGGTAATCAGTTTTTTATTTGTTTTTCGTTTCCGTGAAAGGTATTTCGACAAACCGGCTTTGGTTTATTTTCAGCAATTTCAGCCCGAAAAAAACCTCTACAGCACACTGATCAACAACCGGCGATTGGCTCATCTTGAGCGTATCCCGATGAAACTGCCATTTTGGGGGTTTTGGAAAGTAACACAAGCCTTTGATGGAAAACATACACATAAAGATGCCTGGCGGTTCGCCTGGGATTTTGAATTTGCGGACGAAAATGGAAAAACATACAAAAATGAAGGATTGTTGCCAACAGATTATTATTGCTTTGGCAAACCTGTGCTTGCACCGGCCAGCGGCTATGTGATGGAGATTATTGGCGAAGTGGATGATAATGCCATCGGCGACATGAATCTCAGACAAAACTGGGGCAACAGCATTGTAATCAACCACGGTGAAGGGCTTTTTTCGCAGCTCAGTCATCTGCAAAAAGGCAGTTTGCTGGTTCATAAAGGCCAATATGTTGAACAAGGAACACAACTGGCTAATTGCGGTAATTCGGGCCGTTCGCCCTATCCGCATCTGCATTTTCAATTTCAAACTTCAAGTGAAATTGGTGCACATACCCTGAGCTATCCTTTTGCTGCCTACCTTAGTAAAAATGAGGAACTGCACTTTCACAGTTCCGACCAGCCTAAGCTTAACGACTTGGTATGCAATCAGTTGGTTGATGATTCGCTCAACAGAGCTTTGCATTTTATTCCGGGCCAGACTTTAAAATTTGAAGTTTCTGATCATGAACTCATTAACTGGGAAGTGAAAACAGATATATTCAACCAATCTTATCTTGCCTGTGATCAAACCAAATCGAAAGCCTGGTTTGGGCGAAAAGACGATTTGTTCTACTTTACACGTTTTGAAGGCAACAAAAAAAGCCTGTTGTACGATTTTTATCTGGGTGCTTACCAATTGGTTACCGGAAATAATCCGGGCCTTACCATACAGGAACAATTTAGCCTGAGTGAGTTTCCATCAGTCGCATTACGCATTTTGCAAGACGTTATTGCTCCTTTCTACCGTTTTCTGACTATTCATTTTAAAGCCACACAGCTCAAAGCAAAACAAAGTATTGGCAACACCCCTATCCTTTTCAACACCCAGATTAGTTTTATTGCCTTCAACAAAACCTTATCCGAAAGAAGTTATCAAATTGCATTTGAAGCTGGCGAAATGAAACGTTTTGAAATAAAAAAAGAAAACCAACAATTGATATTAAATCGTGTTTAAGTTTTTTGTTATATCATTCTTCTGCTTGCTTTATGCAAATAACCCTATCCTTTCACAAACCAGGGATTTTGTGAGACAGGACAGTTTGTTATATGACAGTTTTGTACAAAATGATTGGGAGTTGGTTATTGCTCAGGGCAATCAAATGATTGATCAGGGTTTCGACTACTATTACTTACATATCCGAATGGGAATTGCAGCATACAACACAGCGCGTTATCTGCTGGCACGAAATCATTTGCAAAAGGCATTAAGCTTTTATGATAAAGATCCTGTAGCAAACAGCTATCTTTTTGGAACGTATCTCATGCTGAATCAAAAAAATGAAGCCGGAATAGTACGCACTAATTTGACTGAAAGTGCTAAGTTGTATTGGGAAATAAACAATCGTTTTAAAGTAGAAAGTATTAATATGGATGTTGGTCTGAAGTCGTTTAATCATCA
>ERZ795032.2566-NODE-2566-length-10209-cov-3.663778_pt1 | contig 10209 bp, 7 predicted proteins | sample MGYA00375124_ERZ795032 | MGnify/ENA primary metagenome ERZ795032 (study PRJEB30167, sample SAMN05720154) | activated sludge metagenome | isolation source: Anaerobic digester | place: China | collected 2015-12-16 ... | reverse complement strand
GGGGGAAGGCGACGGTGCATGAGCGCATTCCGCTTCAAACCCGAAGGGCAGCAGCTTCGTGCCAAAGCCCGGACAGTCCTGTGCCCCAGATGCGCACATCTTTCAACATCATCGGCTCCACCTGCAGCGGATCGTCCTCCAGCACGCAGAAATCGGCGCGCTTGCCACATTCGATACTGCCGATCTCGTGGTCGAGCTTGAGAGTATGCGCCGCGCCCAGCGTGATGGCATGCAGCGCTTGCGCAACGCTGATGCGCTCGCTGGCACCGAGCACACGCCCCTTGGGCGTGATGCGGTTGACAGCGCACCATGCCGTGAACAGCGGACCGAGAGGTGTGACGGGCGCATCGGAATGGATCGCCAGCGGCACGCCCGCGGCCAGCGCACTGCCGCACGCGTCCAGGCGCAACGCGCGATCAGGGCCGAGAATTGTTTCGAAATGTTGGTCGCCCCAATACCAGAGGTGATTGATAAACAGGTTGGCGCATAGCCCAAGGTTTGCCATGCGGCGAAACATCGGCGCATCGATCATTTGCCCATGGTGCAGGGTGTGGCGATGGTCGGGACGCGGTGCACGCGTCAGCACCCGCTCAATGGCATTGATCGCGGCTTCACTGGCCTCATCGCCGTTGACATGAGTATGGATCGACAAGCCCGCACGGTGGTTTCGAAGTCGGCCTCGTACTGTCCAGGCGCAGTGACCCAGATGCCATTAGGTGCGCCATTGAAGTAGCCCGGCCATCGCACCCTGCCGGTGAAGGCCTGCAATGAGCCGTCCAGCATCATTTTCACCAGTCCATAGCGCAACTTGTCGGTGTTGCGGCGTTTTAGCTCGAGTACGCGTTGCGTGCCCTGCGAGGCACCATGTGCCCCCTGAAACGCCTGAAACGCCGGCAGCAGGCGAAGGCCGACGGCGTCATCGGCCAAGACGTCCTCAAGCACCCTGCAGGTGTCGTCCGTGAGGGTGTTGGCCATATCAGTCGCGGTGGTCACGCCCTGCATACAGGCCAGTGCGGCAAAGGCTCGCACGCCTGAGGCACGCATCGGCGCCATCAGGCTGGCCCCCGCCGTGCGCAGGACGAGATACATCGCCGCTTCGCGCAATTCGCCGGTAGGCTGGCCGGCTAGCGGCCCGGATGCGAAGCGGACGATGCCCTCGGCTTCGGTGCCTGGGCCGATACCCGCCGCCTGCAGCATGGCGCTGTTCACGTTCATGACGTGGAGGTTGGCGTGAAGAATGACAATCGGGTTGGTGCGGCTGGCGCGATCAAGATGCTTGACCGTCATGCGCTCGCTGCCGAAATAGATCGGGTCAAAACCCCAGGCAAACAGCGGCTCCGTGGGGGCTTTGCCTTGTGCGTGCAGAGTCGCTGTAGCCGCATCCAGACGATCCACCACGGCGTCGAGCGTACGCAAGCCAGGCCAGAGCTTGCCACGCGGATCACGCCGGTCGAACCAACCCAGATGCGGCATGTCCCACATGCTGCCCTCGAGCAGATGGCAATGGGCTTCGATCAAGCCAGGCAGCAGAACCTTGTCGGCGAAGCGCTCATCGAGGGCGGCGCGACCCCAGGATTCGAGTTGCTCGCGCGCACCCACGCCTAAAATTCGCCCGTCGCACACGGCAACATGTGTGGCCTCGGGCTGCATCGGGTTCATCGTGATGATCTTGCGGGCACGATAAACCGTAATAGGCATCATGGTGACTTCCCTAAAGGATCGAGACGTTGGTCAGGCAATCAATCGACAAGTGGGATTGAATCATTCGCTGGGCGAAGTCCAATGCCCGGGGCGGGCAGCCGTGATCCGTCCATGCTCAGTCACCGCCTGTCCAGACACCAGAGTGGCGAGATAGCCACGCGATGTCTGCACCATGCGCGTACCTCCCTCGGGCAGATCATGCAAGATTTCGGGAAGCGGCAAGGCGAGCCGGTCAAGATCGACCAAGTTGATGTCTGCCTTCATTCCTGGGGCGATGACGCCTCGATCGCTGAGGCCCATATGCCTTGCATTGCGCCGACTCAGCATCTCCACGACCTGAGGCAATGCCAGCGTTGGGCCACGTCTCCGGTCACGCCCCCACAATCCCAGCATGGTGGTGGTCGTACTGGCGTCGCACAGGGTGCCAACATGCGCCCCTCCATCACCTAAACCCAGTAAAACCTGAGGATGCAGCAAAGTTTCGCGGACGCGGTCAAGTGAACCCTCCAAGTAATTATGAATCGGGAAATACACCAAGTTCGAGCCGTCGCCAGACGCCAGATAGTCATACATCCACGCCAGTGCGTTACCTTGGCCCGCTTTGGCTTGAGCGCCAAAGGATTGTGAGACATCAGGCTCGTAGTCAATGTTGCCACTGGCGTCGAGTTGCAGCGGAAACAGGGAGAACGCGATGGTCTCGAAGTTCGCAATGACGAAATCGGCCAGTGGCGGCACCGATGAACCGGGTACCGACAGCAACACCGGTTTTTCGGCGAGGATGCGTTCACGGGTTCCCGGTTGGCGCATGAGCCGCGCACGTTCCTGCGGTGGCAGGTGGGCAATGGCGCGATAGCTCGGATAGGCCGAAAACACATTGAGCGTGGTATCCAGTCCATTGATGACCCCGACTCCGCGCGGCGAGGCCTGCAAGCGGATCACAATGCCTTTTGCCAAACTCTTCAAGGCTGCATCGCCCAACCACGTTGACTGATTCGGTGCGTTGACCCGGTCCATCCATGTGACCGAAAGCGGCCGCCCAGCTTGCTGCGCCATGGCCTCCAGTTTGGCGTATTCCTCGTCGAATCGCTGCTCCTCATCCTGTGGAGCACCGCGAGAGCTGGCAAAATCGCTGACGCATTGAAGCACACGATACGGCAGACCGTGCAACACCGACGCCAGCGCACAAAGCTCAGTGGCTGATACCTCGAACCCGGGAGTCATCTGCCCTTTGGCGGTGCGGTGAATTTCCGTACTGCCTATGGACAGGCCCGCCGCGCCATCCAGCAGTGCCTGACGCAACAGAACCTGCATTGCGGCAATGTCATGCACATTTGCAGCTTCACCGCGCGCCGCGCGCTCGCCCATGACATACAGGCGCAGGCAATCATGCGGCACCAAAGTCATGAAATCCAGCGCATGCGGCTGGGCGTCGAGCGCACGGCCGTATTCACCAAAGCGCTCCCAGTTCCAGCGGATGCCTTCGCTCAAGGCCGAACCCGGAATTTCTTCGACGCCTTCCATTAGGTCGATCAGCACATCATGGTCGCCTGGGCGAACCGGAGCGAAGCCCACGCCGCAGTTGCCCATGACCAGCGTGGTGACACCGTGATAGATGCTGGGAGTGAAAGTTTCGTCCCATGAGGCTTGGCCGTCATAGTGGGTGTGGATGTCGATAAAGCCTGGCATCACATGTGCGCCATCGGCATCGTGGGTCCGGCGCGCAGCTTCGCTCAGGCGGCCCACCTCGACGATTTTGCCGTCGCGAATGCCGATGTCAGCGGTGTAGGGTTCGCAGCCAGTGCCGTCAACCACAGTTCCACCGCGAATCAGGGTATCGAGCATGGCATCACTCCTTCTTGAGTTGCAGGGCAATGAGATGGTCTTTCAGGTCAGTGCCTGATGCTGCAGCGCCGCTTCGCGCTCCTGCAAGGCGCGCCACTGTACTTTGCCAGTCCCCGACTTGGGCAGCGTGTCGACGAACTCGACAATGCGCGGGCTTTTGTAGGCGGCCATGTGCGCGTGCGACCAATCGACAATGTTTTGTTCGCTCACGCGGCCGCGCGCCTCGGGCTTCAGCACGACATAAGCCTTCACCGTCTCGCCGCGGTGGGCATCTTTCGCTGCCACCACACAGGCCTCGGCAATATCCGGGTGCTGGTACATCAGCATCTCGACCTCAGCCGGCCACACTTTGAAGCCCGACGCATTGATCATGCGCTTGAGTCTGTCGACCATGAAGAAATAGCCCTCTTCGTCCACCCGCCCGAGGTCGCCGGTGCGCAGGAAGCGTTTGCCGTCGATTGTCATGAACGCATCTTCGGTCGCCCTGTCTTGCTTCCAGTAGCCCCGCATCACCTGCGGCCCATGCACGATGATTTCGCCGACCTCGCCCTGCGGAAGTTCCTGCAGGGTTTGAGGGTCGATGATGCGGGCGTCCACGTCGAAAATCGGGATGCCAAGGCATTGCTTCTTTGGTCGATGCAGCGGATTCACATGGGTCGGCGCCATGGTTTCGGTCATGCCATAGCCTTCGATATACGTAATGCCGCACAGGTCCTGCAACTTCTGCGCCACTGCTTCAGGCATGGCTGCGCCACCGCCGCTCATATTCCAGACGCTGGAAAGGTCGTACTCGGCAATGCGCGGGTTCATCAGAAAATCGACCACCATGGCCGCAATCGCCTGCCAGGTGCCCACCTTGTAGCGCTGCACGCATTCGGCCGCAGCCTCGCGGTCCCAGCGCGGCAGCAGCACCAGGGTGTTGCCGTTGTAGAGCGAGCCATTCATGCCGCCCTGCATGCCGGTGACGTGAAAGAAGGGCAGCACTGCAAGCCCCACCGAGTCTTTGGGCATGCGCAACCAATCCACACCACCGGCCACCGTGCTCATCACGCTGCGATGGGTGTGCATGCAGCCCTTGGGTTTGCCCGTCGTGCCGGATGTGTAGGGCATGACGCAGAGGTCATCCGGGCTGGTGTTGAGCGGCGCTGGAACGCGCTGTCGCTCCAGCATGTCGGCCCAAAGCGTCACTCCGGGTTCAGAGACATTTTCACGTGGCGCCGAAGCAAATGGCGGCACGGTAATGCTCGGTGCGCTGGAGATGTAGTCGCTGTATGCGGCGACGATGATCTGGCTCAGGCCCTTGCCCAGCAGCGGCCGCATTTGCGCAAATAGTTCCTGGCCGACGAAGGCCACTGTCGAACCGCTGTCCTCAACATAGTGGGCCAATTCCTGAGTCAGATTCATCGGATTGATGGGCACAACCACCGCACCAGCACGCAGAATTCCGTAGTAGGCCAGCACGAATTGCGGACTGTTCTGCATATCGAGCAACACGCGGTCGCCTTTCACGACGCCGCAGTCCTGCTGCAGGAAACCGGCAATCCACTCGGCCTGACGCTTGAACTCGCCGAAGCTCAAGGCCTTGTCGTAAAAGATCAGATAGGGCTTGTCGGGATATCTCGCCGCCGACACTTCGGCGTTGTAAAAGAGGTTGGTGTTTGGAATGGTGAGGTGATGTGGCAATCCCTTGGGCCAGACATCAAAGTGGCGAGTGTTCATGACTTGTCTCCGGGATGATTCGAGTTAGGGTCGACTTGCAAAGTCTGCAGGAACCGCTCAATCGCCGCATTGACCGACGCTGCATGTGTCAGGTTGCTGGCATGCCCGGCCCCGGCGATGATGTCCAGGCGTGAGCCTGCCAGGCGTTTCTGCATATCCACAGCGCGGTCTAGCGTAATGGCGATATCAGCATCGCCGTGAATGACCAGCGCGGGAATTCGGATGTCTGCAAGCTTTGCAGAAATATCGTCTCGGTTGACAAGGGCCTGAAAAGAAGCCAGCAGGTTGTGCGGCGTCCAGGTGCGCCATTTGGCTTTCCACACCGCTGCTTGTGGCGCACCAGCCCCAAGGATGATGTCAGCGATGGTGTCGGCAATGGCGTCGGGCAATCCCTGTGCGGTCCAGATGTCGATCATCTGCTTGTAGCCCGGCGTCTTACTTGGGTCTTCCTGTTGCGCCTGGGTGTCAATCAAAATAAGCCCGCGCACCAGCTCGGGGTGGGTGAGCGCCAGGCGCAAGGACAAGTAGCCGCCTTGGCTCATGCCGGCAAACACGGCGCGCTTGATCCCCAGATGCTGCATCAGCGCGGCAAGATCATTGGCCGAGTCGTAGTAGCTGAACGGGGCGATGCGGTCAGTTGCGGTTTGGCCATGGCCGCGTTCATCCCAACAGACACAGCGATAGTGCTGGCGAAAATATTCAACTTGCGGATCGAACATCGTCGCATCCATCAACAAGCCATGCGAGAACACGAGGGCGGGGCCGCTGCCGCCGCTGTCCTCGTAATGAATGCGCTGGTTATTGACTTTGGCAAATGGCATTTTGATCTCCAGTTGCGCCTGTTATTAAAGCCGCTGATTGCTGGCGCTCGTCACCTTGTGGGCAATTCGCGCTTGGGCCGATAGCGTTCCAGTTCCAGTCGCGCGATCTGGTCGCGATGCACCTCGTCCGGGCCATCGGCAAAGCGCAAGGTGCGGGCGTTGGCATAGGCGTAAGCCAGACCGAAGTCGTCGCTCACGCCCCCGCCGCCATGGACCTGCATGGCCCAGTCGATCACCTGGCAGGCCATATTGGGGGCGACCACCTTGATCATGGCGATGTCCTTGCGCGCGGCTTTGTTGCCTTGGCGGCCCATCTTGTCCGCTGCGTTGAACACCAGAAGCCGGGCCTGATCGATGAGAATGCGGGCGTTGGCGATGCGCTCGCGTGTCACGCCCTGATCGGCAACTGGGCGGCCAAAGGCAGTGCGGGTGACGGCGCGTTGGCACATGGACTCCAGCGCCCGCTCCGCCAGGCCGATGAGGCGCATGCAGTGATGGATGCGCCCTGGCCCAAGCCGCCCCTGCGCAATCTCGAACCCCCTGCCCTCCCCCAGCAGCATATTGGCGGCGGGCACGCGCACATCGGTGAACGTAATTTCGGCATGCCCATGCGGTGCGTCGTCGTAGCCGAACACCGGCAGATGACGCAGCACCTGCACGCCGGGCGTGTCCATCGGCACCAGAATCATCGATTGCTGCCGATAGCGGTCCGGGTTGTCGGCATCGGTCTTGCCCATGAAGATGAGAATTTTGCAGCGCGGGTCGTTGGCCCCCGACGTCCACCATTTTCGGCCGTTGATGACGTAATGCTCGCCCTCGCGGCGGATACTGGCCTGGATATTGGTGGCATCGCTCGATGCCACAGCGGGTTCGGTCATGGCAAAGCCAGAGCGGATGTCGCCGCGCAGCAAAGGCTCCAGCCACTGCATCTTTTGCTGCGGTGTGCCGTAGCGCTCCAGCACTTCCATATTGCCTGTATCGGGCGCCGAGCAGTTAAACGCCTCGGGAGCGATGTGCGAGCGGCCCATGATTTCGCACAATGGGGCGTATTCCAAATTGCTCAAACCGGCGCCACGCTCGGATTCGGGCAGAAACAAATTCCACAAACCGGCCTTGCGTGCCTCGGCCTTGAGCTCCTCGATCACCCGCGTGGGCTGCCAGGCATTTCCGGCCTTGCGGTTGGCTTCGACTTCAGCCGCGAAGCGCGCTTCATTGGGATAGATGTGCGCGTCCATGAAGGCGCTTACGCGCTCTTGCAGAGCGCGGACTTTTTCGCTGTGATTGAATTCCATTCGGATTCCTCGATGGTTGGGTGGTGAAGTCGGCAGGGGATCAATGCCCGAAGACGCGTTCGACCTGCGCCCAGGCCGCTTCAGCTAGCGGACGAGCGCGGCGACCGGCCTCAAGCGCCTGCGCGCTGGAAGCATTGCCCTGCAATGCACGTGCCATGACCCCTTGCAATATGGCGGCGAGGCGGAACAGATTGAAGGCGGCGTAGAACTCCCAGTCACCCGCTGCGACGGGCTCGCGGCCCGTGCGCCTGCAATACTGCGCAACGTAGTCGGCCTCGCTTGGAATGCCGAGGGCCTTCAGATCGCCCCCGACCAGGCCGCGAAACTGCCCCGGCTCAAGCCGCCATGCCATGCAGTGGTAGGCAAAATCGGCCAGCGGGTGGCCCAGGGTCGACAGCTCCCAGTCGAGCACCGCCAGAATACGCGGCTCGGTGGGGTGGAAGACAACGTTGTCCAGCCGGTAGTCGCCATGCACGATCGCTGTCTCTTCCCCTTGCGGAATGTGCTGCGGCAGCCAGTCGATGAGCTGATCCATCGCAGCGATCGGCTCGGTTTCGCTGGCGCGGTATTGCTGCGTCCAGCGCGATATCTGTCGGGCGATGTATTGGCCCGGCTTGCCATAGTCGGCCAGGCCAAGTGCGGCGTAGTCGACGCGGTGCAGCGCCGCGATGACCCGATTCATCTCGTCGAAAATCGCGGTGCGCTCGTCGCGCTGCATGCCGGGCAGCAGCGGATTCCACAGAATCCGGCCTTCGACGAAGTCCATGATGTAGAACGACGTGCCGATGACGCTCTCATCCATGCAAAGTACACGCATCTGCGGAACTGGCACGTCGCTTTCGCCAAGTGACTGCATGACGCGAAATTCGCGGTCCATCGCATGGGCCGAGGGCAGCAGCTTGCCCGGTGGCTTGCGCCGCAGCACATAACGCTGCCCATCGACTGCGGTGAGTAAATATGTTGGGTTGGACTGGCCCCCTTTGAACTGCGCCACCTGCCACGGCCCTTTTGCCTGCGGCAGGTGCTTGCGCAGATAGTCGGCCAGCGCCGCCTCGTCAAAGGCCAGTGCCGGAGCGACGTCGCGAGTGTCGGCTTGCATGGAGCGTCCTATTGTCGAATCGGTCGAATCGGTCGAATCAGCCGGATTAGTCAGACCAGCTTGACCAGTTGCTTGCCGAAATTGCGCCCCTTGAGCATGCCGATGAAGGCCTCGGGCGCATTTTCAAGTCCGTGGGCGATGCTTTCGCGGTAGTGCAGTTTGCCCGCCGCCACCATGCCGCCAAGTTCACGCAGCGCCACCGGCCATTGCTCCATGTGCTCCGAGACGATGAAGCCTTGCAGCTTCAGGCGGTTGATCAGCACTGTGCGCACGTTTTTCATGCAGTAGGGGTCGGTTGTGTTGTAGTCGGCGATCATGCCGCACAGGGCGATCCGAGCAAAGGCGTTGGTGCGCGCCAGCAGCGCGTCGAAAATTTCGCCCCCCACGTTCTCAAACAAGCAGTCAACACCCCTGGGCAAGGCGGCTTTCAAGTCGTCTTTGAGTTTGCCCGCCTTGTAGTCCACACAGGCGTCGAAGCCCAGTTCTTCCACCACATAGCGGCATTTCTCCGCACCGCCGGCCACGCCAACCGCACGGCAGCCCTTGGCTTTGGCAAGTTGGCCCACCACGCTGCCCACCGCGCCTGAAGCCGCTGTCACCACCACCGTTTCGCCCGTTTTGGGTTCGCAGATGGCGTTCAGCCCGTACCAGGCCGTGACGCCTGGCATGCCCACCGGGCCAAGGTATGCGGCCAGCGGCACGTGCGTGGTGTCCACTTTTTGCAGCATGCGCCCCGGGGCCACTCCATACAACTGCCAACCCAGCATGCCGACCACTTGGTCACCCGGCTTGAAATGAGGGTCGCGTGAAACCACGACTTCACCCGCCGTACCGCCCACCATCACCGCACCAAGTGCCACTGGTTCGGCATAGGACTTGGCGTCCGACATGCGGCCGCGCATATACGGATCGAGCGAGAGCCAGTGGTTGCGCACCAGGACCTCGCCTTCGCCCGGCTCTGGAATGGGTCCTTGTTCAAGCCGGAAATGGCGTGCTTCGACCCAACCCTCCGGGCGCCCGGCGAGCAGTATTTGTTGGTTTTGATCGGTCATGGCAGTTCTCCTGAAAAGTTGTTGCGCGATGCGGCCGCGGCGGGCGAACTCCCGGTTCAGATCGCGCTCGAACCGCCGTCCACCGCGAGGCACTGGCCGGTGATATGGCGTGATGCTTCACTGGCGAAAAAGACCGCCGCGCCCATCAGGTCCTGCTCGCCACCGAGACGTGCCAGCGGGGTTTTCTCAATCACCTGATCGCGCATCGCGTCAAGCAAGCCGGCAGTCATTTTGGACGGAAAGAAGCCGGGCAGAATCGCGTTGACGCGAATGCCGTGCTGCCCCCATTCCGCCGCCAGTGCGCGGGTGAAGTTCACCACCGCACCCTTTGAGGTGTTGTAGGCGATGGTGCGCATGGGCGGCGGGTTGCCGCGCAGCCCCGCGATGGAAGCGATGTTGATGATGCTGCCTCGCCTCGCCGGAATCATGCAGTGCTTGCCGACTTCGCGGCTCAAGAAGAACACCGCGTCGACGTTCAGCCGCATGACCTTGTCCCAGGCTTCGTCCGGGTAGTCCTCCGCCGGGGCGCCCCAGGTCGCGCCGGCGTTGTTGACCAGGATATCGATTCCACCCAGCGCCGTACGCACGCTTTGTACCAGCGGGGCGATGACCTCGCGCTGTGACAAATCCGCGGGAAAAATCTGCGCGTCAATTCCAAGCCCACGCAAGTGTTTCTGTGCCTG
>ERZ795032.2565-NODE-2565-length-10211-cov-6.541453_pt1 | contig 10211 bp, 9 predicted proteins | sample MGYA00375124_ERZ795032 | MGnify/ENA primary metagenome ERZ795032 (study PRJEB30167, sample SAMN05720154) | activated sludge metagenome | isolation source: Anaerobic digester | place: China | collected 2015-12-16 ... | reverse complement strand
CTGGGACAAGAAGAACCGGCTGCTCTCCTGCATCGACAAGGCGAGCAGTATCCTCGGGTACACCCCCAGGACTGAGTTCAGAGAGGGTCTTGAGCAGACATACCAGTGGTTCGTGGAGAACCGGCGTAATATCGAGAGAAGTGCGGAGTTTCTGCACCGGCGGGGAGAACTGGACCAGCGGCCTCGTGAACAGGCTCAACATACTGACCGGGAACGAGGAACGGCGAGACCAGGACTGGAGAGATCTGCTGCTCTCCTGCACCAGCAGGACGAGCAGTATCCGCGAGTACACTCTCCAGACCGAATTTAGAGAGGGGGTTTGAGCGGACCCCTGTATTTTGTGAAAAATTGGCGTAATCTCGGGGAAATGCAGGGAGATAGGAAAAATTATGCGAATTCTTGTCGTTCAGGAATCAGATTGGACGGAGGTCGGCCCGCACCAGAGTCACCACCTCATGGAGCGGCTCTCCCTGCGGGGCCACGAGATCCATGTCATCGACTTTGAGATCCGGTGGAGAACTCATAAGAACTATGCCTTCTTCTCCCGGCGAAAGGTGATCAACAACTACCATAAGGCCATAGAAGGCGGGAACATCACCGTCATCCGCCCCGCGTTCATCCGTGCCCCTCTCCTCGACTACGCTTCCCTTCTCGTCTCGCACAGGGAGGAGATCGAGAAACAGGTTCGGGAGTTCCACCCTGATGTCATCGTGGGGTTCGGCATCCTGAACGCCAGCATGGCCATCAGTATTGCTAAAAAGCACGGGATCCCCTTCTTCTACTACATCATCGACGAACTCCACCGGCTTCTCCCGGAAAAGCCTTTCCAGGCTGTTGCCCGCGTTGTGGAGTCCCGGAACATGGAGGCGGCCGATATGGTCATCTCGATCAATGAGGGCCTCCGGGAGTATACCATCCAGATGGGAGCGGACCCGGAGAAGACGGAAGTCATCCGTGCGGGCGTGGACCTTGAGGCCTTCAATCCTGACGACCGAGAGGCGATCCGGGCAAAGTACGGCATCCAGGATGACGAGACCGTCCTCTTCTTCATGGGGTGGCTCTACGAGTTTTCCGGCCTCAAGGAAGTCACTCTGGCTCTCGCAAAGAACCTGGATTCAAAGATAAAACTCCTGATCCTCGGAAAAGGCGATCTCTGGGACATTCTCCAGACGATCCGCCGCGACCATGGGCTGGAGGATAGGATCATCATGGAACCCTGGGTGCCCTATCCGGAGGTTCCGAAGTACATCATGGCTGCTGATATCTGCATTCTCCCCGCCTACAGAAACGAGATCATGATGAACATCGTCCCGATAAAGATGTACGAGTACATGGCTGCAGGAAAGCCAGTCCTTGCCACGAGCCTCCCCGGGCTTATGAAGGAGTTCGGCGAGACGAACGGGGTTCTCTATGCGGAGTCGTCTGATGCGGTCCTCAACAGGGCGATGGAACTCATCGAGACAGGGGAGATCGGGCCAGAGGGGAAGAGAGCGAGGAATTTCGTTAAGTCGCTGAACTGGGACGAGTTGACTGATGTCTTCCAGCAGACGCTGAGCCGGGGGGTGCCAGGTGAGTGAGTTTGAGGGTGTTTTGGCCGGTGTTTTTGAGGAGAATGTCACTCTCCGGGAAGAAATCTTTCATACCCTTGCCGGGGACGGGATCCTCGCGAGGGGGCCGAGTTCTTCGAGGAGTGGGGATACACCCGGGGGCTGGGCACCATGGGTTGTAGTTTGGTGGGAAGGTGATCGTGAGGTGAATGGCTCCCACCAGGATATCCGTATCTCTCCAGCGGAAACCTATTGCGCCGCCTATACGGGTTCAACAAAGATGAAATTATTTAGTGGTGTTATTTAAATGACCGATTACGCAGCGTATGTCTCGCAGATTTCTGATTTGGAACAGGATATCCGCAAAAGTTTGGATTTCGTCGGCTGGACAGATGCCGTTCGCTCCGATTCCAGAGTCTTCGTCAAGCCGAATTTTACTTATCCCTATTACAAGGAAGGCGTCACAACAAGTCCCGAGATCCTTCGAGCTCTCTGTGGTATTTTGAGGGATCGTTGCGACCAGGTGGTTATAGGGGAATCCGATGGGGGAAACCGCTCATATAAAGCAGATGAGGCATTTAAGGGCCATGGTGTGGATAAGATCTGCCGGGATATTGGAGTGGAACAGGTCAACCTCTCTACTCTCCCTGCTCAATATGTCGAGGATACGATACAGGGCAAGAAAGTCAAGGTTCAGGTTCCAAACATCCTTCTGGATGATATCGACTGTTTTGTGTCCCTACCAGTCCTTAAGGTCCATGTGATGACGACGATCACCCTGAGCATGAAAAACCTCTGGGGCTGCTATCCAGATACGATGAGAGGTCTTCATCACACTGATCTTGATCGTAAATTGACTCTACTAACCAAGGTCATAAACCCCCGATTGGTGGTTGTCGACGGAACCTATGGCCTAGATGGACATGGTCCGATGTACGGGACTGCGAAGAGGCTCGATCTCCTTCTCACTTCAAATAACCCTGTTGTCGCCGATGCGCTTGGTACTCGGCTTATGGGTTTTGATCCGCGGGACATCGACCATATTGTTCGTGCGGAACGTGAAGGACTGGGCATCACCGATCTGACAAAAGTGAACTTGAATGATGACTGGAAACAATATCAGCAAGATTTCACTGTCAAAAAAACATTCGTTGATCATCTTTCCGGTCTCCTCTTTAAGAGTGATTTCCTGGCGAAGCTTGTCATGGCTTCACCACTCTCGCCGCCCATTTATAAAGTGGCTGCGTTGTTGCGGAACTCCCATGAACAGGACGTAGTATCGGACTTAAAGAGGGTATCTCGGTGAGAATTCTCTTGCGGCACATCTCCGAGGTGGATTCAGATTTGGTGAGGTTTTATAGATGAAGATATTACAGGTTATCCCTTTTTTCACCCCTGTACTCGGCGGATCCGTCACGGTACCCTATCACCTATCACGCTGGCTTGCCAAAGCAGGGCATGAAGTTACCATCATAACCACTGATTACAAGTACGACCCGGACTACGCCCAATCCCTCGAAGATGTCGAGGTGATACCGTTCAGGCGTGTTGCTGAACTGGGATTGTTCCTCTACTCCCCTGAGATGAAAGCATGGTTAAGATCAAATATCTCGAAGTATGATATCGTCCACCTGCATAACTTCAGGGCCTACCAGAATAATATCGTCTGTAAGTGTGCAAGGGATTTTGATGTCCCGTATATAGTTCAACCTCATGGATCATTACCTCGAATAGTTGAGAAAGAGGGTTTAAAAAAACTCTATGATATTGTCTGGGGCAATAATATCCTGAGATACGCCTCCAAGGTTGTCGCAGTCTCCGGGAACGAAGTCGAACAATTCAGGCAGGCTGGCATCCCTGATGAGAAGATAGCCATGATCCCGAACGCGGTCAACTATATTTCGCCTAAATCTCTCCCACCTGTCGGGCAGTTCAGGAAGCAATATGGCATTCGTGAAAAGCACGTCATCCTGTATGCAGGGCGAGCTCACAAGAGGAAAGGTATTGACTTCCTCATACATGCATTCAACTCGTTTGTTCGGTCATGGATAGAGGATGACGTCGCCCTGGTCATCGTCGGCCCGGACGATGGCTATCGATCAGTTCTTGAGGATCTCGTGGAGCAACTCGGGCTTTCGGATAAGGTAAAGTTCATTGGGTTCATTCCCTCCCTTGCAGCAGCTTACCAGGATGCTGATGTACTTGTCTACCCCTCGGTCTACGAGATCTTCGGCCTTGTCCCCTTTGAGGCCTTGCTCTGCGGCACTCCCGTGATCGTGACCGATGACTGCGGATGCGGCGAGATCATCAAAGAGGCGGAGTGCGGTTATCTCGTCCACTACGGGGATATGGCCGGCCTTGGTGAGGCCCTCAAGTTCGCGCTGGAGCACCCGGACGTTAATAAGAGGATGGTTGAGGCAGGGAGGCGGTATATTGAGGAGCACCTTGCGTGGGAGAGTGTTGTGAAACAGGTGGAGGAGATGTATGAGGGTTGCATTTGTCACGTTTGAGTATCCGCCGAGGATCGAGGGGGGGGCGGGTATTTATGCGGCAAGTTTGGCAAAAGAATTGGTAAATATTGGTCATGAGGTTCATGTTTTGACCCCATGTTCAACTGGGAGTGTCAGAGAAGAGGTTATTGATGGGGTGTATGTACACAGAGTAGACGTTATCGATAAACCATATTTGTTAGCGCTTTCTTTTTGGATAAATTTAAGAGGGGCACTTAATAGCCTTAGTAGACAACTGAAGGGGGTTGATATTCTTCATGGCAACAACCTTACCAATTTGTTGATATTCCAAAAAACAATACCTCAAATTGTTACAATTCACAGTCTCTCATCTTTAAGCATCAATGCAGAGAAACCAAGCGTCTTCAAAAGATTGCTTGACAAGGGGGAAAATAATTACTTCTTCAAAAGTCTTGAGCGTTCTATACTAAATAGGAGCGATATAATTATCGCAAATAGCCTATATACCGAAAAAGCAATATATGCTGATGAGAAATTTTCGGTGAAAGAACCTAAAGTTTTTGTTATACCAAATGGCCCCTCTATGAAAATAATCGATCCTCTACAGAGAGATGAGGAGCTCACGATTCGAGAGAAGTTAAATCTTGGTAACTGCCCCATAATACTGTTCGTCGGGCGACTTGTGCCAAGAAAAGGGTTGCACTTCTTAATCCAGGCCATGAAAAATTTGAATGAGGGTGGAATCCGAGCGAAACTTATAGCAGTAGGTGACGGATCAGATAGATTTAACTACGTTAACCTAGTGAATGAACTGAATTTGAATAACCAGGTGATATTTACAGGGTACGTAGATGAAAATCTTTTAAAAAAAATATATTCGCTTAGTGACATAGTAGCAATACCTTCAATAAATGAACCATTTGGAATTGTAGCACTCGATGCCATGTTGGCGGGAAAACCGATAGTCGCTTTTGATAGTGGAGCATTGCCTGAGATTCTTGAAGATAATGTGAATGGCATGTTGGTAAGGCCAGAAGACCCAATAGCTTTTTCAGAAGCGTTATCAAAGTATTTGTCAGACCCTGAATTAGCGCAAAAGGTGGGCAAAAAAAACTCAGAAGTGGTTCTCAGCAAATATTCTTGGAGAAAATATGCAGAAGAACTGGATCGGGTTTATAATTTCGCCATTACCGAACACAGAGATGAATGAAAATGGGTATATTTACTATTCACGACGATAAACTCGTAGACCTTCAAATCCATGAAAGGATCGACGTAATTGTTAGTTCCATCACAAAAAATGTTCCACAGCTCGATTCTCTTATTCTTACTGGAGGGTTTGGAAAAGGGGAAGGAAGCGTTGTTATTACAGACGGTAAAGTTAGACCTCTCAGAGACTTCGACTTTGTCATAGTGTCTAATAAGAAAGTATCTCATGATCATATTCAAAATATCAAGGAATTATTAGACCAAGATTCGCAGGGCGATAACTATAGATACAATAAAGAATTTTCAATAGATATTTCCACAACCTCGTTAGACAATATAAATATCTTCCCTGATGTAATGACCTACGACCTCAAAAATAGCAAAGTTGTTTATGGAGAAGATATACGGAAACAGATACGCTGGAATGCAAAAGACATCCCGCTCCGGAGCGGGGCAAGACTCTTATTTCAGAAGTCAACTGCATTAATTGGCGTGCTCTCAAGTAATTATCTTTCGGATGGAATCCCAGAATCACTAAAAGAGACCTTCATGCGTGAGGTTTCAAAGGTGTATATCGAAATAGGATCCGTTCTATGTATTCTTATCGGGCGGTACGAATCTCATTGCTCCATTCGAGCAAATATTTTAAACAGCACATATAAAATGTCATTCCCTGAATTATTTGCTCAAATACCCACGTTGAGTGACAAGATTAGTAAAGCCACCCAACACAAATTGAATCCTTCGTTATCAATATATGGACGTTACGATCCTATTTCATACTGGTTCGAAACACGGGATGACTTAGGTGAAGTAATGAAATACTTCTTTAGAATATACTGTGGTTTCTCTTTCGATAACTGGTTAAATTTCTCCCGAAACATTAAGCAATGTCACTCACGCAAATACTTCCCCCCCTTGATCAAAAATTACCTGGAATATAATCATTTTCCGAACCCAGACACGTTAGTGTCCATATTGAATGTCTTATTTAACATTAATGAGAATTTAAAGTATATGCAATCAATATCTCGCGAACCACACTTGAAGTATGATCTCTCCAAGTTGCTCTCTGTTTCTGCACCCGCAATTAGGCTATATTCTATTTGTCCTCTACTGTTATTTTCCATCGATAAAGATGGTAGTTTTGATGAGAATTACTTGGATGAAGCAATCGAGAGTACATATTTTATATATACCCAAAACAACCCCATTTGTAATAAATGGGAAATGGCAAGGCTAATGACTCTAGAAATGCTACAGAAGATTTCCATGTGGTGAAGATGAATGAAGTCCTCAAAAAAAGTTATTGTAATGTTTATCGATGCTTTTTCTTCAAATTACTTGAAGAATGAATTATGTCCAGCACTTTATGCATTATCTGAGAAATACCAGTGTTATGATATCGATCCTATGTTTGCATTCCAGGGCATTGGAGCAACGATATACACAGGCACTTGGCCAAACACAACTAAAATATGGGCCGAATATGTACGAGGTGATGATGAGTTTCTATGTGAACGACCTTTTTTGCAAGAAATCCTCACGTTTGTCGATTCCATCCCAAATGATAGAATAAACTGGGATGTTCGATATGTACTGCTTAAATTGTTCGGCAAAGAATACATAGGAACTCCAAATGCAATCCCCGCAAAACAACTCAGGTATTTTAAAACATGTCTGCAAAAAGCATATACGAGAGAAAACTGTATTTCTGCTACCTTAAAAACATTATTTGACGTTGCTCGTGAAAACGAAATTAGTTATAACTTCATCCACCCCCCAACCCAGCTAGAGCATCGAGCTATAGATACAACAATAAAAAGCATATATGATGGGATTATGCCCGATCTCACTATATTACATTTGGGTTCCCTAGATCTTATCGGGCATAATTACGGTCCGAACACTGAAGAAATGAGGGAGGGAATAAAAAAAATAGATGATGCCGTGGGCAACATTACTCAAGCAATTAATGAGTCAGCAAACGGCATTCAATTGGTCATATTCTCTGACCACGGCATGTCTCCTGTTCTTGAATACCTAAATATTCTGGAGATCGTGAATGATTTATCGGTATCAATTGGCGACGATTACTTCATGTTTCTAGACTCAACAATGGCACGATTCTGGTTCCGCAACTCAGACGCAAAAAAAGAGATTATAAATGCACTTTCCAAGTGTAAACAGGGGCATATACTCGAACCGGGTGAGTGTGCTAAACACCATATTGACAACTTAAATGGAGAACATGGTGAGATTATTTATGCAGTGGATGATGGAGTGGCAATCTATCCGGACTATTTCAGGAGGCATGATCCCCCAAAGGGTATGCATGGCTATGCAAGCCCGGATGATAATCCCATAATGATTCTTTGTTCAGAGGGAACAGTCCCTCGGTCGCACATATCATTAGATCCCACAAAGCCGTTGGAAATGGTTGACATTATGCCAATCATTTTAGATCTATTGAATTGCCCTATTCCTGAGAGCTGTGAGAGCAAATTGTTAGGACATCCGTATGAGTAAATTCTGTTTTTTTTTTATTTTCGGTGTATTGCCTGAATTTTAGTACAATGTTAATAGTCGTACTCTACAATCTATAAATGAGAAGGGGAACGGTGCAAAAATCTATTTGATAATCATAGCAGAATATTTAGTTGTCCCGAACGTCTTTTAGGTGTTATAATATGGAGAGGAATATTAAAAAAAGTGCGCAGGATGTACTTTCGAGAAAAAGTACAAAGATTCAAGCTATATTGCTATGCTGTATGTACACCCTCTGGATTGTAACAACATGGCCGCAGACCCTCTCTTATGATCGACTATGTATGGACTCTTATGGAACACTTCAGTGTGTTTCTCCTTTTTTTTGGGTTATTTTAGTCGTTTGTACGGCATTTTTACTGTTTTCAAACACCCATCCCAGTATAAAATTATTATACTGCATCGTGCTAGGGTTAATGACGTTTGGAACTTTATCCTTGGTTCAGCAACTGGGTACTCATCACGACTCCGTCCCTAATTTAATAGCAGCAATTGGATATTTTTATGATGGATTCATATCTGTGGGTAGTGATCCTAGAAGTAGCTATCCTCTAGCGTATGTTTTGTGGGGCATTTTAATGACAGTTTGTAACATTTCATTAGAGTGCCTCCTAAAATACCATTCTATATTAATTACGGTGTTATATGTTGTATCGGGCGCATTGCTTGGAAAGTATTTCTATAAAAGGCAGCAGATGGGTGAATATTTTATTTATTTCGTTATTTTTGTACTAATCTTTGGTAGCCGTTTTGCGATACGATTAAACCCGGCTCCACAGACACTAGGGATAATAGCTTCAATTTTCTTCCTCGCGTTAGTGTTTAAGTCCGGTATTAAGTTTCGGATTGTACAAATGGTGGTTTTTCTCTATATCTGTCTATCTCATGCAATTTCAACTTATTATGTAATCTGTCTCCTGTTTGCCGTGTTAATATCACAGTATCTATTGCCCCTTAATGGAAGGAGGGAGAATATAATTAATTTTAAGAGCTGCATGGCTACCGCTATCATTACAGTTGTATTATTCTTATCCTGGTTTTTTTATGTAGCGCTTTTCACCAGTGGTGCAGCTTTGAATATTGCAAAACAAATTGTTAACATCATTTTCCTGGATTCTAGTGAATCGATCTCAACGCTCCCTTATTTGTATCAATCTGGTGATCTTCCAATAGAATATCTCGTCTCAAATCGATTTGGTTGGTTTATTTTACTTTCCTTAATTGTTATTGGAGCGGCTACAGTTGCTCTAACGATTCTAAGAAAGGAGTATGAAATAGGCCTCCCAATCATTAGCATGGTGAGCGTTGTGGTAGTACAATTTTATTTATCATCATACATGACAAAATATGGTTCATTGTCGGATCGATCTTTTCTGTTTATGATCATTCCTATGGGGTTGGCCTTTGCTTATTTCTGCGGGGTTGTTAAGTGTCGCACTAAGCCCCAAGGAAATAGACTGACGAATGTGTCTACCGCTATTTTATTGATAGTTGTTGTATTAGGTACTTTTAATGCATATTCATCCCACTATACAGATAATTTCAATGCGATAACCCCTACTGAGATTAAGGCGCATGAATTTGGTCGGTTCCTTCCTACTGGAGGCCAGGCGATCCCTATATATGTCGAAGGTGAACAGAATTATTATAATAGTGTAATTGTGTCTAGGCAGATACAAAATGTTCGAGCTTATTTGGAGGGCAGCCTTAATACTACGTTAGTTAGACTCGAAAACGCTGTCATGAATACACCAGAGCACGCATTTATCTACACCAATGGAAATACCAAATATTATCTAGCAACATTTGAATAGGGAGGCAATTGAATGGTGCAAGAATTAGTTGGAACAATCATTGGCGATGCAATGATTGATTATGCATTACCAATAATGGATCCAGATGATTTTAAATATTTACTCCGTGGCGGTGTAACCCAAACTCGGGCAACAATAACACCAGGAGGTGCAACCAATGTAGCAACTGTGCTCTCCATGCTGGGGTCTCCAACTGCATTCATAGGTAAGATAGGCAATGATAACTACGGAGAGTGTGTGCGACAGGATTTGATTAAACATCGTGTCCTCCCGAAACTATCTGTAAGCGACGACCTACCTACAGGAAAAGTCTTTAATTTAGTTTTGCCTAACGGACAACGCTTCTTTTTAGTAGAAAGAGGAGCAAACTCTGAGTTATTTGTGGATGATATTGATGAAAATACCTGTCTCAATTCCAACATGGTGTACTTGAGTGGATATTCATTTCAAGACGATATCACTAGGTGTTCTATTAGAAGTACTGTTAATAATATCTCTCAGAACGTTAAAATCTTGTTTAACCCTGGAGCACCAAACCTTTGCGAGAAATATAAAATGGAATTTTTACGTTTAATACGTAATCATGTTGATATTGTAATTTTAAACGAAGATGAAGCATTTGC
>ERZ795032.2556-NODE-2556-length-10245-cov-162.853484_pt1 | contig 10245 bp, 4 predicted proteins | sample MGYA00375124_ERZ795032 | MGnify/ENA primary metagenome ERZ795032 (study PRJEB30167, sample SAMN05720154) | activated sludge metagenome | isolation source: Anaerobic digester | place: China | collected 2015-12-16 ... | reverse complement strand
AAACCTCATGAACCTGTCAATACCTGTGGTCAACGATAACCCGTCGACATTTACCCGCGTTGATGTCGAGATCGATGATTCCTGGGAGTACCGGTGGAATACTGGAGATCCGCTTATACGGGACGGACTTCTCGAAGAGGAGACGTACACCATCTACGCCGTCTCCGCTCCCCGGGACGGAGCCCATCTCTCCGATGCCGTGTACGCCACGACCACCATCCGGTTCCAGGCCCCCACCATCACCGCCGAGGTTTCCAGCGCCACCGTTGCCCCGGGAGACGAGTGCCGGATCACCGGAATCGCAGGGGGAGCGCCGCCCAACGTGCAGATCTGGATCTTCGGCCCGGAATATTACGGAGATTATAATGGGGCGCTGGGAGTATGGATCGCCAGCGTTGAGGCCGATGGCACCTTCGATTACGTCTTATACGGGACAGACATGCTTCAGGAGGGGCAGTACTATGTGGTCGTCCAGCACCCGGTTGATGATAACTTCGGGGTCATGGCCGACCCCGCTACCGGAGTGATCTACGGAGAAGGCATCGCCAACGTGACACTCACCGACCTGCAGGCCTCCGACGCCGTAACTGCGCTCATCAACGCCCTCGACTCGCCGGGTGTCGATGATATCTACGCCACGCTGAACTTCGAAGTCATTGACTCGGCCCCACAGGCAAACTTCACCGCGAACGTCACTGCCGGCACCGCCCCGCTCGCGGTCCGGTTCACCGACACCTCGTCGAATGGTCCGACCTCCTGGAACTGGACCTTCGGCGACGGGAACACGTCGCCCGAGCAGAACCCGGTCCATACCTACACAACGCCGGGCACCTACACCGTGAACCTCACGGTCACCGGGAGCGGCTCGGACACGCTCTCCCGGCCGGGATACATCACCGTAACGGTCAGGGGCGACTTCAACGGGAACGGTGCCGTGGACGTCGGCGACGTCTCGAAGGTGGCCTACATGGTCGTCGGGAAGGCGGCGGCCGACCTCGCCGCCGACTTCAACCGGAACAGCGCGGTCGATATCGGCGACGCGGCAAAGATCGCCTACTACTTCGTCGGGAAGATCCCCGCACTGTGAGGGGGACCGGGAGGGAAGGACTTCTCAGAATACGGGGGGAAGCGTGGAGGAGTGAGAGCGGCCGTATTTGCCGGGCTGTAACCGGACCGGCAGATGTCTTTCAGAGCGTTCCCTCGTTCGCCAGCGGCATCTTCTCCGCCACGACCCCCGTACCCTCGCTGGTTCGTCTACCGCGCCTACGGGAAATGCCGCTCCAGCACCGCAAGCTGCAGGATCTTAGGCTGCACGCTGCCAACCGGGGCGAGGGCGGCAAAACGGGCGGGGAGACAGCCACCCCATAGCCGGCGACGATAAGGTCAACGACATCCACTATATTATGTATCGCGGTTAATATTAAGAAGGGAACACGATTTCCTTATTTTACCGGCTCAAAAAGCGCGCATCGGCAAACGGGAACAATTCCATCGCAGAATAAGGAAGCTCGATACGCATCGGGCACAAATGAGGCCTGTTGCTATAAAGATAAGACGAGACCGATGGTGATGGGAGAAGGAGAGGAAAAAACGTTTCAAAACGGTGCACATTTTCGAAGGATTGCCCGAAAATTTCGAAATATTTATACGTCCGGATTCGGGAGGAACTATTATCAATCGGGAGAGGTGAACCGCGGACTGCTATCCTACCAGGCTATCTGGACTCAGGAGCGTGAGCACCTGAGAACACCGGGTCCTTTTTTTTGCCTTAGGCTCCGACCGCACTGTCCCCGGAAGCGGACGACTGGTCCGGAGCGGCATGCGAATGCAGGTCCTCAGGTTAGGAAGTCTGGCGAGCAGGGATTGTCACGGCCGGCTTTCGGTCGGATCGGATATGCTCCAGCAGGATACCCACAGGTATTGAACGACTGCCTGGGGCCGACCAATCCATCTTTCAGACTTTCGGCACACGACGGTGACGGATGCAGTGACGGAACTATGCCTGCGGGGGTATCGGGCCTCCGGTTCGCCTTCCTGAGAGTGAGATTCGAGGAGTTGCTATGATTGCGCCCGGTTCCCTGATGCGGTCAGGTCTGATCCTGCTCGCTATGATTGTGTTGACGATTGCCGGCCCTGTGGGAGGTGCCGCCGTCCGGAAACAGGCTCCCTGCAGGGTGCCTGATACCGCTGGACCGGTGATAGAAAAAAGAGCCGGTTTCTTTCTCTGTTTTAAAACCGGGGACTTTGCCTACGACCAAAGGTACGGTTCCGTTGCAGGGGAGGCGAACTTAACATGACCAATAATCTGGTGGTTAGAACAACCGGCCGGTACCTGGCAGTGTTCATAGTTTCCCTTCTCGTCTGCATCGGGACTGCCGCTGCGGCGGAGAGCTACACGCATGTGACGATGTGGGGATCTCAAGGTTCGGGTGATGGAGAGTTCCAGGGCCTACAGGCCGTGGCGGTCGATTCGGCGGACAATGTCTACGTGCTCGATACGGGGAACAACCGCGTCGAGAAGTTCGATGCCGCCGGTGCATTCATGCTTGCCTGGGGCGGTCCTGGTCAAAATCAAAGCGAGTTCGATAGTCCGCAGGGAATTGCGGTCGACACGTCCGACTTCGTCTACGTGGCCGATACCGGCAACCACCGTATCCAGAAATTCAATTCCGCCGGAACGTTCCTCACAGAGTGGGGTTCGCAAGGACCAGGTGATGGGCAGTTCGAAAGCCCTATCGGAATCACCACCGATTCCGCGGATGCGGTCTATGTTGCCGACTCAGGAAACTGCCGGGTTCAGAAATTCGACTCCGTCGGTATCTCCTTCGGGGCATGGACGGTTGATTTCAATCCCTTCGGGATAGCGGTGGACGGCTCGAACGTCTACGTCAGCGACAGCGGGGGGAGGATCGTGAAGTTCAACTCGGCAGGAGTATCCCTGCTTGAGTGGGCGGCCGGCTCTCCCTCTCACCTGGCTGTCGACGGAGCCCATCGTATCTTCTCCGTATCGACAGGTCAGCACATAGTCCAGAAGTTTGACGGTGACGGTGCACTCGTTGCCGAGTGGGGTTCTGAAGGCGCGGGAGAGAGTCAGTTCGAGACGCCCGGGGGAATTGCGGTTACGGACGACAACCACGTTTTCGTGGCCGATACCGGGAACAACCGGGTCCAGGCGTTTGCCCTCGTCGAACCCCCGCCCCCGGCAATAACAAGCATCACCCCCAACTACGGTACCCAGGGAGAGACGGTGAACGTCAGGATCGACGGCACCGGGTTCCTGGCAGGGGCGGCCGTAAGACTCCAGATGGATGGGCATACCGATATTACGGCCACGGATGTGACGGTCGTCTCCGGACAGCGGATCACCTGCACGGTGACCCTCAAGGACTCCCAGACGCTCGGTGCCTGGGCGGTCCGCGTCACGAATACCGATGGCCAGTACGCGATTTTAGCCAACGGCTTTGAGGTCGTAGCGCCGGTAACATCCCCACCCCCCGAAACCTATTCGTTTGACAGCATGTTCGGGACGCAGGGGTCGGGAGACGGTGAATTCAACAGCCCCCAGGACATCGCCACCGATACCACCGGGAACATCTACGTCGTCGACCGGATGAATCACCGGATCCAGAAGTTTGCTTCGGATGGTACGTTCCTGACGAAATGGGGCAGGAACGGGGGAGACGGTTCGGCCGGGGCCGGGGACGGCGAGTTCAACAGCCCCCAGGGGATCGCGATCGACGCCGCAGGAAACCTGTACGTCACCGATACCGGGAACAACAGGGTGCAGAAGTTCACCTCTGCCGGCGAGTTCATCACAAAATGGGGATCGTACGGGTCCGATGATACTCAGTTCAATACTCCCCTCGGTATCGCGGTGGATGAGGAAGGAATGGTGTATGTCGTGGATTCGCAGAACAGTCGCGTCGCGAAATATTCGTCCGACGGAAATTTCATCACGAAATGGGGTATCGGGGATATTGGGAATCCTACACAAATTGCGATATCTCATTCGAACGTTTATGTGAAATCCACCGACATAGGGGGTAATCGTCTAATCTCCCGGTATAACAATGTCGGGTCGATGATATCGGTATGGACCGTCGAATCGGATGGCTTTCCATCTTCAGGGCTTGCTTCAGATGCTTCGGGCAATCTCTATACGGTTCGCCGAAATTCCAACGATGGCACCCCGTTCCGCACGGAAGTCCTGAAGTACCTCCCGGACGGGACCCTCATCACGCGGTTCGCGACCTACGGGAAGGGAGACAGCCAGATGGTCGACCCCACATTCGTCCACGTCGACGGGTCGGGCACGGTCTACGTTGCAGACACGGGGAACGACAGGATACAGAAATTTACCCTCAACCAGCCGCCCGCCCCGGCGGTATCAGGTATCACTCCGAATTACGGCACACAGGGCACGACCGTGAACGTCCGGATCGACGGGAATGGGTTCGATACCGGCGCGGCCGTGAGACTCCAGATGGACGGGCACACCGATATCTCCCCGACCAATGTAACAGTTGTTTCCGGAGAACAGATCACGTGTACGGTTACTCTCAAGGACTCCCAGACCGTCGGGGCCTGGACAGTCAGGGTCACGAATACCGACGGTCAGTATGGGACCTTAGCCGACGGCTTTGAGGTCGCGGCACCGGTAACCCTTCCGTATTCCGAAACCTATTCGTTTGCCGGCGTATTCGGCAAACAGGGATCCGAAAACGGTGAATTCAACAGCCCCCAGGGCATCGTCACCGATACCGCCGGGAACATCTACGTCGTCGACCAGATGAACCACCGGATCCAGAAGTTCGCGTCGGATGGTACGTTCCTTACGAAGTGGGGCAGGAACGGGGGAGACGGGTCGGCCGGGACCGGGGACGGCGAGTTCGACAGCCCCCAGGGCATCGCGATTGACGCCGCAGGAAACCTGTACGTCACCGATACCGGGAACAACCGGGTGCAGAAGTTCACCTCTGCCGGTGTATTCGTCGCCAGATGGGGAGCGTATGGGTCCGATGACGACCAGTTCAACACGCCACTCGGCATCGCGGTGGACGACGAAGGAGCAGTATACGTCGCGGATTCGCAGAACAATCGCATCGTGAAATGTTCATCCGACGGGAATTTCATCACGAAATGGGATTCGGAGAACCCTGTTGCAATTACGGTGTTTCAATCGAATATCTATGTGAGATCAGTACCTTCTTGGTATGATTGCGGGTGGCATTACAAGTGCCTAATAATTAAATATAACAATGTCGGCTCGAAGATACAGGAATGGAGTGTCGAACCGAACGATTGTTCATCATCTATCTATATTGGAATTGCTTCAGACACATCGGGCAATCTCTATGCGGTTCGCCGATATTCCGATGGTGATACCCCGCTCCTCACGGAAGTCCTGAAATACCTCCCGGACGGGACCCTCGTCACGCGGTTCGCGACGTATGGGATGGGAGACGGCCAGCTGGTCGACCCCACATCCATCCACGTCGACGGGTCGGGCACGGTCTATGTTGCGGACACGGGGAACAACAGGATACAGAAGTTCACCCTCAACCAGCCGCCCGGCCCGGCGGTAACAGGCATCACCCCGAATTACGGCACCCAGGGGACAACGGTGAACGTCAGCATTGACGGGAGCGGATTTGGGAAGGGAGCGGTCGTGGACCTCCAGAGGGCGGACGATACCGGCATCTCTGCGGCGGATGTGACGGTCGTCTCCGGGGAACGGATCACCTGCACGGTTACCCTCCAGGACTCCCAGACCGTCGGGGCCTGGACGGTCAGGGTCACGAATAGTGATGGTCAGTATGGGACCTTAGCCGACGGCTTCGAAGTCGCGGCACCGGTAACCCCTCCATATTCTGAAACCTACTCGTTTGCCGGCGCATTCGGGATGCAGGGGTCTGGGGACGGTGAGTTCAACAGCCCCCAGGGCATCGTCACCGATACCGCCGGGAACATCTATGTCGTCGACCAAGTGAACCACCAGATCCAGAAGTTCGCCTCCAATGGGACATACCTTGCCAGATGGGGCAGGAACGGGGGAGACGGTTCGGCCGGGACGGGGGACGGCGAGTTCAACAGCCCCCAGGGGATCGCGATCGATGCTACAGGAAACCTGTACGTCACCGATACCGGGAACAACCGGGTGCAGAAGTTCACCTCTGCCGGCGAGTTCGTCGCCAGATGGGGAGCGTATGGGTCCGATGACGACCAGTTCAACACCCCGATCGGCATCGCGGTGGATGGCGAAGGAGCAGTATATGTCGCGGATTCGCAGAACAACCGTGTCGTGAAATATTCGTCCGACGGGAATTTCGTCACGAAATGGGATGTTGGAGGTCCTGATGCAATTACGGTGTTTCAGTCGGATATCTATGTGAAATCCAACATCTATATAGGTTGGGGGACTACTACGCGTGTAATTACTCAGTATAACAATGTCGGGTCGAAGCTATCGGAATGGGCCGTCGAATCGGCTGATGCTCCCGGGCTTGCTTCAGATGCTTCGGGCAATCTCTATGCGGTTCGCCGAACTAGCAGTGGTGATACCCCGCTCCGCGCGGAAGTCCTGAAGTACCTCTCGAATGGGACCCTCGTCACGCGGTTCGCGACGTATGGGAAGGGAGACGGCCAGCTGGTCGACCCCACGTTCATCCACGTCGACGGGTCGGGCACGGTCTACGTTGCAGATACGGGGAACGATCGCGTCGTGATGTTCCGGATGGGGTCCCCCTCCGCGGACTTCATCGGCAGCCCCCGGAACGGAACCGCTCCCCTTACGGTCCAGTTCAACGACACCTCCGTGGGTGAACCCACAGGATGGAGATGGACCTTCGGCGACGGTACGAACTCGACCGAACAGCACCCCGTCCACACCTACACGATGCCCGGTAATTTCACCGTCGGCCTGACGGTGAGCAACGACGACGGGGAGAACACCATAACCCGGGCGGAATACATCTCCGTTCAGGCTGATGTAGAGACCAATACCATCTCGGTCCTCCCGGCATCCTCGACGATGGCCGTCGGTCAGACGCAGGCATACACGCTGGTTCTTGACAACGCCTCGTTCGGTCTCGCCGGCTACAACGTCACCGTCCTGCTGACGAACAGCTCGGTCGGAGAGATTATCGATATCCAGTATCCGTCCTGGGCGTCGCTCCCCGTCAACGACACCGTCCCTGCCGATGCGGTCTGGTGCCAGGCGGCCGACCTCTCAGGCACATCCGGCACTGCCAATATCACCCTGGTCACCGTGACCGTCCGGGCGGATGCTGCAGGCTCCACGAACGTCACGGTCCTTACCCAGCGGGTCGAAGACCGCCTCGGCGGCAGGTACGAATCTACCGCCATCGACGCCAGTCTCACGGTCACGGCGCTGATGCCCTTCCCGAGCCCTGCCGGGGGCGCCTTCCCGGCACCGACCGACCCGAACGGTGACGGTCGGTACGAGGATCTCGACGGCAACGGCTGGATCGGGTTCAACGACGTCGTCGTCTACTATGACAACCTGGAAGGGATCGATGCGGGCACCTTTGGGCCGGTATCGTTCTACGACTACGACGGCAACGGGTGGGCCGGGTTCAACGATGTCGTCAGGCTCTACGGGATGATTGCATGAGGGTCACCAGACCCGGCCCGTTTTTTTTCATCTGCCTCGCCGGGCTTCTATGTCTGCCGGCTGCGGGCGCAGAGCTCTCCGCATCTCCGTCGGGAGGAGTAAATGCGGCCGTCGGTGAGAACGCCGCCGTTTCGTTCTATCTGACCGGTGCGGATGCCGGGATCTCCGGGTTTAATATTACGCTCGCCGTCAGCGATCCGGCGGTCGTATCGATTGTCGGAATCTCCTTTGCGGACTGGGTGATGCTCCCGGTGAACAGTTCGCCGGATCTGCAGGAAGTCTTTGCGACGGGCGTCGATCTTAACCAGCAGGTACAACCTGGCGGCGAATCACTCCCGCTCCTCACCATCGATCTTGTGGGGCACGCTGCCGGATCGGCAACCCTGACCGTCACACCCAGGAGGGTCGAGGACGATCTGGGCGGCCGGTATTCGCCCGCATCTCTCCAGGTCCCGGTCCAGGTCGGGACTGTCGCGCCATCCCCAACCCAGTCGCCGACTGCCGCGACTACTTCTTCCCCGGGAGCAGACACGGGCAGCGGAGCAGGTTCTTCCGTTCAACCAACCTCCCCTACCCGGACAACGGCAGCAACACCGACCTACCACAGCGCGGATACCCTGCCTGAAGGAACCGGATCACCCATTCGCACGCCAGACGAGCAACCGCTGAATACAACAACCCCTGTCACATCTCCCACGCCCTCAACACCGCTGCCCTGGGTTCTCCCTATAGCAAGCCTAGCCGGTCTTGCCGGTTTCCGGGCACGGCGTATGCAAGCGGGTTGCAGGGAGCCACAGGAGGCGAACCGATGACAACAACGAAACGGTTGCTTGTACTTCTTCTCTGCACCTTAGGGTGCATCTTTTCAGCAGCCGCTCTGGAGGTCTCCGATTACTCTCTTTTCGAGGCAACGGATGTTCAGATGTCGCTTCTGCCGGTGAGTACCAGTCTCGCCCCGGATGAGACTATCCAGGTTACCGTTCAACTGAACACCGCGCCTCAGGGATTATCCGGTTATAACCTCAGCGTACAACTCACCGATCCGGCTGTTGCCGAGATCGTCGACGTCCGGTTCCCGGCATGGTCGTCCCTGCCGATAAACAGTACTGTGCCTGCCGACGAGGTCTGGTGCAAGGCCGTGGACCTGACAGGAACGTCCGGGACCGCTGAGATCACGCTGGTTACGGTGACCGTCCGCGCCGATGCCGTCGGCACGACGAACGTCACGGTGCTTCCCACCCGAATCGAGGACCGGCAGGGTGGCAGGTATACCCCGGCAGTGGTTCAGGCGCAGCTGCAGGTTGGCACCTCCGCCCAACCGCCGGTCGCAAACTTCACCGCGAACATCACATCCGGCACTGTGCCGCTCACGGTGCAGTTCACCGACACCTCCACCGGGAGCCCGAACGCCTGGAACTGGACGTTCGGCGACGGTGCAACCTCCGCCGAGCAGAACCCGGTCCATACCTATGATACGGCCGGGACATTCACTGTCAGCCTGACGGCGCGGAACGCTGACGGTGAGGACACTCGAACCCAAACAGGGTACATAACGGTCACGGAAATCCCGACCGGCATCACGCACATCGATGTTCTGCCGGCAACTTCGTCGCAGAACGTCGGGCAGACACAGACGTATACGGTGATGCTCGACGCCGCCCCTGCCGGGCTCTCCGGCTACAACCTCAGCGTACAACTCACCGATCCGGCCGTTGCCGAGATCGTCGACGTCCGGTTCCCGGCATGGTCGTCCCTGCCGACGAACAGTACGGTGCCTGCCGACGAGGTCCGGTGCAAGGCCGTGGACCTGACAGGAACGTCCGGGATCGCTGAGATCACGCTGGTTACGGTGACCGTCCGCGCCGATGCCGTCGGCACGACGAACGTCACGGTGCTTCCCACCCGAATCGAGGACCGGCAGGGCGGCAGGTATACCCCTGCCGTGGCACAGGCGCAGCTGCAGGTTGGCGCCTCTGCCCAACCGCCGGTCGCAAACTTCACCGCGAACATCACCGCCGGTGTAGCCCCGCTCGCGGTGCGGTTCACCGACACCTCGACCGGCGACCCGACTGCCTGGTCCTGGACCTTCGGCGACGGTGCGACAGCAACAGAGCAGCACCCCGTCCACACCTACACGCTCCCCGGCAATTACACCGTCAACCTGACTGTTGAAAACTCGTTCGGTGCGAACTACACGGTCGGGAGCGACTACATCATCGTCGGCGAACTTCCCCTCGCCGACTTCGACGCCGACCCCGCGAGCGGCATCGCTCCCCTGACGGTCCAGTTCACGGACAGGAGTTCCGGGGTGATAAGCACGTGGAACTGGACCTTCGGCGACGGCTCTACGAGCACGGAACAGCATCCAACCCATGAATATGCGAGTGCAGGCGATTATACCGTCTCTCTCCGGATAGCGAATGCGTGGGGCGAGAATACCTCCGTGAAGATCGACTATGTTCACGTGGGAGCGCTGCCGGTTGCAAACTTCACCGCGAACGTCACCGCCGGCTCCGCCCCGCTCACCGTGCAGTTCACCGACACCTCGTCGAATAGTCCGACCACCTGGCTCTGGGACTTCGGCGACGGCAACTCCTCGACGGAGCAGCACC
>ERZ795032.2555-NODE-2555-length-10246-cov-4.804632_pt1 | contig 10246 bp, 8 predicted proteins | sample MGYA00375124_ERZ795032 | MGnify/ENA primary metagenome ERZ795032 (study PRJEB30167, sample SAMN05720154) | activated sludge metagenome | isolation source: Anaerobic digester | place: China | collected 2015-12-16 ... | reverse complement strand
AGAAATCACTCCTTTCAACTACTTCGACTACTCTGTTTTTCCATCACGAGTTATCAAGTAGAATTAAATTTAATACTATTTTATATATTATACAGCAGATATCATCTTTAATCAAAGTATTCAGGAAGTTTTTTTCATCAACAAATTCTTTTATCCACCGTATTGAATCACTGCAAACTTCTATCTAACTGTTGCTTACCTCTTCAAGCCCACATGCTTTATGTTTGCTGCTATGAATTATCTTTTTTATGCTACATTCTGAGAGGTGATATCTGTCAGCAATTGCTTCTTTGCTAACACCGCTTTTATAAAGCATAATAATCTCCGTATTTCTATCAATATACTTTTCTTTTGTACCATTTTTTTCACCCCATCCGGCCTTTTCCGAATCATCTTTGGGAACATAAATTATCTCACCTTGAACATATTGTTGCAGTTCTCTGTAGAGTCGCTCAGGAAGAACTGCTTTCGCATTCTTATATTTCAATAAGATCCACACTCCAATCATAAGTCATAAGAGAACACTTTTCATCCAAAATTTTGCTGCCTGTCAAAATTAATTCTATGCTGTTAATTCCATGTTTTCCACTTTCGTTCTGCACTTTCCATTTTCAGACATAAAAAATCCACAGATAATAACCACCTGTGGACATAAAAAAAACACGATAACCTTTACCGTGCCGTTTGTTGTAATGAAACAGAAAGAGACATTTCCAAATATTATATTCAGGCTAAAGGGTTATTACAAAAAGTTGCTGCAAAAGACACAACAAGTAAATCCTCATTAAAGATTTATTTATTTTTATAGTTGATAATACATAGAAACCTCGAAATCATCCTATAAAAACCTTGTGTCTTTTACAAATATTCAGTTATAAGAGGGTCACCTCAACACTTGTTATTTTCATATAAAAAAGCACTCCCTTCTTACTGAAATATTATATAATGCAATTTTATTTTATAGTCAAGAATATAATCCGTCAAGAGAAAGAATAATTATAATTGTTTTTTAAACAGCCCATTATTTATTTATTATTATTTCTCTAAAGAAATATCCTCTGGTGATACATAAGGATTTGTATATCTCCCCTTGTGTACCGTCCTTTTACCGTATTGAATGGCTTCAACCGGACAATAGTGAAGACAAGCCATACATTGTAAACACTGTCTTCCCCACTGTGGCTTTCTATCAGCACCGATATTTATATTTCTGCTATTACATACCTTTTCACACAAGCCACAGCCTGTACACTCCTCATTTGCATAGAACTTCTTTGTATTTATAGCTTTTTTGTTAAAAAATGGATTGATCACATTGGTTAATATGCTTGGGAAAAGTCCTTTTTCAATTTCAAAAACACCTTTTTTCTTTTCAGCAATTACTGCATTAATCTTTTCCAGCGTTCTTTCTGCTGCTGAAAGTTTTTTCTTTTCCAATTCCATTGAATCCACATCAAAAAAGATAATATAGTTGTTAGGCATATTAACAGAAAAGCCGCTGTTTAAAGTCAAATTTTTTTTGCTGAGGGTATCTTCCAGAACTTTCATTGTATTTCCGATATTGTCACCACACGTTGCTATCGAAAATATATAGTTATCATTATAGTTGTTAAGCTTTAGTTCCTCAATGAACTGAAGAACTATTTTGGGTGGAGACCATGCATATACCGGATACACAAATCCTATCACTTCATCATGTTTAAGCGTATACTCGCAGCAGTCATCCATATTAATTGCATGAGCAATAGATATTAGTTTTTCACCTGCATGTTCTGCAATATTCCTTGCAACCTGCAACGAATTTCCAGTTCCTGAAAAATAGAAAATCATGATATTCACCCCTTATAGCTTTTTCATAAGTTATTTAACAATAACTAGCTTGTTACTTCCAATTTACTATTTTTTCATGATCTAATCAAGTAATATTTAGACAAGATGAATAATATTCTTAATAATGGCAATAGTTTTTATAGAGTTTGAAAGGTGGTAATAAAGTGGGTATATTATTTATGAATCTCATGTCATACAAATTACTTCTTAGAGAATACTTACAGCATAACAACTATAGAGAGGCAAAAATGGCTGACTTTATAGAATGGATTCAATTGAGAAACATTCATAGTACAAGCGAATACTTGAATTAAATCATAAAAGGAAGTATTGCGCAGTAATATTGTAATAAATGACACTTTGAATAGCCGCACTGCTAAAGCAGCTAATCATTTGTTAAATCGCCATTTCCACTTACTGGGATGGTTTGTCCAAGATAAGTAGGCTCAGGCTTAATTATAACCTTAAAGAAATCTTTTACTCTTGCCAGCACTTCTCTCAATTCTCTATATTCTTGACCAACATATTGCCTTGGATCAGAGGCAACACCATACGCATCAAGTCCAAGCTTTTCAGCAATATACATCGCACGATACAAATGATACTTCTGTGTCACGATTATAATCTTATGGGCTTGAAAAATGTCCCTTGCACGATACATGCTTTCATATGTAGAAAAACCCGCATGATCCATAAAAATATGCTCTGAAGGAATATTCTTATCAATCGCAAATCGCTTCATAGCATTAACTTCATCATATTCTTTACGACCATGGTCACCACTCATCAATAATCTGTCTGAAGCCCCATTCTCATATAACTCAATGCCTTGTAAAAGCCTATCTTCAAGCATAGGACTAGGTCTTCCATTGTTCCATACACCTGCGCCAAGAACAAGAATGCAATCAGAATCTAATGAACTTGCCTCATCTGATGTAATAATTTTATCCTTAACCGATGATTTAACATAAGCATCTATAATTAATATAGATGCCAATACTAATATACTAACTAACATTAATACAAGTAATGCATTTGACAGTTTCTTTTTTGCTTTTCTTTTTATCATATTGTCACCAATCCATGTAAAGTAAATAATGTTGATTTTTTAATAAACATCATGGATATTTCCCTTAGCTTTTCCTGAATTTATTATAATTAAGCAAATAAAGAATGTCAAATTTAACTCTCATTTCAGGGTTATCAATATCCCTGATCGTAAATAAGCCACGGACTATCTTGATTGTCACGGATCAGTATGATGTTCCAATCATCATAAATACCTTCGTGCCACGGGCCTTCAACCTTTATGCCATCTTTTAAAGGATATTGGATTTTGAAGCTGACTCTAAAAACAATAATATTTTCTTCAGATATTTGATGGTTGCCCGGACGATAGATTCGGCGTATATTATCCTGAGAATCATAATCTATTGTTAATAAAGTCCGTATCTCAGCACCATAAAGCTGAACATTGCCACTTTTTACTCTCTCAATTGTATAATGCTCACGTGGATACATTGTAGCAAGTATGGTTTCATCATCTTTTGCAGCGATAGCACGGAAGTATTCCTCAACAACTGTAAGGGCTGCCGCAACCTCTTCATCGGAAAATTCTGGCATTGGCAGATCATTCGCTAACTCTTTCCCTTTTAACACAGTCTTCTTCTCTGTTAATATTTCTTTAAGCAAATCCAAATTTTCTGCAAGTGCAGAAAGATCACCATATTCCTCTTCAAATCCAGCTCTAGTGTACACAAATGAACTATCATATTTTGATTTATCAAGTTTCCCACCAGATTGGGAATTGCGGAATGCAAAGGCTACCTCATCAAGATTATCAATCAGGCAAAATGTGACTAAAGCATTTGCTCTCAAATTTGTTGTAATAACAGAATTTGACGCAGTTATTGGCCACACATCTTTGTATTTATTATATTCCGAATTTGATGCAGCTTCATAATATATAGTAAGGCCATAAGGTTTTTTACTGGTTTCCATAGATATATATTGTTGTTTGAAGTAGCTGTCAGGAACAGGCAGATGACTGACAATAGATCCGACTTTACTGGCATCCCCTATATATGGTGTTTTATATTTCGCAATCCCATCCAAATCATATGTCAACATACCTGCCCTTACAACGAACCCATAGTTCACACTCCCCTTATCTTTAAAGTTTAGTATCATAGTATAAATATATTCGCCCACATCCGGTGGTGCCTGTATATACAAATTACCATTTATAAGGCTTGGTTCCACTGATTCAAATTGGATCATCTGTTTGTCTTTATATACAGAAATTTGCTCTATTGAAAAGTTGTATTTTCTATCTGATTTTATTTTCTGTGTGCTAATTATTAGCTGCTGTTCGGGTTCTACAGCAATAATGTTGTCAGGTCTATACTCGAAATTCATAGGATGATCAGAATCTGCCTCAATATGTGTACCACGATAGGACCAACTATAAGTTCCAATTTGAGCAGCTTTTGTTTCGCTATTTTCTGCGCTTATATATATGTTGTATGGAGTATCTTTACCAGTTCCAATTCCTGCACCTAAATACAATGCACTTAATGTAACAATCCCTAGCAGAATTACAGCAAATATTACCATATACTTTGATTTCTTATTATGGTTCATGATTGCAATTAATCTTTCCTTCAAACTTTTTTTCTCTTCACACATAGTTGCCTGCAATACTCCAACAGGGTATTTGTGCTCTGCTACAACAGAAATCAATGTGTCACCATAAGCTTGTTTTTCAGTAAGACTAAGGTTTTTAATAACCGTTTCATCGCAAGCTAATTCGCAGGCATGATTAATTTCCTTTTTAATCAGGTAAATAAGTGGATTAAACCAATGAATTGAGGCAGCTATCATTGTTAGCCATTTTATTACTATATCAAAATGTCTTGAATGTGTAATTTCATGAAGCAGTATATTCTCAAGCTGTTTATCATCAAAGTCAATGTCTGGAATTATAATGCAAGGCTTTAGTATTCCCACAAGCATTGGGGTAGTCACGAAGCGGTTGCATACAAGTCTTACATTATTTCCTATATTTATTCCGGTATTATTTTTATCTCTTAATAATACATTAAAAATAATGTTTTGTTCCTCAGTGGCTGGCTTATTTGTTTGCTTCAGGTGTCTTAAAAATCGAGCATATCCTGCTAAATTATTTGTAATTGCTAAGATTGCACCAATTAACCAAAGATATAAAGCATACCGGAAAAACAAATCCTTGAAATATTTACCGTGGTCAACATCATTATTATATACACCATTAGCTGTTCTTTCATGAGTATTGGGCAATACAGATGATGGCAATGTAGATAACGCATGTGAATCAGAAAAATCAGACGAATTATCTGTATTGTTTTTGTTATCGCTTGTGCCGTTCATTGGTTGAACTATTGTTTGATTGCTCATTGTCCACGATGATTGATCACCATAAAATATTTTATTCATGATGCTTCCTTCAAAGGAAAAAGGGAGTAAAAATCTTAGTAATACCACTATCCAGATATAGTATTGTATAGACTTTGTTAGTCTGTGCTTTATAACAGGCTTAACAGCAAATATCAGTACTGCCAGAATGCTGCCTGATAGTGAAAGTGATAGTATTAGCTTAATTATTTCATTCATTTCTATCACCTGCTTCTCCAGCTTCTATAAATTTCTTAGCTTCTACTACCCTATTACCGGATTTCCTGCCTGCTACTTCCCTGTCACCTACTTTAAACATAGTACGCAGCTCTTCAATATCTGATTTATCAAGTTTTTTGCTTCCTAAAAGAGATGCCACCAGATTTTTAGCACTACCGGCGTATAGACGGTCAATTAAGCTTTGTGTAGCATATTCATTGTATTCTTCCTCACTAACTAACGGCTTATAATAGAACACTTCTTTTTTAGTCGCTGAAACTACTCCTTTTTGGCAAAGTCTGCGAAGTAAAGTTTTTATTGTTGAAGCCTCCCATTTGCTGGTCTGTTCAAGTGTCTTTCTAATATCCGCAATAGGAAGTTCACAGCCAGCTTCCCATAATACATGCATGACTTTAAGTTCTGAGTCTGTTATCTTTGATACTAATTTACTCATATAAATTCCCCTCCAGGTTACATGTGTAGTCTGTATATAGTTTACATCCGTAACCCAGAAATGTCAATAGGGAGTTTTTAAGACTCATAGTGTTTCAAATGATTTTCAGTGACAAAGCCTGTATGATTGGTCCAGCCGAAGCAAACCATCGGAGGCATGACAACTCTGTTTTTGATGGTTTTACCTTTAACTATATACTCTGAAAATAAACTACTCATAACAGTTGATACCAACCTTCCAATATAATATTTCTAATGAAGCACCTGATTCGCTACTTTTTTTACCTATAATCTCGTAAATATCACCTCTTGAGATGAGGTCAAAAACAAAAATTTCCTTTTTATAGTCATCCTTGATAAATAAGGCTCTAATATCCCCTAGAACATATACTCGTCATAATCACACACAGGCTTATATCCGATTTTCATATAAATACTATTAGAAACCGGGTTTGCAAAATCTGTAAACAAACTGCAGAACTTATAACCTTGATCAAGAAGATGCTGGTTTAAACTTGCTACACAAGAAGTAGCATAACCTTTTCCCCGGTAGTGCGGCGGAGTATAGACTGCATTCACAACAGCACCATTAAGCGTTCTTCTACCCATTGCTGCTTGAGAAACAGGAATCTCATCTTTCCAGATATATAGAGTATTATCGTTTACTAACCTTTTCACTTTTTCTACAGCACTTGGTACATCAACCAGACCCATTCCGCAGTCGGAAGTAAATGATATATTCCAATAAGGGGTTCTATGCGCAAACCCCCCGAAATTTTTGACAACGTAAAATCATCCCTGGATGTTTCAAAAATCACTGTTTTTTAATGAAACACAAAAGGATAAAGGAGTATCAACAATATTATAAATCTAAGACTAAGACAATATTACGTACCAATCAGTCCAATAAGTACCCCAAGGATACTCTTCTGTTGATAAATGCATATCATCACAATAATCACAAATATACCAACGACGATGGGGGTGTATTGGGCTATAGTAATCAGGACTGTATGTATGTCCTACGCCTGGTGTTCTGCTAGTGAAGCACAAGTCACAGTATTCATCGCAAGATGAACTCCAACGTGAGGTGGGGTTCTAGTTGCACCACAACCGCTTCTATCACAAACGCTATCACAGTCATCTGTCCATAAATGACCTAATGGAGGATAATAAACATTATAACTATATCCAACAGGAATACAATTATTACACGAATAAACTCGGTATGCTTCTGTTTCACAGTCTGGTTCTATTCCAAGTGACCAAGATTCAGTAAATGTGTGGCTCCTGCTTATATAATATCCACTAATAACAACCATCCCTTTTATATCAGCTGATGAAGGTGACCATGATGAAGATGCGGATGTATACCACATTAATTTATCTTGGTTATCATCATAAAGATCCTTTAATCCAAAAAAATGTCCTATTTCATGGGCACATACATAATCATTTTTTCCTGTTGTGTCCTTATACTCAGGTTTATCCATATAATACTCATTTAACCTGATTGGACAATATGTATAAAGGTTATTGCCATCTACAGTAGCATTTGGGTTATCTGCATATGCAACACCTTTAGTATTGTCATTTATTTGAAACATTTCAATATATGCATTCTCTTGGGCAGATTTTTCAACAAATGATGCTATCGATGCTCCATCAAATGTACATGATTCCCATTTATCAACTCCTCCCCTGAAATAATCTTTATACCTGTCAATAACACTACTATCAAACTTATAACTCGAATTTCCTGAAGAAAAATGATATTCATACTCTTTAATATTCCACCCAATTTTCTCAGCGTAATTAACAGTAATATCTCCAGAATGTCCATAAACCAAAATAGATCCAAAGTTTATTATTGATATAAAAACTATTATCAATAAAATACTTCTGCGGTATTTTTTTTCATTTCTTATCACCATCCTTAAGAGTATCTTTAATTTTGTATTTTAAATCATTTAGTAAAAATATACTTTGATACTTTTTATTAGAGTATTTAATTGTATCTTTTAAACCAGTTATATTTTTAACTTTAATTTCATCAAGGCTATTAAACTCTCTTCCACGATTTTTAGCGTATTTTTTAGATTCATATTCTTCTATGTCAAAAGTTCCATCCATAAATCCAACTATATAATAAATACTGGAAATGGTATTATTAACAGATGCTTTATTTAGGAAAAGAAGGAATTGTTCATCAACTGAAAAAATCGGATGATTTTCATAACGCCATTTTTCATTTCCTAATTGCTTCAGCACTATTTTCTGTCCGTTCATTTGAGTGTTCTTATAATCTTCGACTATTAATGCTTCAAAAAAAGAATTTCCATCCCACCCATTATAATAAGCTGGATCTTTTTTGATTTCTGCAATGGACAACTTTTTTAATATTTTGACTTCAGCTATTAACTCGGATTCCTGTAACATATCTTCATAACTAAGAACTGGCATCAAACCCTCAAGATAACCTTCTAATTTAGTATCTTGTTCACTAGATGAGCAAACAATGAAAGAAATAAAACAAACACACAGTATATTAATTAATTTCTTCAAATAAACCATTCCTATCTCATATAATATAAAAAATTTATTAAGCTAACACATTTTATGCAAATATCAAAATTGACTAATTAATTCAATTAATAACTAGAAGTATTAATTATGCTTGGGGATCTTATATATATCATAATAACAAAACCTCCAAATAAATATCATATATTTCATTATTACCATTATATGATAATTAATCCATTGTAATTATTCTATGTATCAGTATTAAATTCCTTTTTTTGTTTATTACAATATAATTACATAATTGCTACAATTTTGACTATACAATTAAACACTAAGATTAAATAAAAACTTTGCAGTTCTTTGACAATTCCACAAAACAAATAATTGAAGGTTTTACCCTCAAACGCCATAGATTTTTATTTTTGTATACCAGAAAAGTGAGGAAAGTACAATTTTTTGGTTTTGCGCTCTTTAATGTAACAGTAAAGGTATTTAACCTATAATCCTTAATGGATAAAGATAAGAGTGAAAAATAGAATACTTCTATACATTTTGTGTATTGAAGGAAAGCTATATTAAAGCAGCCGGAAAGGGCTTATCAATCCCCTTGAACTCATTCTCATTCATAATAAAAAATCAAAATATACAGTTAACTTCCAGAAACGAATTTGGTCCTTGTTCTTTTTGGAAACAGCAAATTGGTAAAAGACATATAATTGCGGTGTGTGCTCAAATATGAGTTTCATATATAAAATTAATTATTGTTTTTAATGGTATAATATGGTTGTTGCATAATTTGTTAACTATTAAACCGAAAAAAACAAATTGTACAACCCATAAAATACCATATACTTTGCCCTTGGGATGCTCCCACTACCCCTACTTAAGCGGAGTTTTTTAAAACTAAATTATTCCTTGCAGGTGATGATGAACTCTTGGCGGAGATAAGTGACCGGGCATGTTTCCGAAACTTTCTTGATATTGGTTTGGATTAAACCCTCCGGGACAGAACTACGTTGGTAAAGTTTCGCCAAAAACTCGGACTAGCTATTATTGATAAACTGATGGCGAATGTAGGAAAACTCTGAGCTGGCCATAATATGATTGGAGGAAAACACGGAGTTCTTGATAGAACCAATATCAATGCTAGAGCCAGAATCGTAGGTAGCCGTGATCAAATTTATATTGTCTTAGTCTTAGATTTTTAATATTGTCGATACCCCTTTATCCTTTTGTGTTCATAAACAGTGATTTTTGAAACATTTAGGGATGATTTTACGCTATCAAAAATTTCGGGGGTTTGCGCATAGAACCCCAAATTACATTTTATATTCTTCAATCAACGCTCCCCCGAACTTATGTTCATAGTTAAATTATACCAAACAACTGTTCGGAATGCAATGATTAATTGAAAAATATAAATTTTTATAAGCTTTGTTTTGAATGCGCACCATATATCAATTTATAATCCAAAATAGTTCAGTTATTTGTGTTTTGTGTGTATTTTTTACTATTCATAAATTTCATTTAAGTGTGTTTGTACACATATAAACACATTTGTTAATGATTTTAATTACTATTGTTACCTCCTTCTTCCATTAAATGTACGGCATTTAAAGTTACGATTTATAAAAAATAAGCATGCACAATTATATCATGCAATTTCTTCGAAATTCATGATATAATATACACAAGATACACAAGTGAAAAATAAGGAATGGGACAAATATGCACTAATATGCTATCATAAGAAAGGAATTATCCTATATGAACGATATTGCGTCTG